>ULNI01006673.1_pt1 | contig 13782 bp, 8 predicted proteins | sample 1951881 | NCBI WGS metagenome assembly ULNI01 (sample SAMEA4835573, study PRJEB28245) | human gut metagenome | biome: gut microbiome; material: fecal sample | place: Denmark | collected 2008
TTACAAATAGTTATAATTCATCGAACTCACGTTAATGTAGTACGACCTGTATCAGGCTGTCGGAGGTGTGGGAGATATAGGCTTTGTCGTCGGCTTTGATGCAGAGCAGGTAATAGTACATGCGAGTAGCCTCGGGGGCTTCGTTCATTTGCTCTGCAAGCGATGCCAGCAGCGAACGGGCACTGTCCGGACAAGCAGATGCCAGACTGTCCGCAGTCTGTAATAGGGAAGGGTAGGGACGCGGCGTACAGCTACCGAATAACCCTAAAACCAAGCAAAGCAATCCGAGCAGTTTTTTCATGTAATAATATAAAAATAGCCGTGCAATATTCGTGAAAAATATCGATATCTGCAAGCGGATGCGTGAAGTTTCACGGTGAAGGATGGCTGGTTTCACCGTATGTCGCTTATAAAGAGTGATTTGTAAGGGACGTGAAAGCGTGAAACTTGAAAAGAAAACCTTTTGAAGCGTGTGGGTATCTTTCATATCAGACTACCTGTTTCAGTTCCGTAAAGTGGCACTTTAGCACGCTAAAGAGGGACTTTACGGAGCTGAAGTTCATAGTTGTCTGCATGGAGATGTTAAAAGCGTTCTTTTCCCCAAAGCGCCTGCATCCGTTCCTTATGTTTGGCTTCCGCTGCATTCTCCTGTGGATGCCAGATGCTGTGGTCTTTCAGTTCGTCGGGCAGGAACTGCTGGCGGACGAAGTGGCCCGGATAGTCGTGGGCGTACTTGTAGTCTTCGCCATAGCCCAACTGCTTCATCAGTTTGGTGGGGGCATTGCGCAGATGAAGGGGAACAGGCAGGTTGCCGGTCTGTCGAACCAGCTCCAGGGCGTCGTTGATGGCCATGTAGGCTGAGTTGCTCTTGGGGCTGGTGGCAAGATAAATGGTGGTTTCGGCCAAGGGAATACGGCCTTCGGGCCATCCTACCTTCATCACGGCGTCGAAGCAGGCGTTGGCCAAGAGCAGGGCGTTGGGGTTGGCCAGTCCGATGTCTTCCGAAGCGGAGATGACCAGGCGGCGAGCAATGAAAGCGGGGTCTTCGCCGCCTTCCACCATGCGGGCCAGCCAGTAGATGGCTCCGTCGGGGTCGCTGCCACGGATGGATTTGATAAAGGCGGAGATGATGTCGTAGTGCATCTCGCCGTCCTTGTCGTAGGCCAGCGGGTTCTGTTGCAGGCGTTCGGTCACCATGTCGTCGGTGATGACGACGGTGCCGTCTGTTTCCGACTCGACAACCAGTTCCAATATGTTGAGCAACTTACGGGCGTCTCCTCCGCTGTAGCGCAACATGGCGGTAGTTTCCTTCAGCTCGATGTGACGTTCACGCAGGATATGGTCGGTTGTCAGTGCCCGCTGAAGCAGTTCCAGCAGGTCTTCCTTTTCGAGAGACTTCAATACATAAATCTGGCAGCGCGACAGCAAAGGGCGGATGACTTCGAACGAGGGATTTTCTGTGGTGGCGCCGATCAGTGTCACGATGCCCTGTTCGACAGCACCCAGCAGCGAGTCCTGCTGCGACTTGCTGAAACGGTGGATTTCGTCAATGAAAAGGATGGGGTTGGCCTGGGAAAAGAACCGTTTGTTCTTGGCACGGTCGATCACGTCGCGCACGTCTTTCACACCGCTGGTCACGGCGCTCAGCGTATAGAACGGGGTTTCCAGCTTGTTGGCAATGATTTGTGCCAGTGTCGTCTTACCCACTCCCGGAGGTCCCCACAGGATGAAGGAGGAGATGCGTCCTGCATCGATCATCTTGCGGAGGACTGCTCCCGGTCCGACCAGATGTTTCTGGCCGATGTATTCGTCTAATGTCTTGGGCCGAAGCCTTTCTGCCAGTGGTTGCACGTTTGTTCTATAGATTAAAATATCATCATGATCATGAAGCGGATACCGTCTTTCTTCACGCCGGGAATGTCGGTGTAGGTGAGACGCCGCACGTATTCGATGTGCAGCAACTTGAAGATGTTATAGATACCTACACTGGCCTCCACGTAGGGCGTCTTTCCCATGACGTAGCTGGTAGGCATACCGTTGCGGGTCGGGAAGAGGAAGAGGTCGGGATCGTTGCTTTTGTACGGATTGTTCTTATCGGTCAGTGTACCCCACAAGCCACGGATGCGGAACATCTCACGCCATTTCAGTTTCTTCAGCAAGGGGATGCGGTTGAAGAGCTTGCCGTTCATGTCGTAACTCAGCGCCAGCGAGCCGTAGCGGTCATTCAGAAACTCCATGTTGTTGATGAGTGAGAACGATTCGTTGTGCTGGGTGATGTATGACAGGTTGGCCATGGGCAGGTTCAGGAACGGGAATGGTACCTTGTTCCACTGGGCACCCGCACGGGCTGTGATGTCGATCTTTCCCCAGGAACCGAACCAGAAACGCTTGCGCAGTCCTATCTCCGTGAGGTTGAAGTTGTATTCACCTCCCAATATGCCTTTGAAACCGACTGTATGCGAGAGGGTGAACTGAGGAGCGTCCAGCGATACGGGTACACGACGCTGCTTGGTATTGACAAATGTTTCGCCCGGGGCATAACGCAGCGTTACACCCAGTTCGGTAGTGGTGATATCATGGACCAGCGTATTGTTTTCGCCCAATACACCGGGAGTTTCACCGTCGTTGCGCCAGTATTGCAGGATGCCGGCCGGCTGGTCGTTGCGGTGGCGCAGCATGGCTTTGACGGAAAAACCGGTATTTGTTTCCAATTCGTAGTTGAGGGTAGCGTCACGGATATAGGACATCTGGTCGACGGTTGTCCATTTCCAGCCTACGAACATGTTATCCTTGTCTGTCTCCAGGTATTTGTCCATAGGCGACATGACATCGTAGGTGTATTTGAAAGACAGATAGTGTTTAGGAAACTCCCACAACACATATTCGCGTTTGTTGAATGAATAGGCCACCTGGCCGGAGTAGAACCACTTCTTGTCACGTGTACCATACGCACCATATCCGCTGAAGTTCCAGTGGGGATGCAGATTGCCGGTTGTCATACCACTGAGACGGAAACGGGCTCCGTTCACGTAGTTGCTGGTGATGATGGTGTTGATGGGGCCGAAGTCGAACTTACTGGGATGGTCTTTACTACCGGTTTCCACGAAGTTCTCGATCAGTGCCTTGGCGCCGAAGATAATGATTTTGAATCCCGGTATCTGTTCGATGCGGTTCATGAAAAGGTCCATGGTACTCTCTTTCTTGGTGAGGGGGACCTGACGCACTTCAGCCCAATATTCATCGCTCTTGGCCAGCATGTTGGCTTCCTTGATGACTTTTCCTTTCAGGCGGAAAAGCCGGGGTTCTATTTCGTCAAAGTTGTACTTCGAGTATTTAGTTGTGCGTTGTACCTCCAATCCCTGTATACCTTTCATTAAGGCCAGTTCTACGGTCATATCGTCGTCGGTCAGTACCCAATTGCTGTCGGGCAGTTGTTCGAACTGTTGTACGATGTCCAGACTTTCAACGAAGTTTACGCCTGTTTTTTTAGGCAGGTTCATGGTACATTTTTTTACGGCATAGGTCGAGTCTTTCACTACATACAAATGGCCTGTAAAGCCGAAGTCCTGCGAATTGTTGGGGACGAACGTCAGGTGTACACATTCATGCTGGTCTACCATGAGTGTATCCATCAGGTAATATCTGTAGAACGAGATGGCTCCTCGCCCGATGGGACTTACGAAGCGGCGTTGCAGCAGGCGGATGTCGTCGTCGTAGATATTGACGTCTGAGAAAACATCGTTCAGGATCGTACCCAGCATGTCGCCCGTACTGAAGAATTCTTCAATACCCGTTGAGTTCATACCTTCGATGATGGTTTTCTCGCTGCGTGGATCCTTGCGGTAGATGGTTCGCGATGCTGTCTCCTTGATGGAAATGGGCAATATTTGCTTGCCGGTTTTAGGCGATGTTTCTACCTGATCTTTGAAAAAGGAGAATTTCTTGTACAGTCCTTTTTCCATCTTTTCGGGGGTGACATCGTTTAGCGACATCTTCATCTTTTCGTACTTCTGGTATTGGTAGAAGTCGTTTTCTTCCAGTTTCAGCTGCTTCTTGTGTTCGATGACTTTACGCATAAAGTCCACAGCCGGATTGTTCTTACGGGAGTATTTTTCTCTTTTGGGTTTGACTACTACTTCGGATAACATGATGTCGTCGGGCGACATTTTGACATTCAGTACTTTCTGTCCGGGTTTGATCTTGACTTTCTTGGTAACGTAACCGATTGTAGAGAAAGTCAGTTCGTCCCATCCCTTGCGGGTCTCTACCTTGTATTCTCCGTCTCCGTTGGTAATGGCTCCCACGCCTTTGCCTTCGTACTGGACAGTGACATACAACAAGGGTTCGTTGGTGATTGAGTCTGTAACGGTACCTCTGATTTGGGCGGATGCTCCGGCTGAATGGGCGAAAAGGAGCACTGTCAGAAGAATGAGAGTTGTATATAATTGCTTCATATCTATCATAATCGAACTGCAAAGTTAGTAATTTGCAAGCAAATAAGAAGCAAATTTTGATTATTTGGGAATTGAGAACTAAAAATATGGAAAAATTGAAAACTATTATAAGTTTTCATCCTCTTCTTAGTCCTCAATTCCGGACAGGTATAGTCTGTTATTTTGTAAGCAGGACTTGTACGATACGTTCTGCCGTACGGCCGTCCCAACGTTCGGGTAGGGTACTGTGCTTCCAGTCGCCTTTTAGCATTTTTTCCAGTGAGGCCGAAAGGGCAAACGTGTTTTCACCTACCAGTTCGTTGGTTCCGATACGCCAGGTTTCAGGGTGTTCGGCATACGTATTCAGCGTGATGCAGGGTACGTCGAGGAAGGTGGCTTCTTCGGCGATGTTGCCCGAGTCGGTCACAATGCCCTGTGCCTGGTTGATGAGGAACCCGAAGTGCAGATAGCTTTGCGGCGGCAGGATGTGCAGGTTGGGGGCACTGATGCCAGTGGCTTGAATGGCTTGCTGTACGTATGGGTGCAGGGGGGCTACGACGGGAACCCCGCCGGCTCTGTCGAGAATTGTTTGTAGCAGGGACTGGAGGACCTGGCGCTGTTGCAGCAGCTCGTGTCGGTTCAGAGTGAGCAGCAGGTAGCAGCCTTTCTTCAGACCGAGCGTAGAGAACCACAAGGGTTGTAGCAGGCGGTGGCGGTTGTAGCGGATAGTGTCCATCAGGATATTGCCGACGTAGTGGATGTATTCCGGTATCATGCCTTCCTGGTTCAGGTTGCGGTTGGCGGCCATGCTGGCTGCAAACAGGTAGTCGGAGATGGCATCGACGATGGTGCGGTTCACTTCACGCGGCATGTTCATGTCGAACGAACGGGTACCTGCAATGACATGTGCCACCTTCAGTCCGCGCTTCTTGGCTACAATGGCGCAGCTCATGGTGGCGGTCATATCGTCCACTACCAGCACTGTCTGTGCCGGGTGGGCGTTCAACTCTTTTTCAAAGGCCAGCATGATGTCGGCCGTCACTTGCGAATGGTCGTTGCCCGTGACACCCAGATAGGAGTCCGGCTTCTTCATGGCGAGGTCGGAGAAGAGGGAGGCTTCCAGTGCCGGATCGTTCTCCGGGCCGGTATATACTACGCGGTAACTGATGTCCTGACCGGCTTCGCGTGCGGCATCGATGGCACGGCACAGGGGGGCTATTTTCATAAAATTGGGGCGTGCGCCCGCTACAATCGTTATTTTCATGAGTCGAACCTTTTAAATCTTTCACAAAAGTACGTTTTCTAATGGAATTTTATTCGTTACTTTGCAGGAAATTTCATCTATATGCCTACATTTGTTCAGATACTCGATTTTGTGGGGACGTTTGCTTTTGCGATCAGTGGCATTCGTCTGGCATCGGCCAAACGGTTTGATTGGTTTGGCGCATACGTGGTTGGTTTTGCTACGGCCGTGGGTGGCGGTACGTTGCGCGATTTGTTGCTTGACGTGACTCCGGGCTGGATGACCGATCCTATTTATCTTATATGTACAGGACTTGCGTTGGTTTTTGTGACCATGTTTGGCAAGCATCTCATTCACCTGAACAATACGTTTTTCTTTTTCGATACCATCGGTCTGGCTCTGTTCACGGTCGTAGGTGTAGGGAAGAGTCTGTCCTTGGGCTATCCTTTTTGGGTGGCTATTATCATGGGTAGCATGACGGGTGCGGCCGGCGGTGTTATTCGCGATGTGTTTATTAATGAGATTCCGCTGATATTCCGTAAAGAAATCTATGCGATGGCTTGTGTGGTAGGCGGATTGGTCTACTGGGTGTGTGCGTTGGCACAGATGGACGACTACATCTGCCAGATAGCTTGTGGGGTGGTGGTCTTTCTGACACGTATTCTGGCAGTGAAGTATAAGATATGCCTGCCGACCTTGTCGGGACACGCTTAAAAGGCGGACTGGTTACAGGTTATAAGTAGAAAAAACAGATACGGACGATGTGAAAACTAAGTATCACATCGTCCGTATCTGTTTTTCTTTCTGTTCTGATGAAGTGCTTTCTGAGGGTCTGACGAAGTGCTTCGTCACCCTCTCATGCAGTGCTTTGTTACCCCCTGAGGAAGCACTTCGTGACGGTGCCATGCAGTGCTTCCTCAGAAGTTCATAATACGGGTCGTTTTGGTTAGAACAGCGTATCTTTCGTGTTGAACAGTTTGTTGTCGTTCAGTTTGACTACTTTTCCATATTTCTCCAGCTTCTTCAGGTCTATCATCTTGGGGTTACCCATGATGGCGATTGCATAGGGTTTGCCTTTGATGTTCGTTTCGTAGAACTTCACGATGTCGTCGAAGGTCAGTGCATCGATTTGCGGCAACTGTTCTTTGGCAGGGTCTTCGGTATAGCCTTGGTAACCGAGGTTCACCAGATACATCGCCTTGCTGCGGAAGTCGGGATGGTTGGTCAGGGCCGACTGGCGCAGATAACTCTTGATGTTGGCGATGCGGTCGGCATTCTTCGGCATGTCGTTGATGAGGCCCATGAACACGTCGATGGCGTCGTTGGCCTTGTCGTTCTGCGTGCCGATGCTGCCGTACAGGTAGCTGGCTTTGCCGGCTATACCCTGTGTGGCTGCGTAGGCGTAAGCCGTATAGGCCATGGAACGCTTCTCGCGGATTTCGTTCAATACCAGTCCGGTGAAGTCCAGACCGAAGTATTGGTTGAAGGCATCGCGCAGTACGTCGTCCTTCTTGTCGGCTGTCTGCATCGGCAGGTAGAAGTGGATCTGTGCCTGTTCTGCGTCATTGTTGGGCAGGAAGTAGATGGTATTTTCACTTACAGCCTGCATCGGTTTCACGCGCGGCGATTCAGACGGGCGCTCATTGGCTACGAGCGGGAGGTTCTGGCTCAGAATGCTGTAGACGTTGTCGAAGGGCAGGGTACCGGTATAGAAGATTTTCGATTCGAAATTGGATGCGCGGTTGATGTCACCCGTCAGTTCGGAGATCTGCAGTTCGAGCACTTCTTTGTCCGTCAGTTCGTCGATGTAGTCCGACTTGTCACCGTAGAGCAGATACTGGCGCAAAGCCTCGTTCAGCGTGCTGACGTTTTCCTTGCGTTGCTGACGTGTACTCAGGATGTTACCTTTTAGCTGTGCCAGCTGTTTGTCGTCCAGTTTGGGCATCAGGATCTGGCGGGAGAGGAGCTGGCAGGCTTGGGGCAAGGTTTCTTCAAATCCTTCCATGACGATGGTCAGGTAGTTGGAGCTGGCCGATACGTAGCAGGTAGCGTTCAGTTTGCTGAGTTCCTCCTTCAGCTGCTGCGGTTCGTAGAGTCCCATCACGCCGGCGTTGTTCATCAGGCTGGCGGCTACGTCGAGTTTGGGGAATTCTTCGGTTCCGGCTCCGTACTGCAGGACGAGCTGGAAGATGTTGTTTTCCTTGTTTGGCGTGTAGTACATCTTGGAACGGTCGTTCAGTTGTTTCACCTGTACGTCGCTAAAGTCAATCAGGTTTTCTGCTACATGACCGATAGGCAGGCTCTTGAATTGCAGGGCGTAGAGCGACTGCTGGCCTACGGGCGGTTCCACGGGCTTGTAGTTGGGCTTGGCTATTTTCTCACCCTTCTTGGCCTTGCCCTGTTCGATGTAGAGGGCCAGGTAGTTTTTAGACAGATATTGTTTGGCTACACGCTTTACGTCGTCGTTTGTTACAGCCATGATCTTGTCCTTGTAGTTTAAGATTTCGCCCAGATCCTGTTCATTATAGAAAGCATTCATCAGAATCATGGCTTTCTGCTCGTTTTTCTCCATGGCCAGGTCGAACTGGCGGCACATTTCCGCCTTGATGGCATTGATTTTCCAATCTTCGAACTCACCGTTGGCTATCTTCTCGATAGCTTCCAGAGCTTTTTTCTCGGCACTTTTGTTCGATTCGAAGCGGCGTTGGTTTTCATCGTAAAGCGGTATGCTTACTACGACCGAGCGTCCCTGTTCACGGAAAGTCTGTGCGTAAGCTCCGGCACTGGTTAGTTCGCCGTCCAATACCAGCTTGTCCAATGCACCCGTCTGGCTGCCGTTGCTCAGCAGAGAGAGGGCGATGTCCAGTGCATCCTCGTCAGGATGTCCGGCCGGTACGCCGTTGAACACCATGGCCACCTGCGGATAGTAGCCCACCTTTTCAGTGTACTGTTTGCGTCCCTGGATATTCATGTCCGTGTAGGTTTTGCGTACGGGCATCGGCTTTTTGGCCAGACGGCCAAAGGTGCCGGCGATGCGGCCGGCTACCTGCTGGGCGTTGATGTTGCCGACCAGTACGAGCACCATGTTTTCGGGTACGTACCAGGTGTCGTAGAATTCGATAAGCTTGCTCAGCTGCGGGTTCTTCAGATGTTCGGGCAGGCCGATGATGTCGCGCGAATAGGGGTGTCCTTCGAATGCCTTGCTCATGAAAAAGCTGCTGACAGCCTGATTGGGATTGTCCTGTGCGCGGTTGTACTCTTCGTACACGTTCTCCAGTTCGGGTTGGAAAGAACGGAACACGGGATGGATGAAGCGTTGTGAAGAGATTTCGAGCCACTTGTTTATCTGATAGGCTGGGAAGGAGCTGTGATAGAACGTATAGTCGTAGCTTGTTGCTGCATTCACGCCTTTGGCACCGATACTTTCCATCAGACTGGAATATTCGGTTGGCAGGCTGATCTTGCCAGCCTTCAGAGTGAGTTCGTTGATTTCCTGGTTCAGGGCATCTTTCTTTACCGGATCGGTCTCGGCAGCCCGCTGGTCATACTTGGCGATGATTTCCTTGTAGATAGGCTCTTCTTCCGTCCAGTTGAGGGCACCGATATTATCTGTTCCCTTGAACATGACGTGCTCCAGGTAATGGGCAAGTCCGGTGTATTCTTCCGGCTCGTTGATGGAGCCGGCGCGTACACCAACCAGTCCGAACACGTCCGACTTGGATGCGTCTTCCCATATATATACGGAAAGACCATTTTTCAGTTTGAATGCTTTCAGTCCCTGACTAAAGGCTGGCATGGCTATGACGGCAATGGCCAGACATAGTAGCATTTTCAGTTTCATGACTCTCATAACTTTACATTTTTTCGATTGATGTGTTTTTGTTGGTTAATCAGTCTACAAAACTATAAAAAAATCACATTTATTTGTCTTTTTACTTCCGAAATTATCGTATTTCTAAAGTGGTTTGGAACCGGATAATTGGGGTAAATGTGACAATATGATATATAACATATCTTTTGATATGAATATTTTTAGTATTTATATGCCGATATGTCAATTAAAACTGCTATATTTGTATATGTTAAGTTAACCCAAAGAAAAAGAATCACTAATACCTGACTACAATGAAAAAAGAAATTAAGTTCAGTCTCGTCTACAGAGACATGTGGCAATCCTCCGGTAAGTATCAACCAAGAGTGGACCAACTGGTTCGCATTGCTCCATTGATTGTCGAGATGGGCTGTTTTGCAAGAGTGGAAACCAATGGCGGAGCTTTCGAGCAGGTGAATCTGCTTTATGGTGAAAATCCGAACAAAGCCGTACGTGCTTTTACCAAGCCTTTCCATGAAGCTGGAATCCAAACTCACATGCTGGACCGTGGATTGAACGCTTTACGTATGTATCCTGTGCCAGCTGATGTGCGCCGCCTGATGTATAAAGTAAAGCACGCACAGGGTGTAGACATTACCCGTATCTTCTGCGGATTGAACGAAACTCGCAATATCATTCCTTCCATTCAATATGCTTTGGAGGCAGGTATGATACCACAGGCTACACTCTGTATCACCTATTCGCCGGTTCATACCGTAGAATATTATACCGAAATTGCCGATAAGCTGATTGAAGCGGGTGCGCCTGAAATCTGCCTGAAAGATATGGCCGGTATTGGCCGCCCGGGCATGTTGGGGCGTCTGACCAAAGCTATCAAGGAGCGGCATCCCGAGGTTGTTATCCAGTATCACGGTCATAGTGGTCCGGGCCTGTCGATGGCTTCTATCCTCGAAGTATGTGAAAACGGTGCTGATATTATCGACGTGGCTATGGAGCCGATGTCGTGGGGTAAGGTACATCCTGACGTGATTTCTGTGCAAGCCATGTTGAAGGATAAGGGTTTCCAGGTGCCCGAAATTAACATGAAAGCCTATATGAAGGCACGTGCCATGACGCAGGAATTTATCGATGACTTCCTGGGCTATTTTATGGATCCTACCAATAAACATATGTCTTCACTTTTGTTGAAGTGTGGATTGCCGGGTGGTATGATGGGTTCGATGATGGCCGACTTGAAGGGAGTGCATTCAGGTATCAACATGATTTTGAAGAGTAAGAATCAGTCGCCCATGAGCATTGACGATCTGTTGGTGATGCTGTTCGATGAAGTGGAATACGTATGGCCTAAATTGGGTTATCCTCCGTTGGTTACTCCGTTCAGCCAGTATGTCAAGAATGTGGCGCTGATGAACGTGATGCAGCTTGTTAAAGGTGAAGAGCGCTGGACGATGATTGACAACCACACTTGGGACATGATTCTTGGCAAGAGTGGACGTCTGCCAGGAGCATTGGCGCCTGAGATTGTGGAACTGGCTAAAGAGAAAGGTTATGAATTTGTGGATACCGATCCGCAGGCCAACTATCCTGATGCTTTGGATCAGTATCGCAAAGAAATGGATGAAAACGGTTGGGAATATGGCGAAGACGATGAAGAATTGTTTGAACTGGCTATGCATGACCGTCAGTACCGTGACTATAAATCGGGCGTTGCCAAGAAGCGTTTCGAAGAAGAGCTGATGCGTGCCAAAGACGCAGCTTTGTCTAAGGGAGCTGTATCGGAAGAGGAAGTGAAGAAACTGAAGCGCGCTAAAGCAGATCCGGTGGTTGCACCCTCTAAGGGACAGGTTCTTTGGGAAGTTTCCGTAGATGGTCCTTCGTTGGCACCGTTTGTCGGACGCAAGTACCAGCACGATGAGGTATTTTGTTACATTTCTACTCCATGGGGTGAATATGAGAAAATATATACCGGATTTACGGGACGTGTTGTAGAAGTTTGCGCTCAACAGGGAGCTGTGGTCAACAAGGGCGATGTGATAGCCTATGTTCAGCGCAGTGATATTTTTGCATAATCTGTTGTTTCATGGTCGGTTATCGATAGGTGTTGGCATGTATTAGTTGTGCATGTGGTAAAAAGCTTGTAGATAGCAACAGATTGGGAGAGTGCATCAATGGGATGCACTCTCTTTTTATGTTTTAGAACGCTTCTGTCATGTTGAAGTAGAACAGCGTCTGGTTGTTTACTGTATTCTTGCCCAAATCCAGGCGGACATTCATACGAGGTTGCACTTCGATGCGAAGGCCGACACCGTAGTTAGGTAGTACACCTTCTATTTTAGTGGGAGTGGGGCCCATGAATCCGCATCCACCCCATACTACGAAACCCAGATGGTTGATTATACGTTTCAACCAGGTCTCTTGATCGGTATTCAGCATCTGTCGGTATTCAGCCATCACGATGTGCGATGATTTGTCGCGATACTGTCCTTGATAATAGCCTCGGAGATCGAAAGGAGTACCTGTCAGGGAGTATTGTGTCAAGGGTATGTTGTCACCGAATACATTTTTGGTTTGAGCAGTCCAGGCGATAACCTTGCGTTTGCCTACCTCTTTGTATTGGCGATAGTCCAATTCGAGACGATAGAAGTTGTGTTCACTTCCGAATATTTTGTGATACATCATTCCACGGAAATCCAGATAGATACCTTTATAGGCATTGGCTGGAACGTCGCGGCTATCGTATGTCAACAGGAAACCCAGACCGGAATTGAAGTTCTTGTATCCGTGGGCGGTTCCGCCTGCTTCCTGGTATGACTGGTTTTCTACCAAGCCTTTAGCAGGTTTGGTGAAATGATCGTAGTTGATGTCAATCTGTGGACCTGCGAAGAAATCGCTTTCGCCCAGTCGGAACAGAAACCAGGGATTGATCTGTATGCCGCTGTATCGGTATTGGCTGGTTGAGTCGCTTCGAATGTAGTCTCTGTTGGTCGTATAGCCGATATCGTAATAATTTTCCACCGTGTTTTTGTAACTGAACTTACCAAAAAGACGGAAACGGTCGTGTTTAAAGAATAATTGTGGCTTGGAGAATATGTTGATTCCTCCATCGAACATGAAGGCCAGGGCTATTGGTACCACCGACCGTTTCAGGGTTGTGTCTTGAGGATTCAGGCTGAATGTCATCAAGGCACTTCCGCCTACCAGCAGGCCAAAGTCCGGTGAGTAGCTCGGACCGCCGAGGATGTTATAGTGGAAATTACGGTTCGCTTTCTTGAGCTTTCGCAATTCTTTTTTGCTGAGGGTAGGAGTACTGTCGTTAACGGCTGCCGTATCGTTCTGTTGTTGTGCCTGTACGCCGGTCGCCACTAGCGTAAACAGAAGCAGAATGGTTATTAAATTCTTCATACTTGTTGGAAATGTGATGCAAAGGTACTAAAAATCTCAGAAATAGTTAATATCTTTGTCATTGTTAACATTGTAATTTAAATTGTATTGCTACAGATGAAAAAACAAATGATTTCTGTGATTGTTCTGTGTGCAGGCCTGTTAAGTGTACAGGCCCAGGACAAGAATGGTGGTATCAGCCCGGAAATGCTGGGACAGATACGCCAGAGCTATCAAGATACGGCTTCTGACAAAGCCTTGCGTAATGCCATCGGCAGTAACAGCATCAAGTCTTTAACTCTGAATCAGGAGAAGCAGGTAGGGATTGATACAGATTTCTCTGTTAAAGTGGAGTCCAAGGGGATTACCGACCAGCAGTCGTCAGGACGCTGCTGGCTTTTTACGGGGCTGAACGTGATGCGCGCCAAGGCCATTGCACGTTTCGGCCTGCCGGGATTGGAATTTTCGCAAACGTATTCGTTTTTCTGGGATCAGCTGGAGAAGTCCAATCTGTTCTTACAGGGTATTATTGATACGGCTGAAAAGCCGATGAACGACCAGACGGTAGAGTGGCTCTTCAAACATCCTTTGAGCGATGGAGGTACGTTTACCGGCGTGGCCGATATTGTAGGAAAATACGGACTTGTTCCCAAAGAAGCCATGCCTGAAACTTACAGTAGTGAGCATACGAGTCTTATGTCGTCGCTCATCGGGCTCAAATTGAAGGAATACGGTTTGTCTTTGCGCGAGATGGTGGAGAAAGGGGCCAGTGCTTCCGATTTGGAGAAGGCAAAGACCGAAATGCTGGGTACCGTTTACCGCATGTTGGCTTTGAATTTGGGAGTACCTCCTACATCTTTCGACTATGTGCGAAGGGATGCGCAGGGCAGACG
>ULNI01017756.1_pt1 | contig 13678 bp, 7 predicted proteins | sample 1951881 | NCBI WGS metagenome assembly ULNI01 (sample SAMEA4835573, study PRJEB28245) | human gut metagenome | biome: gut microbiome; material: fecal sample | place: Denmark | collected 2008
ATCAAAGCAATTTTAGAACTCGCTGAAAGTTTACTGAAGCTTATCGACAAGCTTACAGACTAACAGCATTCCGCAAGAGAGCCGAAAGGCTCTTCGCTGCGGATATTATATCACACAAAAGGAGAAATGTCAAATGAAGATCATAAGCATTATTCTTAATGTGGCTGAGATAGTTATTCTTATAGCCGCCATAATCGTATTTTTCAGAAAAAAGTGATTAAATATTCGGAGGTAAAAACATGAAAGTTACAGTACAGAAGATACGTTGCGGTCGGAGAAAGTATATCAGATAGTAGTTCAGCCGTATCAGGGTGATCTGAGGCGGCTGTTTTTGCGTACACGAATTATACACGATAAAGCTGAATTGTAAATATATGCTTGTGAAATGCGGAACAAATGAAACGGCTTAAATGATGTAAATGCGTGGTTTACAAGCAATTTTATAAAGCAATAAAAAGTGGAGTGAAGTGGTATATTTAATCTCTCCATCTCCGCCAGTCACTCGCCGTGACGGGCATTGTCCGTCATGGCTTTTTTTGTTATCAAACTTCAGTCCCGCTCAATAAGTTTGTTTGTAAACTTTATAAAGTAGGGGGCGTGCCCCTGCACCCAATCCGCTATCATTTATGGTAGCGGATTTTTTCGCCCCCGCCCATAGGTATGATACGCTGGGAGGGGTTTGATGCTCGCCGTGACGGGCATTTTATGTACTCATGTCCCTTGTGCATATGTGCTAAGCCCGCAAGATCGCAATTGTATGTAATGTCGAAAAGGTGCAGATAGTCTTGACAAAAGGCTGGACGTCTGTTAAACTTATCCTAAGCAAAGACTGGGGACGACACCCATAGAAAATAACAGCGTCGGAGCTAAACGCAAGCCTGTATAATGCAGGCACTAATTTAATATTGCTGTGCAAGGGGGAGATACCCATAGAAAAAAACGTTATTGTTACAGACATAAACGGAAAACGAATCGGAGCTACTTATCCCAAAAGGGCTAAGGGGCTTGTTAAGAACGGTCGGGCAGAGTATGCAAGCGACTGTGAAAAATGTACTATAAGAATATTGGATACTCATAAGCCGACCGTGGATGTTACGGAGGTAAATAATATGAGTAAAGTAATAGATTTTGATCCTAGAGATTTTAAGGCAGATAAGTCCTGCGAAAACAATGTCATAGCTAAATATTTTGTGACCGATAAGGACGGCGAAAACGTTATTGCCTATTCTATTGGAAACTGGAATTGGGACTGGACGCAGATATGCTGTGACAAAAAGCTTGAGAAAAATACCGACTATGTTTTCAGATTTGTGATAGTCGGAGGCTATTGCAATACGTGCAATGAAACTTCTCGTTTTGAGATTGTGCCTATGCCAGACGGCAGCTTAACCGATGAAGCTTACGAAGACAGATACACCTACGATCTGGCTCAGAACAGATATAAGCCTGTTTTATGCAAAAAGACCGACGAGGGTATGCTGAGGCTTTTTGAGATACCTTTCAGCACCTTTGATTGCGAAGATTTCAGGTTTGTATTCATTGCTATGCACGCTGTTGCAACGCTTTATGCGCCAAAAGAGTTTTCAGCTTATGCAGACCTTGAGGATACGAATTTTGACCAGCTTCGTGATGAGATCAACAGCAAAAACAGCGAGGATAATTCTGCAAATGTGGTGATGGATTTCACAGGCGCTCATGTCACACGCTCGACTGTCACCGATCTGCTGACAATGGCTCGTTTTGGTAAAAGCGAGAATGTTTGTATTGATTTTACAGGAGCTTTCATAGAGGACGATAAGCCGGACGATATTCAGGCTGATGCAGATGATACCGGGTCTGACGATATTGCTGTTGAGCTTATGGACGTTGCAGATAACTGAGCTTCGCAGGAAGATATACTTTACTAAGATATTGTGATTTAATACAGCTAAAAGATGCAGAGAAACCCATTGATCGGGTTTCTCTGTTTTTTCGCACAAAAAACCACCCACAGCCAAATCAGTCGTGGGTGGCAATATCATTTTAAATATACACTATTCTTTATTTTCCCAGCGCTATCTTGCCCATTGCGTCTGCCTGCATGATAGCGTCATAAAGTTCGATAGGCTGTACGTCGCCTGCAAGATTGTGGATAGTTTCGCCTGGGATACAAGCGTTCTTTGCGATAGCTTCTACCTGCTCAGGTGTAGTTACACCGATCTCCTCGAGTGTGACAGGAAGTCCCACTTCAAGGCAGAAGTTCTGTACCTCTTCAAACTCTTCCTTTGGCGCACCCTCAAGTACAAGCTGAACCAGTGTACCAAGGGCTACACAACAGCCGTGGTCTGCGTGCTTGATTCCCAATGATGTTACGCCATTGTAGAACGAGTGTGCAGCCGCACAGTTTACGTTATCTGCTCCAACACCTGAAAGATATACGTTAGCCTCGCAGATAGCTTCAAGGGCAGGTGTAACTGCGTGTACCTTGCAAGCCTCAACTGCCTGCTTGCCGTATGTTTTCAGCGTGTCATAGCAAAGTCTTGCAAGTGCCTGTCCTGCTCTTGTGATGCCTGTGCCTTCAAGGCTTGCAGACTCTGTTCTTATGGAAGCTCTGCCCTCAAAATATGTACCAAGTGCATCGCCCATGCCTGCAATAAGGAACTTTACAGGTGCGTTTGCGATAACTGTTGTGTCTACCATTACTGCGTCTGGATTGGTAGGATAGAAAAGATATTTGTCAAAGCTGTGGTCATCATTGTATATTACTGACAGACCTGTACATGGCGCATCTGTTGCAGCAACTGTAGGCACGATAACAATGTGCTTGCCTGTGTAGTATGCTGTAGCTTTTGCAGTATCAACTGCGCTTCCGCCGCCAACTGCAACTACTGTGTCGATGTTGTCAGCCTTTACTATCTCTTCCATTTTGGCTATCTCGCCCTTGCTTGATATACCACCAAATACTTCATAGCGTCTGTAATCGTCAAGCTCGCCAAAGCTTTTCTCTATCTTGTCATGACAGGCTTTGTAGCCACTGTTTGAACATACAAACAGCCACCTTTTGCCCATATAGCCCATTTCTTCATGAAACTTAAGTGTAGCATCTCTGCCCTGAACATATTTGAGCGGCTCACGCATTGCTCTGAGTCTTCCCATCATAATGAATTACCTCCGATTTGTTTGATTTATTAACTTTATACGGAATTCTCTCCGTATTTTCAATTAGATTATAGCATTTTGCACAAAAGATACAAGAAACATTTTATAAATGATATGTGAATTATTTGTTGTGGCAACATTTGAAAATGTAAAGCTTGGAGGACGATAAAACAGAAAAAGCGGAGGCTCTTTGCGAGCTTTCCGCCTTTTTCATATGTTCAGCATTACGGAAGCGTAAAACATTCCGTCACCGTATTCAAATTTAGCTACGCCATTGTATTTGGCGGCAATGTTCTTGACAGACTCTGTGCCGATCCCTTTGCCTTTGCGTTTTGAGGAAAGGAAACCGCCTTCTGGGTCGGTGAGGATAGTTCCGGTGAAGGTGTTGTCCACCGTCAGGCATAGGGAATAGCTGTCAGCCTTTGCTCTGATTATTATTTTTTTATTCTTTGCACTGTCAGACACGCAGCCGTGAATGGCGTTTTCGATAAGATTTCCGAAAAGCACAGAGAGGTCGGTTATGTCTATTTTTATGTCATCTGGGATGTCAGCACTCACCTTGTATTCAATGCCGCTGCTTTCCGCTATTTGAGCAAAATATGCAAGAAGTGCGCTTACAGATGTGTTTTTGCAGTAAATGTGTTCTGATATATCGGGCATAGAATCCCTGAAAGAATTGAGATATTCCGAAAGCTTATCGTATTCGCCCTTTTTCAGAAGCTCCTGCATAAGAGCGATATGATGTCTGACATCATGCTTATAGCGTCTTGTTTCTTTTATCTTATCCTGCAAATAGTCATATTGCAGGTTCTGCATTTCAAGCAGGTGGTTATTTTCCTGAAGCCGCAGATTTTTCTGCTGTTCGCTGACCAGCAGTGCCACGATGTAATACACCAGAAACGCTCCTGCATTTATAAAGAACAGAGCTATGGTGTTCTTTGGCTCCAGAGCAAGCTCTAAGCTGCTTTTCGTAGAGTTGCCGTAGAGAGTATAGTACCATATTATATAGAACGTAAATGGGATAAGCCAAAGATAGCGCCACTCCAGACCTGACGGCTCTCTTTCCACCGCAGGTGTGTAGACCTTTTTCATGTAGATAAAAAGCGGTCCCCATATTATGGCTTCTGTCATAAGCATACAAAGGGAAAACGACCAGCGGTATGATTCATAGGCAAGTGACGGGAACAGAATGCCCTCCAGACATTTTGAGGTAATGACGATAAAGCTTGCGTTATTTGAAAGCAGAAGCAGTGTGAAGCCTGTTTTGCCGACCTTGACCTTCACAGCGAAAAAGTAAAAAGCCGCATAGAGCAGGGTGCTGACTGCACTTAGCAGACCTGCATTTGTGCTGAAAAATGCCGCCTGCCAGCCTAAGAAGATCTGTACCAGTGAAAGAGCCACAACAAGTCCCACAGTAGCTGTTTTGGAAAAGCGAAGCCTATGCCGGAAGGGATAAAGGGCAAGCACCATAAGTGGCAGAAAATTCAGAAGGGAATATATGCCCACTTCCACAAGGCGGTATAAAGGAGGCATTACTGCTCACCGCCTTTTCGCAGATCACTGAAGCGAAACTGAGCGAAGGCGTCTAGTGTTTCTCTGGATTTTCGGCGACTTATGGGGATATGTGTGCCGTCGCTCATTATGAAAAGGTCGCTTTTTTGCTGGGCTATCTCATAGAAATTCACGATGACGCCTTTGGTGGAGGTATAAAAGTATGAATGACTGCAAAAAATGCTCTCGATCTCAGCAAAAGAATTTCTTGAAACTATGCTTTCGCCGTCTGTGCAATGGATTGTCACGATATGTGACGCACAGTCTATGTAGATAACATTTCTGAGTATCACGTTCTGACCGTCGGGAAGCTTAACGGAACGCATACGATCAATTTCGTCAGAACCGATCCGGTCAAGCATGGCTTTTACTTTGTCAGCCTGAAAGGGCTTGCAAAGATAGTAGCAGGCGTTGAGGTCGTAGCTTTCGCTTGCAAACTCGTTGCTTGAAGTGCCGAATGCGATATGCACGTTTTTGTCTGTTTCACGAAGCTTTTCTGCCACCTCTATCCCTGTCATTTTCCCCATGAATATATCAAGCACCACCAGATCATAAGCTCCCATCTGCCAGCATGACAAAAAGCTTTCTCCGCTTGAAAACGTATCTATCTGACAGCTGTGAGCGGTTTGTTCGGAAATATATTCATGAAGGAGTGCAAGGTCGTTTTTATTATCGTCTACCAATGCCACTCTCATACTGTAAAAATCCTTTCTTATACATGATTTCTTAATATATAATAACACACATCAAAGCAAAATTCAAGCATTATTCATTTATTTTGTTACCACTTGTGCAGATTTTTGACCGTTTGTGCCAAATCTATTGACAAAGTGTGTAGGCTGTGTTAAAATAATCGAGTAAAATTATGTTCTGAGTAAAAAAGAAATATCAGCAACAAAAAATATTATGGAGGAATTAGAATGAAAAAGAAAATTTTAAGTCTTTTGGTGACGGGCTGTCTTTTGTTTGTGCCGACAACGGCATTTGCAGACGATAATAAGACGGTAATAAAAACTGTTGACGACCTGTTGGCGTTTTCAAAAGCGGTAAACAACGGAGATTATGACAAGAATAAAGACGCAGTTGTTGTTCTTGAAAATGACCTTGACTTGACAGGTGTTGTATGGACGCCTATCGGAAACGTTTTCGATGAAAACGGCTATATTGAACATTGTTTCAGCGGCAAATTCTACGGAAACGGTCATACTATTTCAAACATTGATTTTACGTCTATTTATGGTAAAGATTTGTTGGTCGGTTTCTTTGGCGATATCGAGGAAGCAGAGGTATCAGGTCTGACTATAGAGGGAAATCTGGATGTGACAAATACTGATAACGAATATACTGTTTATGGCACTATTGCAGGATTTGCAGGTGATTGTACTATTTCTGATTGTGTGTCAAACGTATCGTTCAACAATAACGGCAAATATGTTTATGGCTTCATAGGCATGGTAGGTCAGGCATACGGCACAACTTTTGAATATTGTGAGAACACAGCAGACATAACTATCTCAGGCGACAACGGAAGTGTTTATGTCGGCGGTATAGTTGGATATGCGCAGATTGGAACGGAAGTCCGCTATTGTTCAAGCACAGGCGATATGGTATATGCTGCACCAGACGCCGGCGGTATCGTAGGACGTTTGTATGGCGATTCCAAGGTTATAAACAGCTATGTTACAGGAAAACTCACGCCGGTTGGCAACGGAACCACAGATGTAGGCGGTATCGTTGGTTCAGTAGCCGGCGGTTCTGTAAGTGATTGCTATTTTGCAGGAGAAATTGACCTTTCACAGTACTCAGCCAAAAAGCCATATACACGTTTCGGCGGAATAGTGGGGAAGGATTCCTCGTCTACAACTGACTTTAAAAACAACTATTTCACAGAAACAGAAAATGTTGAAGCTTGCGGTTCAAATAAAGAAGCAGGCAAGGCTAAATCATATGACTATATGACAACAAAAGAATTTTATGACGAGCTGACAGCCGACGGTGCAAAGTATCAGTATGTTGAGGGAAAAACGCCTGTCCTGCCAACTAAGGAATATGCAGTTGATTTTGAAGTAACACCTGCTGACCTGAAAAATGTTGTAATAAAGGTAGACGGAAAAGAGATAACAAACAATACTGCAATGCTTACATCAGGCACTTACACAGTAGAGGTAACTGCTGACGATTGCGAGCCTCTCAGCAAGGAAATAACTATTTCAGCAGATATCGCAACACATACACAGGTTTTTGAACTTGCATACAAGTCAGCAGACTACACAGAGCTTGACAAGGCAGAGGAAGCCGCAAAGGCTCTCAACAAAGACGATTATGAGGACTTCTCAGAAGTCGAAAAGGCCCTTGCAGCTATCGACAGAACGAAGAACATCACAGAGCAGGCTGATGTTGACGCTATGGTAAAGGCTATAAATGACGCTGTGGCAAACCTTGTAAAGAAAACACCTGCTTCTTCACAGCCTGACAGTTCCGCTTCTGACAGCTCATCAGCCGACAGCAAGTCAGACAGCAGCTCAAAGGCGGCTTCAAACGCTTCAAACACAAACCCGTCAACAGGCGTTGCTGGCGGAGCGTTCGCTCTTGCACTTCTGAGCGGTGCGGCTGTGGTCATGGCTAAGAAGAAAAAGTAATATATCCATTAAATAGATATATAAAGGAATTAAGTGGGGCTTTCATACATTATTTGTTTAAATGAATACCGCTTGTGCAGATTTTTGATCGTTTGTGTCAAACTTGTTGACAAGTATGTGGGTTGTGTTAAAATAATCGTGAAAAATTTATGTTCTGAGTAAAAAAGAAATATCAACCCCGAAAAATATAATGGAGGAATTAGAATGAAAAAGAAGATTTTAAGTCTTTTGGTGACGATGGGTCTTGCGGCAAGCTTAGTGCCTGTTTCTGTTTTTGCTGACGGTACAGAGGTCTGGGACGGCTCTGTAGCGGAGTCTTTTGCAGGAGGAAAAGGCACAAAAGATGACCCTTATCAAATAGCTACTGGCTCACAGCTTGCGTATTTTGCGAAAAGAGTGAACGCAGAGGAATATGGTGAAAAATATGCAGACACATACTTTGAGCTTACAGAGGATATCGACCTCGGTGGAAAAGAGTGGACTCCAGTAGGAGAAACTGTGGCGGATCTTATTATGGGTGGTCATGAATATTTTGTTTTCTCTGGCAACTTTGACGGAAATGGTTATACTATCAAAAATCTTACCATTGGAACAGAAACATCGCCATACAGTGGCGATGTATGCGGCTTGTTCGGTGCGACTAGCGGCACTATCGAGGACGTAGTTCTTGAAAATGTTTCTATAAACTATGTTGGCGGAAATCACAGCAGTGGATATGGCTTCCGAATGGGAGGTGCGCTTGTAGGTTATTCTATGGGCGATATAGTAAATTGTACTGTTATCGGTCTTGACATGAAAGCAGGCTCTGACGGCAGCTATGTTGCTCTTAACAGCATAGGCGGATTAGTAGGCATTCAGGACGGAGGTACAACAGTGAGCCACAGCCGTGTTTCCGGAAAGATAGAGGAATCAACAAAACAGGGCAATGTTGGTGGCTTTGTTGGTACGCTCGTAAAAGGCTCATCTGCTAAATATTGCGGTGCAGACGTTTCTGTTGAGGTAACAGGAAACGGACGTGGCATTGCAGTAGGCGGCTTCGTTGGAATAGGCAACGGAACGACAACTGATGAAACTTTGATAGAAAATTGCTATGCCACAGGCAATATAACAGGTGCAGAATATGCAGGCGGCTTTGTTGGAAACATCTCAGGTCTTAACATCAGCAACTGCTATGCAAAGGGCGATGTAAGCAACTGTTTTGTTGGTGCGTCATTCTTGGGTACTGACGCTGCAAGCAATAACTATTATGGCACTGTAAAGAATTGCTATGCAACAGGTCTTGTATCTGATATTTCTTCTTCCGCTTATGCTTTTGCAATGCAAGATACGATGAAGAGAAGTACGATTCAAAATTGCTACTACAACATACAAAATACAGCAAAAAATACGGAATCAGCAGCTTCTCTTACTATTGACGATATGAAAACAGACAGCTTTTTAAATGTGCTCAACGGCTCATCAAACGTATGGACTAAGCGTGATAACGATACTCCTGCCTGCGGTGCTGAGCCTGCTGACTACAGCAATGTTTATGAAGTGCTGGGTAATATTCCTGCCGACCTTTCTATCTACACAGATGAAAGCGTTGCAAACTTGTACAGTGCAGTTGAGGCTTTAAGAGGGTATAGAGATCTTGCACAGCAGTCAGATGTTGACAAAATGACAAATGATATAAACGACGCTGTTGAGGCACTTGTTTACAAGTCAGCAGACTATACAGAGCTTGACAAGGCAGAGGAAGCCGCAAAGGCTCTCAATAAAGATGATTATGAGGACTTCTCAGAAGTCGAAAAGGCTCTTGCCGCTATTGACAGAACAAAGAACATCACAGAGCAGGCTGATGTGGACGCTATGGTAAAGGCCATAAATGACGCTGTGGCAAACCTTGTAAAGAAGGCACCTGCTTCTTCACAGCCTGACAGCGTAAGTAGTTCTGATGCTTCGTCAGATACGAGCAATTCCGCTTCCGACAGCTCATATTCTGACAGCAAGGCAGACAGCAGTTCAAAGGCAGCTTCAAACGCTTCAAACACAAACCCATCGACCGGTGTTGCTGGCGGAGCATTCGCTCTTGCACTTCTGAGCGGTGCGGCTGTGGTCATGGCTAAGAAGAAAAAGTAATATATCCATTAAATAGATATATAAAGGAAGTAAGTGGGACTTTCATACATTATTTGTTTAAATGAATACCGCTTGTGCTGATTTTTGACCGTTTGTGTCAAAACAGTTGAAAAATTATTACCGCTCTGCTATCATAATTATAAGCAGGGCGGTTTTATATCGCAATGCAAATATGATATGAAGTCTTATATTTCGGGAGGATAAATATGAAAAAGACAAGAATTTTTAGCACGATGCTCGCAACAGTCATATGTATGGCATCTTTGCCTGCAATAAATGTTTTTGCGGCAAATCAGCAGAGAACTACAACTCTTGACCTTACAGTGGCAGGATTTCAGAACGATCAGAAAAATGAAGACGAGGGCTGGAGCTGGGACGCTGATACTCTGACGCTTACTCTTGACAATGTAGATTTTTCTACAGGAAATAAGTCGAGTATAAAAGTTGACGGCTTAAAGTCTACAACGATACTTTTCAAGGGTGAAAACAAGCTTGAATCATCAGCAACTATTATTAGCAGGACGGATAGAGGCTCAAAAGATACTGGTTTGACTTTAAAAGGCGAAGCTAAAGAAAGTAAGCTTAGCCTTGTTGAAACAGGCAATCTTCCTTCAATGGATCAGCCAAATATCACCTTTGAGTCAGGTACAGTTGATATTCAGGGCGGTGCAGCCATTACTTTGTATACCATAAAAGTAATGGAAGCGGCTGTGAATATTGATACAACTATGGCAGACCCTCAAGATGGTTGGAACGATGGTCTGTATGCTAACGGTTCTATCGAGATATACGGTGGAGAGGTCAATGTTAAGGCCGGAAGAATAGGTCTGTTTGTTGTTGGCATAGGTGCTCCTGAGCCAAAGACAGGTCTTAGAATAGAGGGCGGCAAGCTTGATCTTGAGGGTGGCCTCGCTGACGTATATCTGGGTTCTGGTAATGTTAAGAATGGCATTATTTCAGCAGGCGATATAACGCTTAAAGGCAAAAAAGGTATTTTCCTCTATGATTGTGAAAAGTGCGAGATAACAGGCGGAACCTTCCATGTTGATGAGTGCGAGGATCCGTTTATGGCACATAAGGACAGCTCAGGTGTTTTTGAGATAGCTGACGCTGACTACACAAAAGTAGACAAAGCAGAAGAAGCTGCAAAGGCTCTTAATAAGGACAACTATGTGGACTTTACAGCCGTAGAAAAGGCACTTGAAGCTATCGACAGAACTAAAAACCTTACACAGCAGTCAGATGTTGACAAAATGGCGAAAGACATAAACGATGCTGTTGAGGCACTTGTTTACAAGTCAGCAGACTACACAGAGCTTGACAAGGCAGAGGAAGCAGCAAAGGCTCTCAACAAGGACGATTATGAGGACTTCTCAGAAGTTGAAAAGGCTCTTGCCGCTATCGACAGAACAAAGAACATCACAGAGCAGGCTGACGTGGACGCTATGGTAAAGGCTATAAATGACGCTGTGGCAAACCTTGTAAAGAAAACACCTGCTTCTTCACAGCCTGACAGCGTAAGCAGTTCTGATGCTTCGTCAGATACGAGCAGTTCTGCTTCCGACAGCTCATCTTCCGACAGCTCATCTTCTGACAGCAAGGCAACTGACAGCAAGTCAGACAGCAGCTCAAAGGCAGCTTCAAACGCTTCAAACACAAACCCATCGACCGGAGTTGCTGGAGGAGCATTCGCTCTTGCACTTCTGAGCGGTGCAGCTGTGGTCATGGCTAAGAAGAAAAAGTAAATAAGATCTCCCCTATTGTTGATATTTCGGAGAAGGGCAGTTCCTTGTGGACTGCCTTTTTTCTGTTTGCAGGAAAGCGGAATTTGCCTGCATAATTTGGGGCGTTTTTTTGCAAAGAAGCATAAAAATGCAATTATTTTATATTGATACTGCAAAATCGTCTGCGCAAGCTTAGACTAACTATTGATAATAGTCAATATCTTTTATTATCTATTTTATACCATGAAATTACATTTATTCATAAAAAATCGTTATAGATTTAAGCGAAATGTAAAAAATCAGCTCACAAAATCTGCGTTTACCCTTGCAATTCAGAAAAATATGTGGTATAATTATATTGCTGTAATAGGAGCACAGCATGAAACGCTGGCAGTGTGTTTTCAATTGTCAGATGAATTTCTGTATAGCTTATGCTTAATAATAAGGAAAGAAAATGAATGTGCCGGTGTGTGCTGTTTCATTATAGCGCCTATTAACGATATTTTTTTGAAAAGGAGTTATTGCAACATGTCAAAGATCGATTTGAGCAAGTACGGTATCACCGGAACTACAGAAGTTGTTTACAACCCTTCTTACGAGCAGCTGTTCGAGGAAGAAACAAAGCCAACACTCGAAGGCTATGAAAAGGGTCAGGAGAGTGAGCTTGGCGCAGTAAACGTTATGACAGGCGTTTATACAGGCCGTTCACCTAAAGATAAGTTCATCGTTATGGACGAAAATTCTAAGGACACTGTTTGGTGGACTTCTGACGAGTACAAGAACGACAACCACCCAGCTTCACAGGAGGCTTGGAAGTCTGTTAAGGAACTCGCTATCAAGGAACTTTCAAATAAGAGACTTTTCGTAGTTGACGCATTCTGCGGCGCTAACAAGGATACAAGAATGGCTATCCGTTTCATCGTTGAGGTTGCTTGGCAGGCTCACTTTGTAACAAATATGTTCATCAAGCCAACTGCTGAGGAGCTTGAGAACTTTGAGCCTGACTTCGTTGTATACAACGCTTCAAAGGCTAAGGTAGAGAACTATAAGGAGCTTGGTCTTAACTCTGAGACAGCTGTTATGTTCAACATCACAAGCCGTGAGCAGGTAATCATCAACACTTGGTACGGTGGAGAGATGAAGAAGGGTATGTTCTCAATGATGAACTACTTCCTTCCACTCAAGGGCATGGCTTCAATGCACTGCTCAGCTAACACAGACAAGAACGGTGAGAACACAGCTATCTTCTTTGGTCTGTCCGGTACAGGTAAGACAACACTTTCTACAGATCCTAAGAGACTTCTTATCGGTGACGACGAGCACGGCTGGGACGACAACGGAGTATTCAACTTCGAGGGCGGCTGCTATGCTAAGGTCATCAACCTTGATAAGGATTCTGAGCCTGATATCTACAACGCTATCAGAAGAGATGCTCTTCTTGAGAACGTAACTCTTGACGAGAACGGCAAGATTGACTTTGCTGATAAGAGCGTTACAGAGAACACTCGTGTATCTTATCCTATCGACCATATTCAGAACATTGTAAGACCTATTTCTTCTGCACCTGCTGCAAAGAACGTTATCTTCCTTTCAGCAGACGCATTTGGTGTACTGCCTCCAGTATCTATCCTCACACCAGAGCAGACACAGTATTACTTCCTCTCTGGCTTTACTGCAAAGCTTGCAGGTACAGAGCGTGGAATCACTGAGCCTACACCAACATTCTCAGCTTGCTTCGGTCAGGCTTTCCTTGAGCTTCACCCAACAAAGTATGCTGAAGAGCTTGTTAAGAAGATGCAGAAGAGCGGTGCTAAGGCATACCTGGTAAACACAGGTTGGAACGGCACAGGCAAGAGAATCTCTATCAAGGATACTCGTGGAATTATCGACGCTATCCTTAACGGCGACATTCTCAACGCACCTACAAAGAAGATACCACACTTTGACTTTGAAGTTCCAACAGAGCTTCCAGGCGTTGATCCTGCAATTCTCGATCCTCGTGACACATATGCTGACGCTTCCGAGTGGGAGACAAAGGCTAAGGATCTTGCAAGCAGATTTGTTAAGAACTTTGCTAAGTATGAGGGCAACCCAGCAGGTAAGGCTCTTGTATCAGCAGGTCCAAAGGAATAATCAATAACTCTGATACTATTATATAGTATAAAAGCTGCTGTGCCTTTTGGTACGGCAGCTTTTTTGTGCTCTTGAAAAAGTGTGATGAAGGTGGTATAATTGGTATGGAGGCGGATTTAGTTTGGAAAAGAAGAATTATGCCGCAAGGGCGGCTATATATGCCATGGGGCTTGTGATACTTGCCGCAGGGATAACGATGAACATCAAAACAGGGCTAGGGGTATCCACTATTATATCAGTGCCATTTGCCATATCGAGTATATGGGATGTGAATTTTTCTCTTGTGACTTTTGCTACATATGCACTGTTCGTTGTGATAGAAATGATAATAAAAGGCAGCGACAGAACTGTTATAGACTGGCTGCAAATACC
>ULNI01026374.1_pt1 | contig 13631 bp, 10 predicted proteins | sample 1951881 | NCBI WGS metagenome assembly ULNI01 (sample SAMEA4835573, study PRJEB28245) | human gut metagenome | biome: gut microbiome; material: fecal sample | place: Denmark | collected 2008
TTCTTTCTTTAATACGGGCTTTTTTACCGGTCAACGCACGCAGATAATAAAGTTTAGCGCGACGTACTTTACCGCGACGGTTCACTACAATCTCTTCGATGAAAGGCGACTCGATGGGGAAAATTCTTTCCACACCTACATTACCCGACATTTTACGAACCGTGAAACGCTTTTTGTTACCGTGACCCGAGATACGGATAACATCTCCGCGGAATTGCTGGATACGCTCTTTGTTACCCTCTTTGATACGGTAAGATACGGTAACAGTGTCACCACTACGAAACTCGGGGTGCTCTTTACCGCATGCGAATGCTTCTTCTGCAATCTTTACTAAATCCATTTTTAATAGCTATTTAAAATGTTCATACTGAAACGTAATTTAACAGGCCACTTCTCCTGCCAGAGATTACGAAAAGCGGGGCAAAGTAACGACTTTTTCGCCACATAAACAAATATGCCGTCGATTTTTTCAGACAAACCGCTCTTGCAAGGTTAACAAAATTCAATCTTGGGAACAATTTTTGATATATTATCTTCAAATTTGTAATTTCGTCCAAGAGAAAAAAACGACATACTAACATTCTTCACATCATGATAAGAAAACTCATAGGAATAACGGCCATATATTTGTCCGTTTCTTTGTGCGGACTGGCACAAACCGAACGCATCGTCATTCTGCACACCAACGACACTCACAGCCAAATGGAACCTTTCGCAGCCACCCACAAAACATACGGAGGTTTGGGAGGAGTGATGCGGCGTATGGCTATTATAGACAGTATCCGCAATGCCGAACCTAACGTATTATTAGTCGATGCCGGTGACGCCATTCAAGGGACACCCTATTTCAACCTTTTCAAAGGCGATGCCGAATTCGAAGCGATGAACGCCATGCGTTACGATATTCGCACTATCGGAAACCATGAATTTGATGCGGGTATGACCAAACTGGCTCAACTGATAAAAAACTCGACAGCCGATTTTATCTCTTCCAACTACGACGTATCCCATACACCTTTACACGGGACCTTGCAACCGTGGGTCATCAAAAAAGTCGGGAAATATAAAATAGGATTTTTAGCCTTGAACGTCAATCCCGATAATCTCATTCCTTCGGAATCGTGTAAAGGGGTGATATTCCACAATCCTATCCAAGCAGCCAATGAAACCGCAGCTTTGCTTAAACAAAAAGGTGCGGATATCGTTGTGACCGTATCGCATTTAGGATACACGGCACAAGACAAAAAAGACGTTACCGACCCACAAATAGCGGCAGCAAGCAGCGACATAGACATCATCATCGGGGGACATTCGCATACGGTCATCAACCCCGACAGTATAGACAATAATCCTCTCTCTACCCTACAATACCAAGTTAAAAACAAAGATGGGAAAAACGTACTCATCGCTCAAACAGGAATGAGCGGAGCTTACTTGGGCTGCATTATCATAGAACCTCGAAACTAACTACTAAACCGTTATGAAAAAATTAAATACATACTGTTCCATCGGCTGTCTTTCGGTCGTTTTGTCAATTCTCTCGTCCTGCTCCACGTCCCGACAGGAATTCGACATTTCTTACAAACTCATTCCCGTCGATGCCCGCTGGGACAAGACTCCCGAACCGCTAATGGAACAAATAGTCGATAAATACAAGACAAGTGTCGACAGCATAATGAGCATCGTCATCGGGAAATCGAGCCAATACATGGCTCCGGGCAGACCCGAAACCTCCTTGACCAACCTCTCGGCCGACATCATAAAAACCGAAGTTCAACGAGATTTCGGTCAACCGATCGATTTTGCGATTATCAATACAGGGGGAATACGCAATCCACTTATGCAGGGAGATATTACATTGGGCGAAATATATTCTATCTTCCCTTTCGATAATACATTATGTCTCATAAAACTAAAAGGTTCCGACGTACGCGAGTTACTCAATATCGTAGCTTCCCGGAACGGAGAGGCCGTGAGCAAAGATGTACACATGACTATTGCCGACGAAAAAGCTATCGAACCGACCATCAACGGCAGACCTATCGACAACGATCGTATCTATTCCATCGCCACGATAGACTATGTAGCCAATGGCGGAGATCACATGACCCCGTTCCTGAATGCAATAGAGCGGAAAAACAGCAACACTTTCATGAGAGATGCCGTTATAAACTTCATCGAGAGAGAAAACCGGGAGGGACACATCATCGCACCACCCAAAGGGGGGCGCATAATCTCATCGAATAACAAGTAACCAGACATGAAAAAGATAATTGCCTGTATCGGGACGTTTTTTGCTTTGGTAACCCTATCTACGCAAGCTAAAAACCCGTATCTACTTCAAACGGCCGATCGGTCGGCTATGGAACACTGGGTCGACTCGGTGTTCGAATCGCTTTCTCCCAAAGAGCGAATTGCACAACTGTTAGTTATTACAGTGCGCAACAGCGATACCCCGCAAAACCGTAAAACGTTACAAAGACTCATACAAGAACAAAAAATCGGGGGACTGCTTTTCGACTCAGGAACAGCAAAAGACCAAGCCAACTTAACAAACTACTGTCAGTCCTTATCCAAAGTTCCCCTGATGATCACTCTCGACGGAGAATGGGGGCTCGCCATGCGTTTGTCCGATACTCCGCGCTTTCCGGTCAACATGATGTTAGGAGCCGTTCAAAACGATTCTCTCCTCTACGAATACGGCCGTGCCGTAGGGAAGCAATGCAGGCGCATGGGCATACATGTCAATTTCGCTCCGGTTCTCGACATCAACAGCAACCCGCGTAATCCGGTAATCGGCAAACGTTCTTTCGGAGAGTCTTTAAAAAATGTCTCGTCCAAAGCTATCGCATACGCCAAAGGATTGGAATCCGTAGGAGTCATGGCCGTTGCCAAACATTTCCCGGGCCACGGAGACACCTCGGAAGACTCGCATAAGACACTCCCCCTTGTTCCTCATAGCAAGGAAAGGCTCATGAGTACCGAAATACCTCCATTCAAAGCATATATCGACAGCGGACTATCGGGCATAATGGTGGGGCATCTGAATATTCCTGCATGGGATGCCACCAATACCCCCTCTTCCTTATCGCCGATTATCACTCGCGAACTTTTATGCGACTCCTTAAATTTCGAGGGGTTAATATTCACCGATGCTTTAAAAATGAAGGGAGCATCGAAATTCGGCAATACGGCACTACGAGCCATACTCGCCGGGAACGACATCGCTCTGAACCCATCGAAACCCGAAGAACAGTTGAACAGCATTTTATCGGCTATCGAGCAAGGAGAAATAACTCAACAGGCCATCGATGAAAAATGTAAAAAAGTGCTACGCTACAAATACGTTTTCGGATTAGCGAACTATACACCCATAAAAACCAAAAACCTTATCGAAGATTTGAACGCTCCCGAATACGATGCCCTTAACCGAAAGCTCAACAGCGAGGCCATGACCTTGCTACGTAACAGTCAAAATCTAATTCCTATCACACATTTGAACAAGGGCAGAATCGCCGTTGTATCCGTGGGGAACGACACGGAATCGGTTTTCCAAAAAACAATAACGCTATACGCCGACAACGTAGGCCGTTTCGACGACAGCAATCCTCTGCCTTCACTGCTGGACACACTGAAACATTATGATAAAATCATACTGGCTGTACATAGTGGCAATGCCGAACATAGAGCCAGAATCGGCCGTATATGCCAAACCGGGAAAGCAATAGTCGCATGCTTTCTCTCCCCTTATCAGATGAATCGATTAAGTCACGAATTGACTCATTGCAAAACGCTTTTATTAGCCTACGAAAATACCTCGTTGGCACAAGAATATGCAGCACAAGCCCTATTCGGAGGATATGCCATAAAGGGAAAATTACCCGTAAGTTTAGAAGGTTCGTTCAAACTGGAAGAAGGCATATATATTCCAAAGTGCCGATTGGGATATGCGATTCCCGAATCGGTCGACATGGACAGCCGGATATTGTCTGCTGTCGATTCCATTATAGCACAAGGGATTAAAGAAGAAGCATTCCCGGGCTGTCAATTATTGGTTGCCCGACAAGGAACAGTAGTCTGGAACAAGGCTTACGGATACTTCGACTACGAAACTCACCGCCATGCAGTCGCCACAAACGACCTCTATGACTTGGCATCCGTCTCGAAAGCGACTGGGACTTTACCGGCTATCATGAAGGCTTATGACAACGGACGTATAGATTTGAACAAACCGATGAGCAAATACTTTGCTCCACTGCGAAATACCGATAAAAAAAGTCTGACGATCAAGGAAGCTCTTTTACATGAAACCGGTATGCCTGCCTCATTGCAAATGACTTCGGTCATTATCGACCCCAACAGCTTCACGAAACCATTAATCAAGCGTAGGAAAAGTAGCATCTACTCCATACAAATAGGGAATAACACTTTTGCTAACCGCAATGCCCAACTACGCAAAGACCTATTATCCTCTCGGAAATCGGATCGATTTCCCATGAGAATCGCCCAGAATTTATATGGTTCGAAATCTTTGCCCGACACCCTTATCAACCGTATCATCGAGTGCAAATTACGCCCCTCCAAACGATACTTATATAGCTGCCTGAATTTCGTCTTATTGAAAGAGACTGTCGAAAGCGCCACCGGCATTGCGATGGACAAATATTTGCAGCAAAACATCTACGGACCCTTAGGCATGCAAACGACCGGATATCGCCCTCTCGACCGATTTCCAACCGAAAGAATCGCACCGACAGAATGCGACAACTTTTACCGGAAGCAACAACTGATAGGGTATGTCCATGACGAAACAGCATGTTTTTTCGGAGGCGTACAAGGCAATGCCGGACTCTTTTCCAACGCCAACGATTTGGCTAAACTATGCCAAATGTGGCTAAACAAAGGGACATATGGAAACGAAAGAATTTTATCCCCGAAAACCGTAGAACTGTTTCTGACAGAAAAAAGCTCGACCAGCCGCAGGGGGCTAGGATTCGACAAGCCCGATATGGACAACCCGGAAAAGAGCCCTACGGCCATCGAAGCATCGGCCTCGACCATCGGTCATTTAGGCTTCACCGGCACTTGCTTTTGGATAGATCCCGGACAAGAACTCATCTATATATTTTTATGCAACCGGGTATATCCCTCCCGCACGCATGGCGCGTTATCTCAATTGAATATACGTCCCGAATTATTCTCGACCATTTACAGGTCCATAAAAAATCATTCGAAATAGAATGACAATATCACCATATTCGATGTCGCTTTCTTCAAGGACTGAGTAAATTTAATATCGGCCGGATCCCTCAAATCATTTCGTTTCCGGTTAATGACGTCTGTAAGTCCGAAACAGAATTTCAATTCGGGAATCAATTTAAAATATGGTAAATAAAAGTCACAACCGAGGCCGATAGTCAAATAACCGTCGAATGTATTCAGTTTAAGCAAATCGTTTCTCTTTTTCGATACGTCGGCCGTTCCCATGACTCCCCCGATCAGGTATGGACGAAAATTATTACAACGCAAAGCACTGAATTTCAATTCGAGAGGAACGACGATATAATTCGATTTAATGTCTTGTGTCCGATATTCCTGCGTCGCCGTCTCTCTAAACTTCACCACTTTATTCCCGAAAAATATACCCGGCGAAAATCTCAAATTCAAATGGGGGCACAAATAAAGGTCGGCCATCAAATTCACATTGAACCCGGGTGAAAAATCGGGAATATCCATGTACCAACTTTCTCCACCATCGGTAACGAAACCCGAATGTACAAACTTCATATCTTGCACATGCGTACCAATAGAAAATCCCAAATGCAAGAGTTTATGATCTGCATACGGTAAATTCTGTACTTTACGAGGTTGAGCACATACACATACCGGCCACAACAACGCTATGCACGCCACGAAAACGTACAATCGCCCCACGTATCTACGGACCGTAAATCCATGTAATACTTTCCCTTGTATATCACTACCTCTATTCATAGTACGATAACTATTTATCAAACGGAAAAACAAGCGGTATATTGTTCCACAGGAATTGTATTTGACACACAAATTCCTACTCCTTTTCTTTTGCAATAGAGAGAAAAATGCTACTTTTGTGTCGCAATTAGATCTAATTATTTCAAACTAAAAACTAAAAACAATGGCTTACGTAATTAATGACAACTGTGTAGCTTGCGGTTCTTGCATTAGCGAGTGTCCGGTAGAAGCGATTTCGGAAGGTGATATCTACAAAATCGATGCAGACAAATGTTTGAGCTGCGGTACTTGCGCTGAGGTTTGTCCTAACGACGCTATCCACGAAGCATAAGCACACCGGTAAAAAAATTAAAGAAAAGGCTACTTGGTTTTATCCCAAGTAGCTTTTTTGATTCAGTATAAAATTCGTAGGGGTAGACTTGAATTTTAGAGATGAATCTCTTGCCGACAGCCTCATTCCGAATCTTCTTCGGAGAGGGGTTGGGAAAGACAACATAGGAGTTTTCGATTGTAGGACTTAACCCCTCCGTCACTTCGTGACACCTCCCCTATATTTTGTGTCGCAAAACACAGGGGAGGAGGTTAAACAAGGACGATCTCCACGGATCACCTATTGAGCTTATTTTTTTATTATCACGAAACTCCAATTTACAAAACAGAAAATAAAAAACGTGACAACTCATATCCGAGAAGTCACGCTTTCTATAAATAGTTATAACTCTTATCAGTTATTATCCGCCGGTTTCACCGATACATACGAACGGTTTTCTTTACATTTACGGAACACTACCGTACCGTTTACCAATGCGAACAACGTATGGTCTTTTCCAATACCCACGTTTTCTCCGGGATGATGAACAGTACCTCTCTGACGAACCAAAATATTACCGGCCTTAGCATATTGTCCACCGAATATTTTGATACCCAATCGTTTGCTTTCCGATTCACGACCGTTCTTCGAACTACCAACACCTTTCTTATGTGCCATTTTCTTAGAAGTTTAATAGGGTTAAGCAACAATTTCTTTAACTAACACTTCGGTGAAATATTGACGGTGACCGTTCAATCTACGGTAACCTTTTCTTCTTTTCTTCTTGAAAACAAGAATTCTTTCACCTTTCACGAGGCCTTTTTTACCGAAACCGTCGTTCGAAACGACCTCACACACGACTTTCGCACCTTCCACGGTGGGAGTGCCCACAGTTACAGCTCCGTCTTTATCGACGAGCAATACTTTGTCAAATTCGAGAACAGCTCCATGCTCTGCTCCCAGATAGTGGACAAACAATTTCTTTCCATTTTCTACCTTGAATTGTTGTCCTTGAATCTCAACAATAACGTACATTGTATTTTTATTTTTACGTTCTCTCTGCCGGGCGGGGTCAACCGAGACACCTCTTTTTGAGCCCATATCAGAATCAGCCCACAAAAGTACTACAAAAAATCATTCCGCACAAACATTCCGCCGATTTTCTCTGAAAAAGAAAATCAATACCTCCACAATCAATTCCTAAACAAAAATCTTTTTCTTGTAATATATTTCTCGGAACTCTTTGGGCGAGCACCCTTTTTTCTTCTTAAATATGCGATTGAAATTCGACAGGTTATTAAATCCGCATTCATAGCATATTTCGGCAACCGTTTTCGTCGAATCGACCAACTGTCTTGTTGCATGTCCCAAACGTATATCGATAATATAATCCGACAGACTTTTTCCTGTTCTTAATTTGAAAAATCGGCTGAAAGAGACCGGCGTCATATCGGTAAGCTCCGCCAATTGCGACAACCTGATTTCTTCCGTATAATGTAAATTGATATACTCCTCCACTTTTTGTACCCGACGACTATCCGACGCAGTCTTGGATCTCGCGAAAGAACTGCTCGACAACGTGCGGGCATCATCACAAATCGACAATTCATACAGGATTGTCAAAAATTTTACGAACTGATAAAATCCCGGTTCTCCCTTTAACAAAGAATCTATTGTCGAATAGACTTTCATCACCGCATGCAGAGGGAACGACAATCCCTTCTGCGCCCTATCGAGCATTTTACGGATAGACGTGAATTGCTTCTTGTCAATAAAATTATTGGAAAACAAATCCGGAGAAAACTGTATAGTAATTTCCCGAATCTGCTTGGATTGACAGTTTCCTTGTTCCCATACATGCTCCAAATTATCCCCGCAAAGCAAGACCAAATCATAATCGCCGATCTCTTCTACCGAATCTCCGACAATCCGCCTTACTCCTGCTCCATTCTCGACGAAATTCAGCTCGTATTCCTTATGATTGTGCAAAGGATACGTAAACTCCGTTTTGTATCGTTCCACAATAAACAAGCAATCTTTTTCCGACAATGGAGATATTTCTGTAATGATATGCTTATTCATGCTATAACCATATAAATGAGGGTATAAAGATACATATTCCGTTCAGCATTCAAAATTATAAGTACAATTTTTACACCTCACCTCCAAAGAATTAACACCCATTCGGAATTGATTAAAAACCCAAATGCAAAAAACTCTATTGACCCAATAAGCTGATTCAGTAGAAAATTAGTGGGGATAGACTTGAATTTTAGAGATGAGTCTCTTGTCTATAATCCACTCTGAGGACCTATTGAACCGATATACCCTTTAATTATCGACTAAGTCAATAATCTCCCGTATTTCTCCCAGTCGCATTTAAACAACCAAACCCAACTTATTGAAATTCAATAAGTTGGGTTAAAATCAGTCGGGGTGAGACGACTCGAACGTCCGACCTCCACGTCCCGAACGTGGCGCGCTAACCAACTGTGCTACACCCCGCACTTAGTTTTGCGGGGACAAAGATACACAAAGTTTGGGAAAAGTAAAACGAATCTTTCAAAAATCTATATTTAAAATAGAAATATCTTCTTTTTTCATTTTTACGGTAAAAAATTAGGAAGATAATCAAAAATAATTCTATCTTTGCACACGCAAAAATGATGGTGCCATAGCTCAGTTGGTAGAGCAAAGGACTGAAAATCCTTGTGTCACTGGTTCGATTCCCGTTGGCACCACAAAAAAAGGACTCGTAAAAACGAGTCTTTTTTTGTATTCGGACATTACTCACGACCAAGACACTCGGCAACATACAAAATATAGAGGAGCAGCGAAGACATTTCGACGAGAGTGAATATAATGCTTCCCTCTTCTCAAAATAAAAACGATAATCCGGCACAACCATCAGTCGCTACGATATCCGTGTTATAACGGTATTGTCCCCCTTTCAAATCAAGTTGCAACAGGTACTTCTTTCCTATTTGTCGAGAACAGGTAAAAACGGCATAATAACCGACGTAATCGGAAGAAAGATTCTTGTAATTATAACACCATGCGGATAGAAGGGCGGCATCGTCAATCGAGGAAGGAGTATGAAATAACCGACTATCAAAAGTCATAGCATAATTTCCACCTATTTCCAGTCGTAAAAACCAATCTTTCGACATGTGGGAAACAGACAGCGCTACCTCTGGCGTAACTTCTCTCACACTCATTTTCCGCAACGGATAGACATACTCAGCTTTTACTCGCCCATAATTTACTCGTGGCTGTACAGAATAATTCCACCCTTTTCTACGAACCGCTTCATAGAATCCCGAAAGGGTGAGTCTGTATACATGACTACTATACTGTTCGGCTTCTCCAATTTTCGGATAAATCTGGTTCGCCGCATCACCGAAAATATTTTCGGTCCCCAATTTCAATTCATAATTCCCAGTCAATTTTATACCCCAGCTCTCAATACCCGACAAACTTTTCCGATACAACCACTCTCCGGCGAAAGTATGCCGCCCAATCCGAGCCATAGGCAATTCGTTCAAGGAAGATATAATCTTTTCACACGAGAAATAACGATACGCCACATTCCCCACGAAACCACCCGAACGCAAAGTGTGCACACCCAAACTTCCTCCCCATTCGTATCCGTTATAATACGTGGAATAATTATTTCCGGCAAATCGGTTATAATGCATTCCCAACCCGGTGAGATGATAGACTTTCGAAACACCCAGCTCACTATAAAATTTAATTCCGTTGGTTTGCTTGTACTTTCGTCCTGAGACCGAAATATCGAACAAATAGGAAGGAGATACCGGTATCGACAAACCTAAGGAAAGCGATAAATCCGACGTGGTGTTTTTAGGTCTCGGATCTATTCCTCGATAAGCGACGGAGGCCTCGTACGAAAAATTACCGCCCCATGTTATCGATTCATAACGAGCGGCATATCCCCCTGTAAAGCTATAAATCTCTTTCGACAAGTCTCCGCCCACCGAATCGGCCAACAAATAGGGGTACAACAGCTCCCAATCGGAGGTCTCGTTCCACTTCAAATTTTTCACACGTCCATTTCTATACAACGCATTTCCCCACAAACAATAATTCTTTTTTCGTATGTACGAATCGGCTTGAAAGCCTATCGACTTTTCACCGTCTCCCGATTGTAACAACACAGGCTCGCTCTCCGAAGTATATTGTCCGCCGACGGTTGCCTGCGTAAGAGACGAAGAATACCTGTCATAGCGTACCGCAGGATTACGATACGACAATTCGACAAAAGATGCAACTACGGACCGATGTTCCCACAACCGATCCCATATAGAAACCCGAACCGTATCTCCGGCTCGTAACTCACAGAGACACACCAAGCATAATACGCAAAAGACACACAACTTTTTCATATCCCTCTAATCTATCAACTCTTGACCTCTACTCCGTCATAGGTTTCCGTTTCGGCCTTCGTACCATTTGCATCTATCGCCGTATGCTGTTGCTCTATCAAAGAGGGCACACACTCGGTATTGAAATCGGCAGACGAATCGTTGGTATCCTTCAATACCCGACGACCGTCACGGGTAAGATAAAGCATTTTTCGACGCACACTTTTGAAATAGCGAGTCTTATCGTGGTCTATCGTACCACAGTGTGTCCACCCCCGGTCCAACGAAGGAGCCGTGACATTCCACACATACTCCGATTGTACACTGGTATTCACTGCATCGATAATCCATTCGTTCGGTACTTTATAGGCGGTTTGCTCCATCGGGAAAGTTCCGGCCGGTAAAACCATAACATAGGAATAGGTATATAAATTTTCGGTCAAGAATTTTTCTTTCTCAATGGGAATTCTCGCTATGGCAAATCCCCTGAATCCCCGATTGTGGAGAACCCAAAAACTTTTCGTGTAACAATACCACTTATCGAGATTAGGAACGGTCGGACTGTCTATATCCAAATGAGCGGGAACCGAGGATTCGTCATACCACTCATAATCCGCCCGACTCAAATCAAATGAATTGGGATTCGCGATACGATGGTCTATACCCGTATCACAAAGAATAAACGACTCTCCGGGAGCGACCGGATGGTCTGTCCCACTACCGGGGATTACATACACAGCCTGTACAGTCATGTGAGTGCTCATAATATCGGGTGTATAATCGAATTTTTGAGTCGTAACAAATTTCGACTCCATCAAAGCGACCCCATCGGCATATAGCATGTGATCGGTATTGTTATAGATTTTCACATAACCATCTCCATAGTATTGTTTTCCAGAAGACTGCAATGTCCCGGTAAAAAATATTTCCTCTATAATGAAGTCGTCTTTATTCTCTACCTGATAACTACCGATAGAAACACTTCCTTGTACTCCCATAAGCTCCAATGACCTAGCATACCCCGATAACGAAGTATGAATTGTGCTATCGGCAGTTTGATAAGTTATCGCAGCTTCATAAGAACAATCGTATAATCCCTCGGGCAATGTAATTCCTTTACGGGTCGTAAAACTGGTAACCATACCCGACGTAATATTTCGAAATTCAAAGGTTTCACTTTCCACAGAAATCCCCGACAAATCCGACGGATACCGGACATCGATTTCGACAGTCGTCCAACGTATATCCCGTTCCTCGTCACAACTACAAAACAAAGCCAGCATGCATAAGGAAACACAAAGTGTAATTCTATTCATATATTTCATAATCAAAAATTTAATCGATCATAACGTAAAATTAAGTTCCATACCGAAATAAGGATCCACATTGCGCCGTATGAGCAGACCATTCATCTTATATGAAGGAAGATAATCTAGAATACGATTAGCGAACAATGACAATCTCAACCATTTGCCTATCGTTTTGGTCGCTTTCAGGTTTACATAAACGGCCGTGGGTATTGTCTGTTTTTTATACAAATCGTCGTTATATGTCTTTATAAGAAACTGCAATTTAGGATCGGCAGCCGACTCCTCGGTATAGGGATATAACTTTCCGTCGCTTGCTGCCATATAGCTCACCGGGACTCCATTTTTCCACATTACCCGAGTCGAAACAAACCACATGCACTGTACCGATGTGGAAAAAATCAACCCCCATTCGGGTATTTGAGTGTCTAACTGAAAATTAGTATTAAACTGTTCGTTTACTCGACCGTCGTTCCAATCGTACAAACCCACGTATTCTTCCGAAACCGGACGGTTGTCCACTACATCGGCCACAGTCTCGAACATAGGACGACTATTCGTATATACCGAACGGAACCAAGCTCCGTTTATAACGACGGCAGTCCTCAGTGCCGATATACGTTGTGAAGTAAATTGAAACTCGATACCCTGTTTATCGATGCGGCTCCCATTGGCCGACTGTCTATAACCGTTCAACGCCTTCATATCGGTATAAGGAATGTCTTCCAAAGCAGGAGGCCCTTGTAACCCAGAGGCATCGACTGCCGAATGGTCATACTTCCGATAACTGAACGGAGCATAAAAAGAGGAAGTCCGAAATCCCGATGTAAGATTTTCATGAAAATAAGTTACCGACAACCGGTTTCCCTCAAATGAAATATCGCCTCGTACTTCCCACTTATGATTACGAGCCGGTTTCAAATCATAATTGGTTATATCTTCGATATAAGTAATTATATTTACCCGACTATATTCGAGCGGTTTATTCACATCGTAATAATTGAGTTGCACTATGTCGTTATACCACAAATCGGGATAAAGATAGTCGAGCGTAGGCATCTTGGTCGTCACACCATAACCTCCCGAAATCGAAATGTGCAAGTCTTTCCCAGCGACGGGAATCGCAGGGAAGCTCCATTGTGCATTCGCACGAGGATCTATATAAGGCTTTCCTTGTAACAAATATCGCTCGCTCATTCCTATCTGTGTCACAGAACGAGCTCCTACTTGCAGTTCCAATTTATTCTTCCCCAGCAAGAACAATGTATTTCCTTCCAAGAAGAACGACAGATTCTGCAAGGCCGGAATATCGCTATAAGCCCGAGGGCGAGCCCCCCAGCTCGTCGAAATAGGGTGGGATAAATCATAAACTTGCCCCTTCCCGAAATTTTTGGAATAATTCCATTCTCCACCGGCTTTGGCGTTCAACCGATATTTTGCGCCTTCCCAGCCGAACTCCCCTTTGGCTTTCAGAAAAGCATTCACCGGTTTCCCATCGCATAAATAATCTGCCACATACTCCGAAAAAAGATAAGTACCGTCATGAACCCCGGGCTCCTTACCGGTAGGTGCAACCGTCGCTCGCTGAGGACTAATAAGCTTCGTCCTTTTCAACTGATCGGACTGAGCGCTCAC
>ULNI01023928.1_pt1 | contig 13389 bp, 10 predicted proteins | sample 1951881 | NCBI WGS metagenome assembly ULNI01 (sample SAMEA4835573, study PRJEB28245) | human gut metagenome | biome: gut microbiome; material: fecal sample | place: Denmark | collected 2008
CCAAGAAGCGGCGGCTTATGCCGTCCATCCGCTAAATCCAAAGTTTATATGAAAGAGAAAAGAAACAAGACCGGGAGAAATCCCAAACTTGACCCGGCGGTGTTCCGTTACACCGTCCGTTTCAACGAGGAGGAACACAACCGTTTCCTCGCCATGTTCGAGAAGTCGGGCGTTTACGCCAAGTCGGTTTTCATCAAGGCGCACTTCTTCGGGCAACCGTTCAGGGTGCTGAAAGTGGACAGGACGCTGGTGGATTACTACACCAGACTGTCCGATTTCCATGCGCAGTTCCGCGCGGTAGGCACGAACTACAACCAAGTCGTGAAGGAACTCAGGCTGCATTTTTCCGAGAAAAAGGCGATGGCGTTGCTCTACAAGCTGGAGCAACAGACCGTCGAACTCGTGAAACTGAGCCGTCAGATTGTGGAACTTTCAAGGGAAATGGAGGCGAAATGGTCGCAAAAATCAGTGTAGGAAAGTCGTTGTACGGCGCGCTTGCCTACAACGGGGAAAAGATCAACGGGGCGAAAGGGCGGCTGCTCACCACCAACCGCATCTACAATGACGGCACGGGGACGGTGGACATACGCAAGGCGATGGAAGGTTTTCTCGCCTGTATGCCGGAGCATACGAGGGTGGAGAAACCGGTACTCCATATCTCGCTCAACCCGCATCCCGACGACGTGCTGACAGATACGGAATTGCAGGACATCGCACGCGAGTATCTGGAGAAACTCGGCTACGGGAACCAGCCGTACCTTGTTGTCAAGCACGAGGACATAGACCGTCACCACCTGCACATCGTGACAATCAATGTGGACGAGAAAGGCAGGCGGCTCAATCAGGATTTCCTCTTCCGCCGCAGCGACCGCATCCGCAGGGAACTGGAACGGAAGTACGGGCTGCACCCGGCGGAGCGTAAGAACCTACGGCTGGAAAATCCGCTGCGCAAGGTGGACGCTTCGGCGGGCGACGTGAAGAGGCAGGTCGGAAATACCGTCAAGGCTCTGAGTGGACAGTACCGTTTCCGGACGATGGGCGAATATCGCGCCCTCCTATCCTTATATAATATGACGGTGGAGGAAGCGCGGGGAAACGTGCGCGGGCGTGAGTATCACGGGCTGGTCTATTCCGTCACCGATGATGCCGGGAACAAGACTGGCAACCCGTTCAAGTCCTCGCTTTTCGGGAAGTCCGCAGGCTATGAAGCCGTGCAGAAGAAGTTTGCCCGTTCCAAACAGGAGATTAAGGACCGGAAACTCGCCGACATGACGAAACGCACCGTGCTTTCCGTGCTTGAAGGCACGTATGACAAGGAGAAGTTCGTTTCGCGGCTCAAGGAAAAGGGCATCGACACCGTACTGCGCTACACGGAGGAAGGGCGCATCTACGGAGCCACGTTCATAGACCACCGAACGGGCTGCGTGCTGAACGGCTCGCGCATGGGCAAGGAACTTTCCGCCAACGCCTTGCAGGAACACTTTACGCTGCCTTATGCCGGACAGCCGCCGATTCCGCTGTCCGTTCCGGTGGAAACAGAAGAGGATATGCGCGGACAGACCGCATCCGACCACGAGAACACGGCGGGCGGTGTCGGTCTGCTCACTCCCGAAGGTCCGGCTGTGGATGCCGAGGAGGAAGCCTTTATCCGGGCGATGCAGCGCAAGAGGAAAAAGAAGAGGCGCAAGGGCTTGGGAATGTAACCGTAAGTATCAACATCAAAATTTTTCAATCTATGTCACAACAAGAAGACGATTTGAGGGCATTGGCGAAAATCATGGATTTTCTGCGTGCCGTGAGTATCATTTTAGTGGTCATGAACGTGTACTGGTTCTGCTATGAAGCCATACGGCTCTGGGGCGTGGACATCGGCGTAGTGGACAGAATCCTGATGAACTTCAACCGCACGGCGGGGCTGTTCCATTCCATCCTCTACACGAAACTGTTCGCCGTCCTCCTGCTTGCCCTGTCCTGTCTGGGGACGAAGGGCGTCAAGGGAGAGAAAATCACTTGGGGAAGGATCTGGACGGCACTTGCCGCAGGGTTCGTGTTGTTCTTCCTCAACTGGTGGATACTGGCATTGCCGCTGCCGGTTGAAGCGGTGACGGGACTTTACGCGCTGACCGTAGGCACGGGCTATGTCTGCCTGCTGATGGGCGGTCTGTGGATGAGCCGCCTGTTGAAACACAACCTTATGGATGACGTGTTCAACAACGAGAACGAGAGCTTCATGCAGGAAACACGGCTCATCGAAAGCGAGTATTCGGTCAATCTGCCCACCCGCTTTTATTATAGGAAACGTTGGAACAACGGCTGGATCAACGTGGTGAACCCATTCCGCGCCTCCATCGTGCTGGGTACGCCGGGCAGCGGAAAGTCATACGCGGTGGTAAACAGTTTCATCAAGCAGCAGATTGAGAAGGGCTTCTCGATGTATGTCTATGATTTCAAATTCAGTGACTTGTCCACGATAGCCTATAATCATCTGCTCAACCACCCGGAGGGATACAAGGTGAAGCCGAAGTTCTACGTGATAAACTTCGACGACCCGCGACGCAGCCACCGTTGCAATCCCATTCACCCAGATTTCATGGAGGACATTACGGACGCTTACGAGAGCGCGTACACCATCATGCTCAATTTAAACAAGAGTTGGGTGCAGAAGCAGGGCGACTTCTTTGTGGAATCGCCCATCATCCTTTTCGCGGCTATCATCTGGTATCTTAAAATTTTTCAGAACGGCAAGTATTGCACGTTCCCCCATGCCATCGAGTTCCTGAACCGCCGTTACGAGGATATTTTCCCGATTCTGACCTCTTATCCCGAACTGGAGAACTATCTCTCGCCATTCATGGACGCGTGGCTCGGAGGGGCTGCGGAGCAGTTAATGGGGCAGATTGCTTCGGCGAAAATTCCGCTGTCACGCATGATTTCCCCGCAGCTCTATTGGGTAATGTCGGACAGCGAGTTCACGCTGGACATCAACAATCCCGAAGAACCGAAAATTCTCTGCGTGGGCAACAATCCCGACCGACAGAACATATACGGGGCGGCTCTCGGTCTGTATAATTCCCGTATCGTTAAACTTATCAACAAGAAAGGGATGCTGAAGTCGTCGGTCATCATAGACGAGCTGCCGACGATATACTTCAAGGGGCTGGACAACCTTATCGCCACCGCGCGAAGCAACAAGGTTGCCGTGTGTCTGGGTTTTCAGGATTTCAGCCAGTTGGTGCGTGACTATGGGGACCGCGAGGCGAAAGTGGTGATGAACACGGTCGGCAATATCTTCTCCGGGCAGGTGGTGGGCGAAACAGCCAAGACGCTCTCGGAGCGGTTCGGAAAGGTGCTTCAAAAGCGGCAGTCCATCTCCATCAACCGGCAGGATGTTTCCACCTCCATCAACACGCAGATGGACGCGCTTATCCCGCCGAGCAAAATTTCCGGCTTGACGCAGGGGATGTTCGTCGGTTCGGTGTCCGACAACTTCAACGAGCGTATCAAGCAGAAGATTTTCCACTGTGAGATTGTCGTGGATGCCGAGAAAATGAAGCGCGAGGAGAAAGCCTACAAGCCGATACCCGTCATTACCGACTTCGCGGACGCGAACGGCAACGACTGCATGAAGGAAATGGTGAAGGCGAATTACAGGCGCATCAAGGAGGAGGTGAAACAGATTGTCGCCGACGAGTTGGAGCGCATCGCTGGTGACGAGAATCTGAAACATCTGTTGCAACAGAAATAATATATAACAACAAGATGTATCAGACTCCCGTTTTGAGAATTACTCCTGCTACAGCTATCTGTGACAGGAGTAATTTGTAATTCTTTATATTGAGCATTATGACTATATTAAGTTCAACTAACCATTGCGGCCGTGTTATTTGAAACTTCATTCATTACCTCATTTAATGATTGGGATTTAGATAAAGTGGCTCTTTCTATTTTGAGCTTATCAAGCAAATATTTCAGCCTACGTTCCACCTCATTTGTTATTTCACTCCATTTTTTTACATAGAGGCTATAATTACTGTCATTTTGGACTAAACCAGTAAGCTTATTTATGACCCTTCGACCTACAATATCATCATAGTCTTGTCCTATCAAAATGAAAGTCCAGAACTCATTAGCATCATTAAAACAATCTTGTTTTAGAATAACATCCATATATTGTTCTAATTGATTTAACTGTTCTGATTTTAATTGTTTTATAGTTGTCGGATTTTTGATTTCCACAACTATATTATGAGGTCTCCCATCCCTAAAATCAGTACCAGTAAGAAATAAATCCATTTCTTTGTATTTATTAGGGTGAGCAATATATTTTTTCTCGCTAACTCCACGCAGAATATAAATGTATTTTCTTAAAGCCTCTTCAAATTTGACCTCTTCCGCACATACCATTCTATATTCTTCGCCAAAAATCCAATAGTGTTTTTCTATGAACGACTGCAAATCACGAACTTCATTGGCTTGTAAAGTATGATTAAAAACAATCTTTTTTAGATTCTCCAGTGTCAGCAATCTGTCTGAAATAAGCTTAATCGTGGAAACGACTTGTTTTAACCTCGTTATTTCTAATATTTTTGCAAATTCTTTCCTATCGTTCGAGTCTAATTCAACAACTGCATCTAAAATCTTAAACAGACTATCGCGCTCACCGCTATCCATCACCAAATTTAGAAGTTCTAAGAAAACTCTTTTTTGTTCTTTGTTCAACTTCATGAAAACAGCAGGTTCTACTTCGTATAGTTCCTTTACGAAGTTTTCCAAACCTTCTCTACGCACTATATCCCAATCTTCAGTACCAAATTTAGGGAAAACATCTTCATTCTTATATTTGGTTACCATAACTTCTGCTTGCTCCTTTAGGAATGGGCGTCTTTTCTTTTTGAGAAACTCATTGAGTTGCGTAATTAGTTCCTTAAATAATTTTCTATCAGCAGAATTATCAAACAATTTAGGTTGAATAGCATTATCGTCTAATTCGTTATCACAATTGATTTCATTGAAGAAATCATCAATCACAATTACAGAATGCCAAAAATTATCTCCTTTTTTATTTAATAATGTCGTTTTGGTAAATTTTAACTCCAAGTCATTATTCAAGAAGTAAAATCGAGAATATTCATCATTCATCTTTACATTCCATCGGATATACTTGCATTGAAAGTTGATGTTATTTTTCTGGTTATGTGATAATATCGGTGATATTGATTCTTGTTCTGCTATTATAGAAGAATAATCTAATTCTTGCCCATTGATGTATATTTGATATTCGGATTTCAATTCTAAAAACCACGCAAATTCAGCCTTTAGATAAGGGATAAGAGTCTTCGTTATAAACAAACTGGAAATATCAGAAGAAATCTCATTAAAAACGACACAAGTACCTGTTGTTGTGTCATCAGATACAAGTGGCTCTGTTGTAGTGTAGTCTTTTAAAGTATCGCTATCAATTCTAATGTCATAAGACATTATTTGTGCATCTTTACTATAGCGTGTTTCCCAATTAGCAAATCTCGCAAATTTATAGAAAGTAAAACGACCATAACCGTTTTTTCCTCTTGTAAATTCAGTATTATTCTCGTTGGCTATTCTCTTTTGAGACTCATAGAATTTTTTGAATTTTATAGGTAATTCTTCATAGCAGATGCCTGTACCATTGTCTGTTATTCTAATATTTTTGATTGTGTCCAATTCTGCATTGTCAATTTCAAAATCAATATTTACAACGGTTGCTTTTGCATCAAATCCATTCCATACATATTCGGCAATAGCTCGCTCTGGAGTATATTTATTCAATATTTTCCTAATGCCAGCAGATGTTATTTCTACAGTTTGCGAGTTCATGACTATTTATTTTTAATTAAATCCAGACCTTTCTCCGTAAGACGGTATTTCTGTCGCGGGTGTTTCGGCTTTTCCGGATAAATCGGTTCTACTAAATCCAACCTTATTGCAGGATACAGATAAAGCTCCAGAAAATTGCTTTTGTCCTTCAATCCTATCATTTCCATAACATCTTTTGTCGATAGTGTCTGATTCCCGATTGCAGACAGAACTTTTCCCACTTGCGGGGTAACTGTCGGGTAACTATCGGGCGACTGTGGGGTGACTGTCGGGTATGACCCGACTGCTTTCCGGGTATAGCGGAAAACGACCCATACGCTGTTTCCGTCCGTGTGAAATTCGGGGTCCGGAATGCCGACACGCCGGCACTCGCTTATCATAAGCCCGATGCCCCGTCCCCAACTTTCCAAGACCTCGCTTTTATACAGCACGTTTGCTATGATTAGATTTTGCGGTTCTGAATTATGCCCGCTTAACAGTTTTTCCATTGTTATATCCGGCGGAAATGTCCCGCTGTTCTCTATTTCCACACGGTCGTCATAGATGGCGATTCCCACCGAACTGCCGGGACGGTGGTACAGGCGGTGGCACAACGCATTTGTGCAGCACTCTCTCAATGCCTTGTACGGGATTTCCAGTTCTTCCTCACGGTACAGCCCTTCTATCTTACCGGAAAGTGACAGATGTTTGAAAAAGAACGCCATTGCAGCATCCAGCAGCGCGTAGATATTCCCAGTGACACGTTGATTGTCTATAAACTCGTCTTTCGTCGTGCCTTTGAAACGCGCCAGACGGAGCAGGCATTGGGGATAATAATAAAAATCATGACCGAACAGCACTGCTGAAGCATTGTTAAGTTTCCCGTCATGCAACAGACTGAATTTTTCGAGAATGGTCGGCAAGTCTTCCCTTATGGTTGCTTCAGGTAAACGACCGCTTCTGATTCCCCCGCGAACAGCACTAATGACGGCATGTTCGTCAAGGTCGGATATTTTAAGGTCAGGATTTGCTATTGCCTCCCAAGCGTATTTCCCGCCCCGCTGTATCAGATATTGGTTATATATCTCCTGCGGCATGATGGATGTCGCGCTTTCCACCCGCAGGTAAGCCCGTCCTTTGTAAGAGAACGGACGCATATATCTTTGTTCTTCCGCAGACAGTGCGATGACACTTTTGCCAGTGTCTGGTATTTCAGTATAAGAAACTTCAACTGTGGCAAACGGCTCGATACGCCGGATCGCGTCCGCTATATCCCGCTTGGTTTTGTCGCTCACGTCTTGTCCGATGATTTTTCCCTTGTCGGTGACACCGAACAATACCGTGCCGCCTTCGCCGTTAAGGAAGGCGCAAAGCGTTTCCATGCCGCGCTCCAACTGTCCGGTGGTTTCCTTGAACTCCACCCGTCCGCATTCTTTTTCGGCTATCAACCGTTTTATTATGTCGAGGTTGTCTATGCTCATATACAATTCTGTAACGTGGGTACAAAGATAGTGCTTTTCGCTGGTTTTCGGGCGAATAGATAACGAAATGTATCTACACAGCAGGACAAAACCTACAAAAAATCAGAGAATGACATAACGTCACCCCCTGATTCATCATTGGTACAGGATTATTTTCTCAAACGTTCCATTTCCTCGTCGCGGAGCATCCTCTCGTTCAGTTTCTCCTGCATCCTGTCAAGGAAGTAAGTGCGGCTTTCGTTTTTCCGGCGTTTGATGTCGATATAGAAACGGTAGCAGTCCTTTGATTCGATACCGAAAATCTTGTAGAGGAGCGGGGCGAGCTGTTTGAGCGGCATGTTGCCGTTGTTGATGCAGCCCATCTCGTTGATGCCGTAGATAAGTTCCACGAGGTCGATGGCGTTGCCCGTCCATTGCAGGGGTGAGGCGGGATTTTCGGTTGTGTTGTCGGAGGATGTACGGATGGGGATTAGTGGTGGCACTTGGGGAGCGGCAAGGAACTTCTGCATCTTCCTCACTAAAGAGAGTGCCTTGCTGATATAGGCTGCAACCTCCCTCTTTTCTTCGGGAAGATTGCGCATGGGATGGTGCTGCAACTCGATTTCGATGTAAGCCAGTGCGATGATGGTGCGGTTGGTGTCCACATTGCCGCTGCATAGCTCGATTACTTGCGTGGCGAAAGCCGTATATGCCGTTTCCATATTGCAGTCCCCGGCTTCGTTTATACGGCGGAAGAACTCGGTTTCCGCCAATAAGAAATAATTCATATCCTGTCAATTTTGAAATTTTACACTCTGTTTTTCGGTATGCGCACATGAATATGATTGGCAAAAAGCGTGTTCATAAAATAAAAAATCCGGCACACTCTCTGCAAGGTGCTGGATTTCAGTGTGATAATTTTGCAATTTATTTGTCTGTCAGGAATTATTTTCGACTTAAAGTGTTCATTTCCTGAACATTCGTCCATTTTCCGGACATCAAACGCACGCTTTATAGATATGGCGGACCACTCCGTTGCGGTACACCTTCTGCGAGGTCAGCGTCCATTGTTCCTGTGGCAAGGCGGACTGGAAGAAACGCTTTCCCGTTCCGGCAATGAAAGGAAGCGTATAAAGTATGATTTCATCCACCACACGCATACGTAACAGCCCATTGATGTAGTCCGCCTTTTCAGGAGTGACTTCCGCCAGATAGCAGATGTCTGTTGCGGATTTCCGCCATTCGTCGAGCATAGAGATGGAATAGTCGGGTGTGATATGATAAAGGGCGTTTTCCCTTATCTCGTTGATACCGCAATCTTCAAGGCGCAGTTCCTTATACGCTTTGCAATATAACTCGGAGCTTTGACAACCGTCCATCGTGAGGACGGCAAGAATCTGTACTTTACCCATTAGCGTTTCCTTTCGTTGGGCAAGGGCAAAAAAGTAGCGTGCAATCCACGCTATCACTAATGGAGGCTCTGGAATGCCCTTAACAGGAATAGGTGAATGCACGCTATGCGTAGGCATAGCATAAGCAATCACGCAATAGTTCCTGTTAATGTTAATTTTCCAGATTCCCATTAGGACGCCTTGCGGTCTTATGTTATATATAGGCGGCAAAAGGCTCTGCCAATCGCCGTTACCTTCTGATATGTCATGCAAAGATAGCCATTTTCAGCGAATTGCGGGCTATGGTTGCTCAAATTTATACTTCAATCCATATTCTTCCAGTTTATTATAGAGTGTTGTCCTGCCTATTCCAAGCAATTCGGCAGCGACCTTCCGGTTCCCGTCAGCCTGCTTCAAAGCACGCAGAATCCGCTCTTTATCTTCCTCGTCGTTGCGTAGGGAGAAGCCGGTAACAGAGGTTGTTTCGGTTATCCCAAGTTCCAGATGCTCTTTTGTGACAAGTCCCGTCTGAGCCTGCAACACCGCACCCATGATTTTCTGTCGAAGTTCGCGCACGTTGCCCGGCCATGAATGGGTCAGCAACGCTTTCCGTGCTTCGGAACTGAAACCGCTAACCTTGCACTCCAATTCCTTATTGGCAATCTCACGGAAGAACTCCGCCAGCGGCATGATGTCCTCCTGACAGTCACGTAAGGGCAGAACGGTTATTTCAAAGTCATGTAGGCGGTATAACAAATCCTGCCGGAAACGCTTTTCATTGACCGCCTTTTCCAGATTCTCGTTGGTGGCGGCGATGATGCGGACGTTGAAACTGCGGTCGGACTTGTCGCCAACGGGACGGAACCGCCGTTCCTGTATGGCACGGAGTAACATCTGTTGAGTTTCTGGTGCGAGATTACCCACTTCGTCTAAAAACAATGTGCCGCCTTCCGCCTCGTGGAAATAGCCTTTCTTTGTGTTTTCAGCACCAGTGAACGCTCCTTTGACGTGTCCGAAGAACGCCGATGGTGCAAGCTCTTTGGTGAGTGAGCCGCAGTCCACCGCCACGAAAGGCTTGCCTGAACGCTTGCTTTTATCGTGCAGTAGATGGGCAATATGCTCTTTGCCAGTACCGTTCTCCCCGAATATCAGTACGCTCATGTCGGTAGGAGCTACCAGCCTTATCCGGTGCATGATTTTCTGAAAGGCTGAACCGTCACGGGCAAATACGGGCATGCGGCTTCGCCCGATATTCCGCTCTTTCAGTATGGTGCGGAGCAAAGGCACGAGTTTGTCCTCCACGAGTTGCTTGGGTATGTAGTCCAGCGAACCGAGTTTCATGCTTTCAACCGCCGTATGTACTTCGGCATAGTCGGTCATGATGATGAACGGCTGCGTCATGCCTTCTTTGCGCATCCAGCGCAATAGGTCGATGCCGTCACCGTCAGGCAAACGCAAATCAGAAACTACTATATCATTGTCAGTGGCTTGTTGCAGAAGTTTCTTCGCTGTCGAGAGGTGGAAAGCCTGCACGGTACGGAATTTCTCCCGTGCCAGCAGGTTGCAGACAAACTCGCAATATACGATGTTGTCCTCCACCACGATGATTTTTGTTTTATCCATTTTCGTATTTTCTCCTTTCTTCTTTTGCCAGCCGGATTATCTCCGAACCCTTATCCAATACGGCAGTCACGGCGTTGTTCAATGCTTCATAATCGGGAACGGCACTCCCATGAAGCTGTTTATAAAGTTCCCTTAATGGTTGGTCGGCACGCAGTATCTCCCACGAACTATGTAGGTGGTGTGTCAGGGCGTCCAGTTCTTGAAAGTCTTTCCGTTGTTCCGCATCCCTGACCGACTGCATTTCCTTTTCGGTTTCCGCTATCAGTTTATCCAACATGACGGATTCATTGCCGTAAGACAGTAGGGAGGAGAAATCAGGCTTTTCATTTTGTTTACCTTTCATGGCGCACTTGTCGGAAACTTCCATCAGCTCCGATATGGAAAACGGCTTGAGAAGGCAATCGGAAAATCCACGTTCTAAAAGTTCCTCTCTGTTGCAACTGCCCGAAGCGGTTGTTACAATAATCGGAATGATCCTTGAATTGCCCACATTGGAGGTGCGTAGCAGTTCCAACAGCTCGAAGCCGTTTATATCCGGCATATTCAAATCGGTCAGAAGCAGACTGTATTCTTTCCGGCGTATCATTTCCATCAGTTCCGCAACATCGGTGCAAGTGTCGCAATGTATCCCTTCTTGTGCATACATTTCTTTCAGCATTAGGAGAAGTACCTTGTCATTGTCGATGGCAACAATATCATGGAGTGTTCGGTTATGATGAATCTGTGTTTTATTTATCCGTTCCGGCAATTCCTCGGCTGACTGCATGGGTATCTCCACCGTGAAACGGCTGCCCTTGCCTTTCTCGCTCTTCAGCTGGATTGTGCCGCCGAGCATTGTCACAATGCGCTGAACAATGGAAAGACCTAATCCGAAGCCGTCCTTTGCGGCAGCGTTTGACAAACGTTCAAACGCACCGAACACACGTTGCTGTTCCTCTTCGGTCATACCCGAACCCGTATCTTTGACGATAAGTTTCAGCATACCGTTATCATACCCCATTGTCAGAGAAACGGCACCGTTCTCAGTGAACTTGATGGCGTTTGACAGCAGGTTATTTCCAATTTGTAGAATGCGTTCCTTATCGGTCAGTACAACAGCATCCGTGTGATTCGTCACAGTAAGAGCAAGTCCCTTGTTTATGGCAATTGGCATAAACTCTGATTCGAGCGTATGCGCTATTGATGAAATCCTACACGTGGAGAAATTAGGCTGTTCCTTGCCGTCGTCCAGCCGGAAGAAACTCAGAAGAGTATTAAGCATTTCACGCATACGGTCGGAGGATTGCTGAATATTTCGGATATACATCCCGGTTTTATCCGCATTGAAGTTTTTTTGTATCAGTCCGGCATAGCCCGTTATTGCAGTCAGCGGTGTGCGTAATTCATGGGTAATGGTATGTACGGCTTTCTTGCGGGAGGTTATCAGTGCCTCGTTTCGCTTTGCCATTTGTTGCAGTCGCTCGATTAAATCTGCGGTTTCCTGTTTATATCGCTTGATGCGGTTGGCATTTCGGTGTATGATGATATATGATATGACCAGTAGCAGTATAACGAACCCTGTCAAGCCCCCAATCTGAATGAACGACCGTTCCCGCATGGCTGTTATCTCGGCTTCCCGCTTTTGTAGGTCAGTTTGTACTTTCCCGTCTATTTGAACAACCAGTCCTTGCAGTTGCCTGTTAAGTTCCGCATTTCGTGCGGCAAGGCTATCGGCATGAACCGATAAGCGGCGGCTTTGTGCCTGTTGTTCGGTTCTCATATTCCGGTTAAAGGAACGGTGCATCGTGGTAGTCACAGTTGGTTTCGCTTCTTCCTTTTTTTTGCCGAAGATGCCCAAGAAACCTTTGCGCTTGGACTTCTTGGGCTGTTCCTGTACACTCTTCTGCACGATTACAGGTACTTGACTGGTTATCTTATCGTTGATGGCTTGTTGTTGTTCAAGTATTTGAACGATTTGGCACATCTGCCGTTCCTTATCTTCGAGAAGATGGCGTACGCTGTCTATACGCTCTGCCGGATAGGTAGCTTTGAAACGGCAGAGCATACTATCCATTGCCATACGCTGTGCATGGTAATGTTCGATATCTTTATCGTTCCATTCCAGTATTGTTTCACCCAATAGAGAAAATTTTATCATTTGAATATTGATATTGTTTATTTCTTTTCGGAGCTCGTCTATTTTTTTATTGCCAAGTTCTAATGCTTCTATCTCCTGCCATTCATAGAAGCTATTATATGCTATACATCCGATAAGAACGGAGATAAGTATATACCCCAACCGTATTGTCTTATAGAAATTCCTGATCGTTCCATTATTTTGATGATACTGATTTTTCAAACATGAATAAAAGTTTATCCTTTTCTTCCATACGGGTATTATCAGAATAACCGCCTTTTGTTATTTGATACCCACATGGCTTAACCATAAAAATGCCTAAGCCCTTAGTGTACGAACTTACTTCTGAGGCATAGTCTTTACTTGTATTTAATGGAACTTTCCCTTCAATAAGACACCACTCTTTATTACAACTGATACCTTTAATCTCAGACATCATTTTTTGCAGATCTGTAATAGCTTTGGAACTTGCTACTTGTGGTATCTGTAACTCAAAATAGAGCATCGGTTCGAGAATATCCACTCCTGATTGTTGCAAAGCCAACCTGAAGACATAAGGAGACAATTGTCTAAAATCGGCAGGGGTACTTATCGGACTATAATAAAGGGCATAAGTAAAGGTTACTTTCAAATCCGTCACTTCCCATCCATGCAATCCCGATTGGCAAGACATACGGATTCCTTCAAAAACGGCATTTTGAAAAGAATGGTTCAGATAACCAAAGGAGATTTCACTTTCGATTTGCACCCCTGACCCTATCGGTAAAGGTTCCAGAGTCAGTCCTATTGAGGCCCAGTAAGGGTTGGGAGGGACTTCGATATGGATAATCTTATTCACCTTCTTTTTAGGTCGTTCTTTGTAGATAGTCTTGATTTCATCAAAATGGGTCTTTACGGAGAATCGTTCTTCCAGCAATGTTTGTATGATTTCTTTTTGGGTTAAACCATATAACGAGATTTCCAATTC
>ULNI01026303.1_pt1 | contig 13384 bp, 5 predicted proteins | sample 1951881 | NCBI WGS metagenome assembly ULNI01 (sample SAMEA4835573, study PRJEB28245) | human gut metagenome | biome: gut microbiome; material: fecal sample | place: Denmark | collected 2008
ATGGGGGAGTGTGGCTATATTCATTGCAGACGTGCAGAGGTCTTTTCTGCTTTACCCCCCCCTCGCCCTACGGGCACTCCTCCTATATTTCATCGAAAACACCCCGTAATGCTACGGGACACGACAGGGAGAGAGGGGGCTTAACCTTGTCACTACTGTTGCCGGTTTTTCCAACCCCTCCGTCACTTCGTGCCACCTCCCCTATATTTTGCATTACAAAACACAGGGGAGGAGGACTGAAATGTCACGCAATGCCATAGAGTACGAAAGGGAAGGAGGTGCTCCTTTGTTTTTAACAGCTTTATTTTTAGCAGAACTTGTCTAAACGGTCGAGTGCTTCTTGTGCAAAACTATATCCTAAGTCGAGCGCTTTTCGATACAGTTCTTTGGCTTGTTTATAATCTTTTTCCACACCTAATCCGTTTTCGTAAACTTCTCCCATTAACATATATGCTCGTCCGTATCCTTGCTCTAAACAGGGTTTTATGATTTCGTATGCTTTTTGCGGGTCTTGTACTGTTCCTAATCCGTGGAATATCATTCTGGCTAAGTCGATTCGAGCCGGTTCGTTCCCTCTTTCGATGGCTTGTATAAAGAGTTTTTCGGCTCTTTTGTAGTCTTTGGGCAGACCGTTTCCATCGAGATAATTGCAAGCCAAGTACCACATGGATTGGTCGTCTCCTAATTCATGCCCTCTGATGTATAACTTGTTGGCTAATTCTATATTTGGTGCAGTGCCTTCGCCTCTTTCATAGAGTAGTCCTAACAGACTGCATGCATCCGGATAGTTCGCATCATAAGCCATTTGTAAATAGTCCAATGCCAATTTGGGGTTACGGGGAATACCCTCGCCGTAATAATACAGACGTCCTAAGTGATACATGGCCCATGCGTTGCCTTTATCGGCTGCTTTCTTCAAATAGAATGCTCCCATAGCATTGTTTTGTGTTACGCCTTGTCCCAAAAGGTATAAAAGAGCCATACCTTTTATTGCATTGATTTCGTTAACGTCGACTCCTTTTTGATAGTATCGTTTCGCTTCGGCATAATCGATAAGTTCTTCCGGTCCGGTTCGATAGACATCTCCGATGAAACTCAGTGCGTAGGTATAGCCCATTTGGGCCGCTTTTTTCAAATATTGTAATGCTTGTTCGGGATCTTGTATTTCTTCGGGCCCGTTCCAATATAAGAATCCGACATTAAAGAAACCATAAACACTATCGAGTGCCGCGGCTTTTTTATATAGTTCCAGAGCTTTGGCTTGGTTGATTGCCATTCCTCTGCCGTAGAAATACATGTCTCCTAGTTCGTTGAACGATTCGGCATGGTTTCTTTGCGTTAAATAGGAAAAATAGGCATAAGCCGTTTTGAATTGGGCTTTCTCCAATGCATTTTTAGCATCTTTGTATAGCTCTTCGTCTGACTTGTCTTGGGGTATTTCAATATCTGTTATGGTCTCGTCCACCAAATTTTTTTGGAGTTGTTCCATCCACTCTCGGGCTTCTTCATAACCTTGTTCGATAGCTTTACGGTAATAGTTCATCGCCTTTTGAGTGTCTTTTTCGAGTTGTCCGATACCATCGGTATGAAGCCTTCCCAACCAATATGAGGCCTTCCCATATCCCTGTTCCGAGGCTGCTGTAAAGCAAGATATGGCTTTCGTCAGGTTTGCCGGTATTACTTCCCCGAAAAGATATAATTCTCCCATCTTGTTGATGGCGGCGAGAATACCGTTGTCGGCGGCTAATTGGAAGTATTTGACGGATAATTCGAGATTTTGAGCCATTCCACTTTCGTTATCTTCGAATAATAATCCCAGCCGATACGTGGCTTGATGGTTCCCGCGTTTGGAGGCTTCGGTGAGCAATTCGATTTCCCGAGGTATGTCGACCTGTAATCCTCCTTTACCATTGTGGAGGTAGTAGCTGATTCGGAACATAGCATTCGTGTTGCCCAATTCGATAGCTTTTTGGAAGTAGTGCACGGCTTTTCGTTCGTTGCTCTCGGTTTCTTCGTCATTCATGTAGGTTCCTCCCAAGAAGTTGTATGCCATGCCGGTTTCGTCTTGTTCGGCAGCTCTTTCATAATATCTACGGGCGAGGTCGATATTGAGCGGAACTCCCAACCCCGATTCGTAAATCAACCCGATATGGAGCAATGTATCGGTGTCTTTGGGATTGTATTCAATGTATTGCAGGTAGTAGTCCAACGCTTTGCGATTGTCTTCTTCGGTTTCCAACGAATAGTAATATCGAGCCAAGTCCCGGGTTGCCGCTTTGTAATTCTGCTCAACCGCCAAACGGAACATGGAAAGTCCTTTTTCAATGTCCCGGGGAATATCGGAAGACCCTTTCATGAGTATGAATCCGCAACTGTATGAACCATATCCCGATCCGTTTTGAGAGGCTTTCAAAAAATATTCATATGCTTTGCCCATATGTTTAGGGGCCAATTCTCCATTAAAATAGAGGTCTCCCAAATCGTTCAGGGCTTGAACATATCCTAAATTCGCCGATTGGGATAGAAGGTTTATATATTTTTCTGTTTCTTTGTCGGCAAGGGCTTGTTGAGCTTCTAAATAGGCTTGTCGGGCGAATGGGTCGATGTCTTTTTCTTCTTCCGATTCGTGATCCATGCGGTTCAAAAGTTGGAAAGCGCTTTCATTTCCCATAGCGGCGGCTTGACTGAGATATTCCTGAGCCTTTTCTTTGTCGGGGAGCGTTCCCTGTCCTTTCCAATACATAAAGCCTAATGAATAGAATGCATAAGGATAACCTTCGTCACACGCTTTCTGGTAATATTCCATTGCTTTCCGGTAATCTTGTCGGACACCTTTCCCTGCATAATACATGTCTCCCAGTTCGGTCAAAGCTCTGCTGTGTTTTGTTTCGGCAGCTTTTTCGTACCAATAGAACGCTTTTTCATAGTCGATGGTCAATCCGTCTTCATAGGAGTACATGTCGCCTAAGTTGCACATTGCGTCCGGCATATTTTGTTCTGCCGCTTTGGTGAACCAGTTGGTGGCTCTGACCGGGTTTGCATTGACATACCACCCGAAACGGTATGCACGTCCCATGTAGTTTTGGGCAAAGGAGTATCCGCTTTCCGCGGCTTGTTGTATGAGGTTGAATCCTTTCTCTTCTTCTCCCGATATTTCTTTATTGATAATTAGCTTCCCAAGATTATACAAACAAGAAGGAATGCCGGCTTGTGCTCCTTTTTGATACCAATCGGCAGCTTTCAGGATATTTTTTTGTACTCCGTCTCCTTCTTCATAGATTAATCCCAGAGTAAACACACATGTCGGTTCGTTGCTTTTTGCTCCCATTTCATACCATTTTATGGCTTCTTTCATATCTCTTCGACAACCGAAAGAGCCATAATAATAGTATTCTCCCATGTTTTTTTGCGCTTCGGTGTAGCCGTTCTCTGCCGCTAATTTCATCCATTTGATTACTTGTGTGTCGTCTTTTTCTACGAACAGTCCTTTTATATACATGAATGCAATGGAATATTGAGCATAAGCATTATTGCTTTGCGCTGCTTTGGAGAACCAATAATAGGATTGTTCATAATCGGTATCGACACCATAGCCGTAGAAGTAAAGATCTCCCAAATGCGTCGCTGCTTCCGATTCTCCCATTTGTGCTGCTAAAAGCAAGGGTGCTATGGCCGATTCGTATTTTTCGATATTGTATAAATTTATTCCTCGATCGAGGAATGCTTTACTTAACGACTCGGTCATACCGGCTTCTTTTCCCGATGTCTCGAATCGGAGAGCTTTTTGATATAATTCGCTGTTCTGCGGGTCGTCGTAATCCTGAGCGTTCATTTGTTCTACGGCGATTCGCATGAGTCCTTCATAGGCGATGTCGGCATGTTCTCCCTCCGCAATCGTTTTCAGATATTCGATGGCTTTTTCATATCCATTTTCATGTCCCGACTGCATATAAAGTTCGGCGATTGCTTTAATCGCATCGGAATATCCGGCTTCGGCAGCTTTTCTAAAATATTCTTCGGCTTTTTGTATGTTCGGGCTAACCACACCTTTGGCTTCGTAGTAGGCCAGCCCCAAGAAATAGTAGGCTTCGGGGATTTCCATCGTTTCGGCTTTGCGGAAACAGTTCATCGCTTTGAATTCGTCCATTTCTGTCCCCATGCCGTAGAAATAGAGTTTCCCTAATTTACAAATACATTTCCCGTCATTGAGCTGTGCTCCTCGTTGACACCAAGAGAACAATTCTTTCTGCCGGTCGGGATCATTCTCCAAGAACCGTATGACATCGTGTATAGCGTCTATGTCGTTTCTTTCGGCTGCTTTTATATAGTATTCCAATTCTCGGCCTGTGAATGATGCAGGCGCTTCGCCTTCTTCGATGAGTTGCGCTATTTTACGATAGGCTAGCGAGAATTTTTGATCGGCCGAAGCTAGATATAGATCCCAAGCCTTTTGTTTGTCGATATTGGTTCCGAAGCCGTTTTCATACATAACAGCCAGATAATATAGTCCGAAACTATCGCCCAAGTCGGCCGATTTAGAGAACCATCGAAACGCTTGTTCGTCTCCTTTATTGTCCGGCATATTGTAATAGATCAGCGCCAATCCATTCATTCCTTCGGGATTGCCTAATTGTGCCGCTTGATAATAAGATTGCTGCGCTTTTTCGAGGTCTTCGTATTTTTCGTCGGATTGATAGAAGATGCCTAAATCTACGTAGGCATCGATATATTCTTTTTCAAGCGCTTTTTGTATCCATTTCAATCTTTCTTCGGAATTTCCTCTATCCATTTCGATATAGGCCAGTTTGATCATGGACCACTCGTCGTCGCGTTCTTCGGCCAGTTGGAGGTATATTTTTTCGGCTTCTTCCTTATTCATGGGCATACCGTAACCATTATCTTTCATGAATGCCATTTCTCCTATGGCCATGATGTTGTTTTGTGCTGCCGAGTTTTTATAATAGGAGAGAGCTGTATCGTAATTTTGTTCTACGAATGTCCCGTTTTCATACATGTTGCCTAACAAGTATTGGGCATATGAATTTCCGCTTTCAGCTGCTTTGGAGAACCAGTCGAAAGCTTTTTCGTAATTGCGCTCATTCAGTTTTCCCCGATAGTAGACTTTTCCTACGATAGTTTGAGCGAAGGCAAGATTTTTTTCTGCGTAGGGTAGGAATGTTTCTAAAATTCCGGGCCATAGTTGATACCCTTTTACTTTGTTGCAAAGAATGTCGCAAAGGAGATTTTGAGCTTCGGTGTTGTTTGCGGCGGCTAATTTCAGAAGGATATCCGATGCTTCTTTGTATTTGTGATTCCGGTATAGTCTGATGGCTTCTTGATAAAGTGCGGGGTTTACTCCTGTCGGGTGTGCCGCTGTCGTTTTATCGGTAATTTTCGTGTCTCGGTTTTCGATATATCCAGTAACTGTTTTACTGTCGGGCGTGACAGTCGATTTAATCGAATATCCGGCTTGCCGGGTGTTTTCGTTCAGCAAAAGAGTTTCGAGCACTTGGTCGATTTTGGCATCGATGATGTTCAATATGCTCGTAATCATGTGGTCCCATTGTGCTTTATCGTTGAGATAGTTGCAAAGCGGTTGTGTCTCGGAAGGGTGTATTTGCCTTTGATATATCCAGTCGATTATTCGTTTCGATTTTTCGGTAATGTTCCCGATGAGTAGAGGAACGATTTTCATATCGTTTTTTTCTACTTGCTCTTTAATCCAGACGAGTTCTTTGTTTACGATATAATCCGAGGATACGAAACTTTCGCTAATCAGCAAAATGGCAATGTGTGATTGAACGATGTGATTGTGTATTTCTTCGTCCCATTTTTCACCGATAACCAATCCTTCGTCGAACTATATTTCTGCATCCGGACTCGTGTGTCGTCTAATTCGAGGTATCAGATGAATGTTTCCCGGGCCTTCCAGTACCCACTCTTTGTCTTCGTGGGCGTAACTGATAAAAATATGCGCTTTTGCCATGATGATAAAAATTTCTGTGTTACGTGGTATAAAATTATTTTATGATATCTTCTTTTACAAAGATAGTCTTTTCGAAGAATCGGTCTGTATTTCGATCGAATGTTATATAACACAAAAGGCAGCTTAGCTGCCTTTTGTGTATCTTATTTTTTATGGGTTATTGAGTGACTTTGTTTGTGAATACTAATCCTGAGGTATCGTTTCCTTTCTCTCCGCAGGCTTCTACTTCTATGAAAAAGGGAGTACCGGCTTCGAAGGAATCGACGGTAAAGCGGTAGGTCGCTACGGGGGAATCGGCATTTATCAGAACCGACTGCGGAACTTCTGCGAGGAGTTCGTCTCGCTTGTAAAGTTTCAATGCGCCTAACCGGAACGGGGTTTCACCTTTTGTGTAGATGAACGATACCGTATATGTGCCATTGCCTGATATTTTGCCTGTACATTCGAATCGCCAAGGAGTTAGATAGGGCTGTACGTTCAGAGGTTTCCATTCGGCTGTATATTCACCGTACTGTTTATAGCCCGAATAGTCGGGGGCGAAATAAATGGGCAGCGAATAGTGACGGGGATTTACTACGGTGATAGCCCGGAAGTCGCTTTTGTCATCGACGGTTACCGGAGTGGTGTAAAGGGGGGAATGAACCGTAGGATAGGAGCCGTCGGTGGTATAGCGAATGTCGGCATCGGCGACGGCCGGAGATAATGTAAATTCTATTGCACCGGTAGCAGTCGGATTCATTTGTTCTATGAGGGGTTCCGGTACACGGTAATGGCAATTTTTGAAATCGAGCCGATTGAAATGGTGACTCAACCGGCGACGGAAGTCGGAATAATTGCGGTCGGATTGTCGACACCATGCCACTTCTGAAAGAGCCAACAGACGGGGGAAAGTGAAGTATTCGGCATAGTTTTCGGAGCGATTTTCATTCAGGTAATCTATCTCTTGCAATACAGTGCCGTGGATAAATTGGTCGCTCCAAAAGCAACCTTGTACTCCTAATACGGTCGATTCGGGAGAGTAGTCGTTGATTTCCATGCTGTAACATTTTTCGAGAGAGATAGGCGGCATCCAAGTGGCGGCTTTCACTTCTCCCGGGGTACGGCTTTCGGGGAAGTCGAAATACATGTGCGTGGCGGGTGTCAGAATAGCTTTATGTCCTCGCTGCGTAGCAAGAAGGGTGTCCCTGACATTGTGCCAAATAAGCCCGACAACAGGGGTTTTGACATCACCTCGCAAAAAGATTTCTTCCCACCCTACGACAGTACGATTTTTTTCTTTCATCATTTCGGCTACGACGTTGGTAAGGTAACCTTGCAGTTCGGAAGCCTTTTTCAATCCTTCCCGCTTCATCACTTTTTGGCAGTCGGGACATTCTTCCCACCGAGTGTAAACGGCTTCATCACCCCCTATATTGATGTACGAGGAAGGGAATAATCGAACGGTTTCGTCTAATACATCTCGTAAAAATTGCAGGGAAGATTTTTTGCCGACACAAAGCAGATCGCGGCTGATGAAATGTTGTGTGGGGACTTCGTGTTGCAAGCCCGTGCAACTGAGCCACGGATAGGCAACGACGGCAGACAGAATGTGAGCCGGAAATTCGATTTCGGGAATGATTTCCACGTTACGGACTTGTCCGTAAGCGATCAGTTCTTTTATGTCTTCTTGGGTGTAGAATCCTCCCAAACGGTTGTGATCGGGACCTGCCCATGCACCCACCTCGGTCAGACGGGGATATTTTTTGATTTCCAATCGCCAGCCGGAGTCATCAATCAAGTGGAATTGCAGTTTGTTTAACTTGTACATGGCCATCATGTCGATGTATTTTTTCACGAACTCTTTGTCGTAGAAATAACGAGCCACGTCCAGCATCATGCCTCGCCAGGGGCGATTGGGGGCATCGTATATCGTTACGGCGGGGGCAATCCATTCCACTCCATGCTGCCGTTTGTCGCTGTACACTTGGGGAGGAAAGAGTTGCAGTAGCGTTTGTATGCCGTAGAATATGCCGCCTGCGTCCCGGCCGGTCAATGAGATTCCTTTGGGAGTTACGTCCAATCGGTAGCCTTCCGGTTTATCTACTTTTTCGGGGTTTAATGTCAAGAGGATAGTGGCTTTGCGGGCATCTTTTTTCAGTTTCAAGTCCCAGCCGGTGGATTGACCGAGCACTTGTTGTAAGTATTCAGCTTGTCCTTGAAGAGCGGCATCGTAACCGATCGTGGATTTGGGGGAAAGCCGGAAATTGCCCGATGTCTGTTCTACGTGAACGGGTTTCGGAATGAGTTCGATTTCGTTAGCGTTTGTTGCCCATGTAGCGGGTAGATGGCAGGCTATCGCAAGTATAACAGCCCAAGTTTTCTTACACATTGTACGGTAGGATTTCATAAGCACTTTATTTTTTTCATGGTTTTGCCTCTTGTCGAGGGGTGATGATAATGTTCATACGATTATAAAAACAGATACTTTATAGCGGTGTGCACAAATCGCTATATATGCAGGTACTATTCAATAAGGCAAAGTTAGGAAAATTTGTGGAATAAATGGGTAAAACGGATTAAGATTTTAACTTAATATGTGCTTATTTAATGGGTGGGTTCTTTGAAAAAGAGAAATGATTCTGCTGGTATTTTTTTGTTGAAATTCCATGATAGTTATTCAAGACTGTAATTGTCAAATTATTACAGTCGTGTTTTTAGATGGCAAAGAGGATAGCAGGGAGGGTTTAAAAATACCTTATTTAAAAGTCGGCATTAACGGGGCAACAAAATCTTCGAGCGATGTAATAAAATATAATTCTGCTGTTTCTAATTGCATATATAGCTCGGTAACTGATTTCAGTTTGGCTACCCAAAGCGTAAGTTGGAGAGGTGCAAAGTGACCCCAATGACGATGTTCTTATAAAGGAAAGGCTATTTGTTGCCGAAATAATAATTGTGGTGTTTATTGCCATATATATCAATATGAATTTCTTTCCGTAATGTGCCTTCGTTTGGAAAACTCAAATGAAATCTATATCTTTGTGCCTGTTCCCGGATGGGAGTATCTCTTGGATGAGAGATCGCGCTGGATTAGCGCAAGGTATCATGCAAACGAAAGTTTCTTGGCGACTTGATCATTCCTACTTGCAAGTGAATAAGTAGTTGGCATACTACCCTATTTTATTATTAATTTCGAAAGGAATGGTCAAAGAAAATTATGAACGTTAAATCAGTAATTCTCAAATCAGAGAATCAAACTCAGGTATCAGTTACAAGATCTATCGAAGGCATCTGCATCCAAAAGATTGTCATGCCAATTTCACCGCTCGGCTTCATCAATCTAATGCATCATGCAGATAGCAAGGTCAACCCTAGAAAAGCAAAGATTAATCCTATTGTCAAAGCAATTGAGGAAACATTGCAATTCTCCCCGGAACTCTATTTCTTTAGTTCAAAAGGTATTCTACTTTCGTCCATCTATGTCGATCTTTTAGACCGCAATAGAGTGCGTCTTAGTTTTTCTGAAGAAGAAATGGAGGGAATAATGGACGGTGGACACAACGCATTTGCGTTATGTCGATTCATTGCAAATGTTATTAATGACGATAACTTGAAAACTTGGGACGATTGTATTAGATATTATCGCAATGAGGATACTTTTGCCTCGCTGAAAGTTGGATATGAATCCCACATTGGGCAACTGAAATTTTCTATTCCAATTGAAGTTATAGCTCCTGTAGATAAAGATGAAGCATCAATTGAGTATTTCTCTAATCATATACTTGAAATTTGTTCGGCAAGAAACGCCAATGTCTCGCTGAATGAAGCGACAAAGAGCAATAAGGAGGGTCTGTATGAAGATCTTAAGAGATGCTTAAAGGGGAGTTACCGTGAAAATATTGCATGGCGAAGTGGTGAACCAGGTACGATAAAATGTGACGATATCGTTGCGTTGGCCTGCCTACCCTTAATAAAATTGCATGAATGTGGTTATTTTGATGGCAACCCCAACATTGGAGTACTTAACCGAATAGCTATATATTCACAAAAGAGCTTGTGTGTTAAATATTACCGTAACTTAATGAAAGATAAATCCGTTTCCGAACAGCAACTCGGGAAATACGATCTTACAGACAATGCGATCAGATCTGGATTTGAACTTGTTGATGATATTGTCAGATTTTTCGACAAAATTTATTACCACTTTCCAATGGTCTATAATAGGAATTCTGGCTCTTTTGGCCGTATCACAGGAGTAGTGCAGAAGGAAAATGAAACAGGCGGTTATATCAGCAAATTTACTGGTCCATTTAATACCTATCCAAAACGATCTATATATAACTATGCGTATGGATTTTTCTATCCGATCATTTGTGCACTCACCTCATTAATGGTATTCGAGAACGGCAAGTTGAAATGGAGAATAAATCCTCTAACAATAAATTTTGAAGATGAGAAAGTGATTAATAACTTTGCATTTTATATCGATATGGTGAAGCAGGTTCAATATGACCCTCAAAAAGTTGGCAAATCCAGCCTATCATATAAAGTTGCTGACATAGTACTACAAAACATCATGAACGAAATGTTAGCATAGGAATAAAAGGATTCTACTTTGAATATAGATATAAAACCACCAGCGCGATAAACAATAAAAATTTGTTTGTCGCGCTGGTATTTAATTGTTTAATCTATCCGAGGAACGTCAATATTCTTCTTCGTTGAAGAATTACTTGCATATTGAATTTCAAATCATTAGTCAAATCATGATGAAATTTGCACAAACAAACCAAACCATCTGAGACGGTCTGAGACGATTGACAAACATATTGGGCAAACAAACTATTGTTACCCAAACAACAGAGCTCTAACATCACATCTCTGAATATTTGTAATCTCACAAGATTGTGTTAAGCAACAAAGATTACTCTGCACAATACTTATCATATGCGTCTTTGTATATATTCCTTATTTCTTCTTGAAAAGCTGCTCTCCTATTATGCAAGTCCATCAATTGACTATTAATCTGTTGATAAATAATCTTATGTGCCGGATTCGGGAGCAATGCTTCGTTATATGCATCTGTTTCAAAACTATCATCTTCTATAGCAGCATGGGCAAGATTCAATAAATCATCTTTGGTCATATCTGTTATAACCATCCAGCTTTCGCCTCTCGTAAAATAGGCTTTCTGATCTTCAATTTTTAAGTGTTTCATAAATGTCTTTTCTTTCTGAGTATGCTTGTTCTCCAGCTTCTAAACTATTCATTGTAATCTGGTAATTTTCAATTGTATTTCCTTTAACATCCTTTAAAAATTGAGCAGTTGGATAACCACTATAAATATTGAAATGAGGTTCATTTGCATCTATCCTTTTTTCTGTATAAAGGATATAATCTGGTTTTATTGAACCTCCTATGGTGTTATTATGTGTTGAAATAATTACAGGCATATTTTCTGCCATATCTTTAATAAATTTATTTACCTCATTCTTCAAAAAAAGATTGTCAAATGATGATTCCGGTTCATCAATAATGAGAATATCACACAGAATAGCATCTTTTATTTTCTGCAAGAAGTTAAACTCCGAACGTTCTCCACCAGATACTGGCAATCCCGAAGAATTAAGTATTTTGTAATCTATGGCTGCAAACAGCTTATAAATTCGGTCACTATCAACTCCTGCCGCTTTTAACTCATTTAAATATTGAACCGGATTTTCATATTTTGCAAAGGCATTAACAAGTGATATCTGCCTTAATCCAACTGTCTTCAAATCAGAGGCATTCACAAATGGACGTGAAGACACACTGATTGTAAAATGACCAGCTTTTTCGGTACTAATAGTTCTATTTTTCTTTATTGCAATAGCTACTTGGGCAAAAACTTCACGCTTTTTCTTATTGATGAAATACTGGTATAGGTCTATATTTGGAATACGAGGTGCAGCAGATTTTAATTGCAATGACTCTTTTACCATCTTTATTATGTTATTAACCTCCTTAAAATACTGGTTAGTAATATAGTCCTTGCGGCATTGTGCTATCAACTCTTTTAAGAGCGATTTCAGTGAAGCTTCAGGCAAAAATTTATCTACGAGTGGTTTATAAAGTTGCGATTCTAATAAAGTTAGCACTGCTTTGATAAGTCTTTTAATCTCTTCATAATTCAATTCTTTAAAATCGCTTTCATTGAATAGTTGTGACTTTGAAAAGACATCGTTTACATCGCTCTGATGCGCTGAAGACATTACCGCATCAAGGTACTTCTGCAATTTCATCTCGTCTTCTTCGACAGAGCAAGTTTTCAACATATCCGTAACTATTATGCTAAACTCACGCAAGTAATCCTCCGCAGAATTTTCCTGTCGTATTTTCAAGTCATTTTCAAATTGATCAGAATCATTTCTATTGGTATTTAATAGTTCAAATTGTTTGATATATTTAGCTTTACCTTCAAAACGATTAGCAATAGCATCCAATGTATAAGTTTTGCCTGTAGAGCGTTTCCCAAACATTATATTAAGTCCAGTCGACAACATTTGTCCATTGGGAAATATCTGAAAAAGTTTAATTCCTTTTTGGGAAGTCAGTGACACTTTTGTCTTGTCCATTAAACAAAGTTTCAATGTATTGACATTTACCTGATCAACATCAAAAAACGTATGGCTGACAGGATATTTATCTGCAGAAATACCTTTTTCTATTCTAAAGTCACTAAAATAGACTGGCGTAGGTTCTCCTTCTTCCCTTTCCATATAGATAAACTTCTTAACACTTGACACTTCCCCTGCAATGATATTCCTCCCTAATTTTTTGATAATATCTTTATGAAGTCTTGGGTCTTTTTCATAGTGTGGGATGAGCAAATATTTACTTAGGTCGCCAAATATCCTAATGAATGTATCATATGAGATATCATCATCATTAGTTTTTATTAATTTTTTTACCTCTTCACATTTCGCATTAAAGTCAAACAGTGTCCCGTCATCGTTATTCGTTATGACAAGAATATGCCCGCCCTCTAAATCAACCTCAATACCAGGTAACACAACAATATGGGACAACGCATCTTTTATTTCTTGGAATTGTGTATAATCAAATAAGTTGTGATTTGTAATAGCAATCACATCCAGCCCAGTTTTTGCGACATAATCCAACAGAACCTCTTTATCATAAATAAACATCCTATCTGATACGGATGGTACTGTATGAATATGCAAATCACATCGTTTCATAATTTATCAATCGCATTATATTTAAATGAATTGCAAATTTACAAAAGTATTCCGTTTTATCGAATATAATTCCCTATATTTGCACTATTCAATTGAGATATAGTATGAAACTAAATAGGATAAAAGCAGTATTGGCAGAGAAAGGGATTTCCCAGACATGGTTGGCAAAGCAACTTGGTAA
>ULNI01001572.1_pt1 | contig 13311 bp, 6 predicted proteins | sample 1951881 | NCBI WGS metagenome assembly ULNI01 (sample SAMEA4835573, study PRJEB28245) | human gut metagenome | biome: gut microbiome; material: fecal sample | place: Denmark | collected 2008
TGGAAGAAAAACCGTTTCCACGGTATTGGTAAGGAACGAAATAAACATCCCAGCCATGTGCGTTTACATTGCGTTGGAAATATTTACAGAAAATATTCTCTGGGCTGTCCTCGGCAAGGAACAGCTCGGCAAAATTTTTCTCTTTATCCGAGTTCTTCCTATACAACGAAAATTTCTTCGATTTTTCAAGTTCCTTTACAGCTTTATAAGCTAATTCGAAATAATCATTTGCCAAAGCCTTATCGATACCGACCAAACCATTCAAATCAACGGTTCCATAACGCGCAATACTACCAGCATACAGCATAGCTCGAGATTTCAATGCCAAAGCAGCATATTTGGTGGCACGTCCTTTTCCCAAAATCTCCTCATTATCGGGCAACAGACGGAAAGCCTCGTCTAAATCTTCCGCAATAAAATCATAGCAGGCCTTTTCCGTATCTCTCGGTACTTTCAGCGATTCAATATCGCCTACATACTCTTGCGGTTCTCTCAATATAGGTACACCACCATATCTTTTCACCATTGCAAAATAGCAGTAAGCCCGGATAAAATGAGCCTCTCCCATCCATGCATCAGCAAGAACCGTATTCTGGAAATTGGATTTATAGGCCGGGAAATTTTTCAAAAAGTAATTCACCCGACGAATTTTTCCATAATCCCAACAGCCCCACCAAGTTCCATCACCGATGGTCGAAATATCATCGCTGGAACTACACATAGCCTCACCCGATACATTCGGTAAACGACCTTGCCCTTTACCCGATACATTGAATCCTTGTTGTGTATAGCGAAAGTCCTCTATGGGTAAGTCATAGTAAAGAGTCGTCATATAAGACGTTATACCCGATTCTGAATTAAAAATCGCATCATCTTGTATAATATTAATGGGCGGCACATCTAAGTAATCACACGAATAAAACGATAGGGCCATCACCAATGCCGATACTAATATCTTATTTATTCTCATCGTATTTCAAATTAGAATGATAAATTCAATCCAAAGTTAAAGTTTCTCATAATCGGATACAGGTATCCATAATTCCCTTCCGGATGCTCGGGATCGACGAAATCCAAATTAGATAGCGTAAATAAATTATAGCCATTTGCAAATATCCTCAAACGATCCACTTTGAATTTACGAGTGATATGCTGGGGTATTGTATAGCCAATTTCCACGCTTTTCAACCGTAAATAAGAAGCATCGTATGTCGTCTGTTTACATCTTGCATAATTCACGCTATAAGATCCGGCATCACGGGTCGTAGGCCATTTTCCGGGAATCCAGTTCCCATTTTCGTCCTGACGATATCTGTCATAAAAATGAGCCAAACCGTTTCCACCGAAACACAACGGGTATTGCAATTGCTCGAAATAGATCACATTGAATCCACCACCGCCTTGGAACAACAGGTTCACATCAAACCCTTTCCACTCGGCAGCGATAGTAGCACCGAATGTCATTTTGGGATTTCCGTTATCATTGGTGTGCTCGTACACGTTCGGATAAACATCATTGTCATCGATGATTCCGTCGCCATTCCAGTCTTCATATTTCCAGTCACCCGGCAACTGGGTAGCACCACCCTGACCGTCTTGAATAGGCGACCGCCAAATATCCTCCATCGAAGTAAATTGTCCGTTTGAGCCATAAGCCCACCCCATATCGGAATATCGGTTTGAATATTTATTTCTCCATCTATCATAGGAATTCACTGCATCCCCTTCCTCCAAATGTCTGTTCTGACGACGAGTCAATGCAAAATTCAAACTTACCGAATAGTTGAAATCATTAATCTTATTGCGATGTCCCAATACGATTTCAAAACCTTTATACAAATCTTGATTCAAATTTTCTTCCGGCAATTCAGCACCTATAGTACCGGGAACTTCACCACTTCTCTTTCCTAACAGACCATCTCTGTATCTCCAAAAGAAATCTACCTGTGCAGACAGCATACCATTCCAAAGATCAAGATCGGTTCCCACGTTCAAGGTCTTCGACTTATACCAAGTTATCAGTTCATTCGGTAGACCTCTGAAACCCAATCCTTTATAGACAACATCGCCGAATACATAACTGGCGCCCGGATAATCATATCCCGACAAATATTGATAGGACGAAGAACCATCGTCACCCATAGCTCCATAAGATGCTCTTAACTTCCAATTCGTAATAAAGGAAAGCGGAGCAAATTCTTTGATAAAGCTCTCTTCCGAAATTCTATATCCGACAGAGGCCGATGGGAAAAATCCCCAACGATGTCCTTTGGCAAACTTGGAAGAACCGTCATAACGGAAGCTAACTTCTGCCAAATATTTGGATTGATAATCGTAATTGACACGTCCGACTATACCCATATTCGTTACACGATAAATCTGGCCAGCATCGGCATTACCGATTTGCTCTTCTTCGGAGCCTGCAAAAATCTCATCTACGGCATCCATCTCGAAGTTTCTTTTTGCCCACAAGTTATCCTCTTCCTTTGCACTTTGTTCGTACAAAAACAAGACTTTCAAGTTATGTTTCTCTGCAAAAAGACGCTCATAGTTCAAAGAGGCCTGTAATTGATTCTGTGCTCCCTCCCATGATTTTCTGTAAATAGAAGAAGGCGATGAATATATCTGAGAATTATAAACATCTTTCTCCCTATCGTATTTATATAATGTATATTGTTTTTGAAATTCTTTCTGTTGATAGTTCTTATAATCATAAGCATACAAAAACTTAGCACTTAATCCTTTCAAAAAAGGAGCTTTATAAGTCAATGTAAATGTAGTATTCAAGGTTCGGTTTATCCTACGCTTATAACCGGATTGATCGGCATCGGTAATCATAAGCGGATTCAAACCATACATCACGTTATTAGGAAAACTTTCATTATTATTGGCATACGGAGTTTCCGTAGGTTTAAGCATCCAAATAGCTTTGAACTGTTCCCAAGTATCTTTATAAGGTTGATTCTTTTCATCGGACATCGCACCGATCAACAATTCGGCTTTCAAATCTTTTGTAACATCGAAACTCAAATTGGAACGGATATTATAACGATGGTAATTTAAATCGCCGGTTTTCCAAATACCATCTTCGCCATAGTAGCCAAAAGAAAGGAAATATTGTGTACGTTTCCCGCTTCCGCTGGCTGTCACATTGTGATGGGTTTGAGGAACCAAATTTTTCATAGCCAAATCATACCAGTCGGTTCCTCCCTCCCGGTGGAAACGAGCTACATCTTCTTCCGTGAAAGTGGTATTAATACCTCTACCCATATTTCTATCAGCTTCACGAACAAGCTCGGCATATTGAGCAGCATCCAAAACATCAGGCAAACCCGACGGATTCTGGAAACCGAAACTTCCGGTATAATCAATTCGGGTTTTACCGCTCTCACCCTTACGAGTCGTCACCAATAACACGCCATTCGATGCACGCATACCGTAAATAGCGGCAGATGCGTCTTTCAATACAGACACGCTCTCGATATCGTTAGCTTCCAACCGCTGGAAATCTGACACCTCTCTTACGACACCATCAATAACGACCAAAGGAGTACCCAATCCACGGATATCCATCTTGGCATCATAACTACCCGGCTCTCCCGTACGTTGTTGAATACGCACACCCGGCAATTTACCGGCCAACATATTTTGGACATTCGAAGTGGGTGTAACGGTCAGTTCATCTGTTCCTATCGTACTGACTGCTCCTGTTAAAGTAGCTTTTTTCTGTGTGCCGTAACCTACGACCACTACTTCATCTAATATCTGGTCATCTTCACTTAAAGTCACATTCACTACGGTTTTTCCCTTCAAGGCAACATTTTTCGAAGCAAAGCCGATCAATGAGAATTTCAATTCTGCTTTGTCCAATTTGTCACCGGATACATTCAAATTGAAAACACCGTCTATATTCGACATCGTACCGGTATTAGTTCCCACCATTACGACATTAACCCCGGGTAAAGGTTCCCCGGACTGATCTCTCACTACCCCTGAAATTTTCTGCTGTCGATCATTTTCTGCTAAAACCGTAGCGCAGCCTACCACAACAAAAAATAAAAATAGGAATGAATGAGAATAATGGGAAAGCATTGAAACCGCCTTTTCCATATAAAAGAAATTGTTTTTTTTCATGCGTCCTGTTAGATTATTGTTATTCAACCATTTCCTTAACAAGCAATTGCAATTTTAGAATTTAAAAAAGATAGGAAAGGAGAGGACCGACTAAGCGAATCCTCTCCTACTTGATTTTTTATTTTACAACCTTAAATGCTTGGGAAGCTCCGGTTGAAACGATATTGACTACATAGATACCTTTCCCGGTCAAAGAAATATTCTCTATTGTATTTTCAGCTATTTGTTTAGCCACCAACACACCATTCGTCGTATAGACATAGATCATTTCATTTCCATTCAAACCTTCTGCTCGGATACCGTCGGTAGTCACATAAACGTTATAAGCGGCTTTTTCGACATTTGTAACTCCACTTGTGCTTGTTTGCCATTTAAATACCGGATAAGGAGAGATAGTGGGATCTATTGTCCATATTTCATCAAAATCCCAACCCATATCGTCTGCATAAAACGATTCGGTCAGTTCCTCTACCGTTTCTCCATTATCGGTATCGATTCCCGTTCCCTCTGTTACGGCTTGACCATTCAATAAAACCGAAGAGTGCGCATAATTATCAGAAACATCTCCACCGTTTCTCTTTCCTACAACACGATGTGTCACTTCGACTTCGCCTATAATATCCTTGTTCAAAGACAAACAGGAAATAACCGCGCCACCATCATTAGCACCGACAATACCACCGACATTGGTTTTACCTTCGATAGTAGAAGTCGAATAACAATACATCACTGTGGCATTTCCAGAACTAACGATTCCACCTACGGCATCCCCGGTCTCACCATCAGTAGACTTAGCCATTACATTACAATCGGCCGTATAACAGTCTGTGATTACAGTAGTACCGGCACAAGGCCCAACGAGGCCGCTGGAATTAGAACCTGTTCCAATGTTCGAACAAGAACTGTTGATAACTCCCACTTGCTCAATCGTAGCATTACGAGTTAATCCCGTCAAGATACCTAAACGCCCGCCACCAATGACAGTCACATTATCAAGCAATAAATTTCTAATCGTACCACCGTCAACAACGCCGAAAACACTCATATCATGCGCACCGGTATCATCTCCATGCTTAGCCATCAAATTGGAAATCTTATGCCCATTACCATCAAACGTACCGCTAAAACGTTGGTCCGAACCATCTCCGCTTCCCCATTCTCCTAACGGCCACCAACCGCCTTCTTTTTCATAAGAAGCAAAATCCAAATCGGCCATCAATTTAAAATAGGAGCCCCGATTCTCGCGTACAGCATCGAACTGAGCTTCCGTCTCAATCAAATAGGGATCTGACTTTGACCCAGTACCCCCGGCATACAAATCACTTTCCTGTGCCCAAACACTCGAAACCAGCATCATGCTGCAAAAACAAGATGCTACAATCTTTTTGTAATCATTCTTTTCCATGACATTAAAACTTTAAATTATTAATAACACTTTATTTAATAGCGGATTTCGGACGACAATCCATATTCGCCCCAAAATCCTTATTCGGTTTATTTCCCATTGTAATAACCAATGTTCCCCCATTCACTATATCGGCATGAGAGATATAAGACTTATCATACGGTCGACCGTTCAACTGAACCGACTGAATATATTTGTTCTCTCTTGAATTATTGACCGTCTTTATTTCAAACACCTTATTTTCTGGCAATTTCAAAGCGACCTTATCAAAAATCGGTCTGCCGAAAACATAGATTCCATTAGAAGGATTGACCGGATAAAAACCTAAGGACGAAAACACATACCACGAAGACATCTGCCCGCAATCCTCGTTACCCTGTAACCCGTCGGGTGAATCATGATACATTTGTGACAATATATAATCGACCTTCTCCGCCGTTTTCCACTGCAACCCAGCATACGAATAAAGATATACGGTATGATGTCCGGGTTCATTGCCATGTGCATATTGCCCTATCAGACCGGAAATATCAGGAGATGCCGCATCGCCCAAATCGGCATTAACCGAAAACAAACTATCTAATTTCGAAACAAAAGCGTCATCACCACCCAACAAAGAAATGAGACCTTCCACATCATGAGGGACTAACCATGTATATTGCCAACCATTTCCTTCACAATAAGCATCGTTCCGATGAGTTGAATGAACAGGGTTAAACGGAGTAAGCCAAGAACCATCTTGATTTTTTCCTCTGAAAAAGCGGGTGTCCTTGTCCCAATATTTTTGATATGCCAAAGCTCTCTTCGAAAAATATTCATAGTCATCTACCTTACCCAGCTTTCGAGCCACTTGTGCCACTCCCCAATCTGCAATGGCATATTCCAATCCCTTAGCTACCGATTCCTTCTCTTTATCTGCCGGAATATATTCAAGGTTTGTCACATACGATAATCCCTTATAATCAGACATCATTGAAGCCTTCATTGCCTGATAAGCCCATTCGTAATTAAAACCTTTCATATTTTTTAATATAGCATCCGCTATAACAGGAACCGACTGAATACCTATCATTTCATTCGTGTCCGAGCCATACAAATGCCAAACCGGCAAACGTCCTTGTTGCTCATAAATAGCCAACATCGAATTAATAAAATCGGGAACACGCTCCGGCTGTACCAACGTATATAATGGGTGAGCCGCACGATACGTATCCCACAATGAGAATACGGTATAATTGGTGAAACCCGGATCGCCATACACATTTTTGTCGGTACCTCTATATTCCTTGTTACAATCATTGAACATAGCCGGTTGTATAAACGCATGATATAAAGCTGTATAAAAAATACGTTTGGCCACTGTATCCGTAATCGATACTTGCAGTTTGGACAATTCGGCATTCCATTTGGCAGTCGTCTCATCTACAACCCGTTCAAAATTCCAATCGGCGATTTCTTGTCGAATATTAGCCGCCGCATTTTCCATACTCACCGGCGATATTCCCACTTTCACATCAAGTTTCTCGACATCAGATGCGACAATTACATTTCCCTTCACGTCGATACCTTGTAAAACATTTCCTTGTACTGGTATCGAATCGTGAAACAAAGCTAAACGTATCGGTTCGGAGAAAACAGCCGTAAAATAGATTTGCTGTTGCTTCGACCAACCAGAGGAACAACGATAACCACTGACAGTAGTATCGTTTACTTGTTCCAGATATGTATCGGTAGGACGATCGTCGCCATTGGCATCCTTTAAATTAATCATCACATACTTTTCGACATTCTTCGGGAAAGTGTATCTGTGAAAGGCAACTCGATCCGACGCCGTCAATTCTACTTTTGTACGATGAGTTTTCAATACTACTCCATAATATCCGGGGAAAGCCGTTTCATCACTCTTAGAATAATAAGAAGCATAACCCGATAAGGGATTATCTTGGGTTCCCGGCTGCGTACGCATTTTCCCCGTATATGGCATAAATAACAAATCGCCCGTGTCGCTACAACCGGTTCCATTGAGATGCAAATGTGAAAATCCTATTACAATCGAATCGGAGTAATGATAGCCAGAACACCAATCCCACCCTTTATTTATATTGTTAGGACCGATCTGCACGGCTCCGAACGGAGCAGCGACTCCTAAAAACGTATGACCATGTCCGCCGGTTCCTATATACGGGTCCACATAATTTACCGGAGAAAATATCGCCGATTCGATATTTTCGTCTTTTACTCTACACGATACAAGTAAAAATAAAATAGAAATGAATACAATTAAAGGTTCTTTTTTCATTACAGCATTTTATGTGTGTGAGACAAAAGTAAGATTATAATATTAACAAAAACATTAATAATACATTAAGAATCCACGATTCAAGCATACATAAAGTAGATTTTTTACGACCGAAACATTAACAAAACATTAATATTCGAAAGGTATCATTTTTCAATTCACTTTTCCCGTTATTCCTCCGACATTCGTAATTCCTTCTATCCGACAAGTCGAGTAACAATCGATGATTTCGCTATCTTTACTCATGGAACTGGATATACCACCCGCACAATCCTTCGCATAAACATTTCCACCCTTCACAGAACAGTTTTTTACCACCGACCGGTAAAGTGGTCCTGTCAAACCTCCGGCATTCGATCCATGATCCGATAATCGGTTTTCACATTGGCTATCGAGTATATCGACCTGTTCTATCTTTGTAGAAAAGGTAGCGCCTGTCAGAACTCCTAAACGCCCCTCTCCAATGATGCTGCAATTTTCAACTTTCAAGTTGATAATCTCTGCACCTTCTGTCACACCAAAAATACTCAGGTCATGAGCTTTTCGTTCCACCGACAAATTCCTAATCGAATATCCACCTCCATCAAAAAAGCCACGAAAACGCTCCATAGCATTATCTCCACTTCCCCATTCGCCCAAAGGCCACCAACTTTGGCCATCTTCTCTGACATAATCAGAAAAATCGAGGTCGTTAATCAATCGAAAGCATTGGCTTCTATACTCCCTTATATGGTCGAACTGTTGCGGTGTAGAAATAAGAAACGGATCTTCCCTACTCCCCGTACCACCGGCAAAAGGAGCAGTTTCCTTCAAATAAATCCGCAAAAGCTCAAAAAAAGACGGGGCATCCAACAAACAGATACTATCATCTATTTTTTTCAGTTCCTCGACTACCTCTACATACCACGTGGGAGATTTTATTATATTTCTAAACCAATGAAAAGGCAACCCCTCTCTCTCCCTTATTCTATTGACGATAGCCACCGCAGCATCTTTGGGCTCGACATCATTGATATCGTAATCGGCCCTCAACACAGGCATATTTCCAAAAAGCATACTCCACGAAGATAGTTTCTGAGGAACGATTCCATTGGGACTAAACGATCGATAACATTCCATTCCTTCCCAATTCAAACCGGGAGCATAACCGTCGACAATAAAACCGGTAATGCTCAATCCCCATTTCTCATAATAGGGCTTGCAGTGCTCCGCCCACGACTGTAATCCAGAAGGTAATCCCGAAATAGGTCTGGGTTCTTGTAACATTCCGGGACTCAAATATCCGGCTCCATTATCCGATGCGACAAAATAATCATTCTTAGTAGCCGTTTTTCTAAAATTATGTAACACATGAGGCACGCGCTCCTGTAATACCGGACTTATGGCCCACATCATCGGGACTTTTCCTCTATTGGGGTCGTCCCAAGTAAGTGAGGTAAATTGGCTCACCCACGATGATGCATCATAATCCCCCACATAAAATATCAGAAAGTTCCTTCCTTTCACGTCGACTTTACCGTCTTCGGTCAACAATCCTCTTTGCTTCAACTCTTCATGAGTAACCCACGGTTGCGAATACCGTTCCTCCAAAGGGAAATGCTGCCAAAAAGAGGCATTCGCCAACGCTCCGATTGCAATTGCATCGGCATCTTTAAAAGCGTTGTAAGCGCTGATAAGACGTAAAAACTCCCACTCCGTAGGAACATCGTCGTGGATACCGCCGGCATGCTTCGTATATTTAAATGCCCATGAGGGGAACCCTCCTATATAGCAGTACTTTTCACCTTTATTCTGTTGGTATGCCAACAATAGCATTTCTTTAAGGGTAGCCAAATCAGTCCCTACCTTTTGAGTCGGTTCGTCTGTTGCCGGTTCGTCTCCCCACGGTGATAAATCGAAAAAGAAAGCTCGCTTGCTAATGAAAAAATCATGATTAGAAAGCGTATGATGATTCCGTACCGTAGCACCGGGATTTTGTTTCCAATATTGATCCAGATAATAAGCGGCATATTCCGTGTTACACTTGCCGGTTTTCATATAATTCTCTATATACCAAATGTACGGATCGTTTTTTATAGAGCCTGTGCTGTTTCGATTCGTCCCCGGAATCACCCCCGATCCCGTAAACATAACACTTCCATCTTCATTGATCAATCTACGCTTTACTTTCAATCGGGGACTACCCAAAACTAAGCGACTATACAAACTCTCGGAATCAAGATCATAACGGATCGGCAAAAGGTCTTCCGCACCCGCAACGGCAGAAGCGACATTGCTTGTGGACGGAACTCTCTCATCATAAAGTACCACCCCCTTTATGTATCCGGCGTAAGCCGACACCAAGTCTTCAATGGTATTATACGTCACCGTTTCCTTTCGATACAACCACTGCCCTTTCCTACGATACTTATTCAACCAATATTTATCAATATCCAATTGATCCCTATCCACAAAAAAGACATATAGTTGCGGAGCATCCCGATTGACGATTCCTTGCAAAGCCGAAACGACATGTACATCGTCCCAAGCGACATTGCGTCCCTTTGGTGTCGACAAGTCGGTTTCCAAAGTATAATGCAGGTCATAAAGCCCTATCGCCTCTTGACCGGCTACCTTATAGCAACCCAATACCCAAAACAGCATTCCATAGATAAGAACTCTCTTCATCATGCGACTCACCTCTTAAATTTTCAGACTTTTTATACCACGCCATCAAGATCACCTCCACCGATTTTACTTTTCATCAAGCAGTAAAAAGTAGTTTTCATGAGGTCAAAACATGGTCACCTCCGGTTTATCCGAACCGGAACACCTCGAATGTACATGGGATTTATTTGATTCTTACTTATCCTCGTTAGTCAAAGAATACGGGAAATCTTCATCGTTTATTCCGCGCTCTGTATTAGGCGTATGACTCATATCGAAATCAAGAACAGCGCCGTCCATCAATTCCTCGTGTTTCAACCAATTATGGTTATACTCTTTCCCGTTCATTTTCAGAGAACGTATATATCTATTTTCGTTCGTGTTGTCAGGAGCATTCAAAACGATCTGCTTTCCATTTTCCAACGTAAGAATCGCCTTTTTAAAGAGCGGAGCTCCCATCACATACTCCCCTGAGCCCGGACATACCGGATAAAAGCCCAACGCAGAAAATATATACCATGCAGAAGTCTGACCATTATCTTCATCTCCACAATAGCCGTCAGGATAAGGAGTATACAGCTTATCCATCACTTCCCTTAACCAATATTGCGCTTTCCAAGGCTGCCCGGCATAATTATAAAGATAAATCATATGTTGGATAGGCTGGTTGCCATGTGCATAATTGCCCATATTCATAATCTGCATTTCCTTTATTTCATGAATGCACTGCCCGTAATAACTATCGTCATAAATAGGAGGAACCACAAAAACAGAATCCAACATGGAGACAAAGTTCTCCTTCCCTCCCATCAGATCGATAAGTCCCTGCACATCATGAAACACGCTCCATGTATAATGCCAACTGTTGCCTTCGGTAAAAGCATCGCCCCATTTATACGGACTGAAAGGAGACTGGAATGTACCATCTTCGTTTTTCCCACGCATCAGATTGTTCTCTTTATCGAAAACGAACCGATAGTTTTTACTCCTTTCCCGATAAAGATCGATTTCTTCCTGCGGACGGTTCAATTGTTGCGCCAGTCTCATAATACACCAATCATCATAGGCATATTCCAACGTGCGCGCCACATTCTCGTTAATACCTACATTATAAGGTACATATCCTTTTTGATTGTAATATTCATATCCCAATCTTCCCGTCGAGGGAACTTGGGGGTGCACATGATTCGCTCCGTGCAGAACAGCCTCATACAACAAATCGATCTTTTCTGTCTGACATCCTTTCAAATAGGCATCGGCCACAACAGATGCCGAATTATTACCCACCATGCAGTGACGGTGTCCCGGGCTGGCCCATTCGGGTAAAAATCCACTTTCTTCATAACTGTTTGCCAATCCTTCTTGAATTTCTTTGTTGACAGAAGGATACATGAGGTTCAAGAAGGGAAATAAAGCGCGGAACGTGTCCCAAAATCCGGTATCTGTATACATATATCCTCTCCTTACTTCTCCGTTGTAAGGACTATAATGGACAATATTTCCATATTTATCTACTTCATAAAACTTACGGGGAAACAATAAAGAACGATACAAGCAAGAGTAGAAAGTACGTAGTTGTTCATCAGTTCCCCCTTCTACTCTCACTCTATTCATTACATCGTTCCAAGCATTTCGAGCAGATTCTTTTACCTCGTTAAAATTCCTACTGCCCAGTTCTTCCAAATTCAACCATGCCTGCTCTTCACTGATAAAAGAAGAACTTACCTTTACACCAATCTTTTCACCTTTATAAGTCTTGAATCCCAACACAGCACCGACATGATTATCTTCTACCTCTCTTTTACCTTTTATAATTTTATCTCCGCTCCATACTTCTGCCGAGGCAAAAGGCTTATCAAATTTCATCACGAAGTAATTTCTAAAATTATCCGGTACTCCCCCGCTATTTTTAGTCGTATAGCCGGTTACCGTGCCATTTTCCTCATCTATCTGAACGAAAGACCCGTTATCGAACGCATCTACTACGATATACGACTCTTCACTTTCTGGGAAAGTAAACCTAAAATAAGCAGAACGTTCCGTCGGAGTAATTTCTGTTTTCACATCATGGTCAGCCAAATACACACTATAATAATAAGGCTTTGCCGTCTCAGCTTTATGAGAAAACCAGCTTCCTCGTTCATTTTGCAGGAACTTTTTACCACCGGTCACCGGCATCAATGCAAACTGCCCATAATCATTGATCCACGGACTGGGCTGATGTGTCTGCTTAAATCCTTTTATCTTATCGTCGGTATAACAATAGGCCCAGCCATTTCCCATATCTCCCGTTTGCGGTGTCCAGAAATTCATTCCCCACGGTAATGCGACAGCCGGATAGGTATTACCCGTAGACAAGGTAAACTTGGATTGTGTTCCCACTAACGGATTCACATAGTCAACCGGTGAAAAAGAAGTAGAAAGCACCTCTTTACCTCCGCACGATATAAGTAAAACAGATAAAAATACAAGTAAAGAAACTTTTTTCATGGAATCGTTTTTTTATTTTTTGTGACAAAAGTAAGCCGGGGCAATTAATAAAACCATTAATAGAATATTAATTATCCATATGCAATACTTATTTCCGAATCAAAAACATTAATAAGGCATTAACAATTCTCATAAGAAAGGGAGCGACATAACAAGATTAATAACAGGGGGAACCACTCGACAATCAGCATAAAAACAATTTTTTCAAATAAAGCTATCGAGGTCAACGTTATTGCCTTATATCTTTCCATATATTTTACCGCAAATAGTCACGTGTAGAAAACAACATCGCCTCAAACAAGAAAAACAACTCAATGAAAATTTTCTTGTTTGAGGC
>ULNI01046586.1_pt1 | contig 13194 bp, 8 predicted proteins | sample 1951881 | NCBI WGS metagenome assembly ULNI01 (sample SAMEA4835573, study PRJEB28245) | human gut metagenome | biome: gut microbiome; material: fecal sample | place: Denmark | collected 2008
AACGAAAAAGCCCATCCAGGAACCTTTCCCTTTTATCCAATCCTGCACTTTCTGCAATTTGACGGCATCCAGTTTCAGATATTTCTCTATCCATTCGACCTTGCCCAGCATACCCAGCCAATAACAACTCATGCCACCTAAGAAATTACCTAACGTAGCCGCAATCATACAAGGCCAGTAGGCCGCTCCCGCCAACAACACTCCGGTTAGAACGACCTCGCTGCTGAACGGCAAAACGGTAGCAGCCAAAAAAGAGGCGATGAACACACCGATATATCCGTATTCTATAAGAAATTCCATATACGAATGAATAGAGTGGCAACCAGGACTGCCACAGTTGTAAAAAACGACCAAAACACGATCTTGCCACGTGTCACCGTAAAGAAATGAGCGATCAGGATAGAGGCTGGCACGCAAGCTGTTTCCAAAAATTCTTCCGAAACCTGATCATAGAGGAAATAAAGGCTGAACGCCCATACGGACATCGCAATCAGGAACGAGAGAAACTGACGGGAGCGAAGCGAATCCTCCGTATCGTGCATGACAATATTCAGGGAAGCGACAACTGTCAACAGGGCAATCGCCATGATACTGATCCAATCCAGCAACACTATTCCGTCCGTCGCCAAGAGGCGCACCTTGAAAAGCGTCGAGAAAGGGACGTTGAACAGCGTGAAATCCCGTTGCCAGACACACCACCCCAACAGGAACCAATATACCGTCGCCACCCCTAACAAAGAGGCGATAAAGGTACGGGACGTCAGCGAACGGAAATTATACATCCCCAGCCAGAACAACGGCAAAAACCACAGCAAATGAACCCAAAGCAGACTGCCTATACCGATCAGCAAGGCGGCACTGTAGGCCTTCTCTCTCGCCTCGGGATCATGATAGGTCGTGAACAGTTGGTAAATAGCCAGAATCAGGCAGAAAACACCGACCGAAGTCGATTTCAAAGGAAAGAAGTCGGGATTCGTACTGATGAACAGGACATAGAAGAGGAAGGGCAGCATCGTCTTCTCCCGTATCAACACCAGTACATAGTTCGCACGATGCAATAGGAAAGCCCCTCCGAACATCAACGCCATCCCGATAATATAGGTAAACTCCTTGCCTGGCAATGTCTGGCAAATCGTATTCCAGAGAGGAGTAGCCGAGACCTCGCCATAGACAGGATAGCCCACGGAGTACAAATAACTGACCACCCAACAGGCAATACATGCCAATAAGACCGGCACGAATGTCGGTGGCGCGGAGAAGTCGAATCGACGGGAATATTTGTTATAAGCTACTCGCATTTCTGATCAGGAATAGATAAATGCTGATTTACATGCGAGCCAACAGACGAGGCAAAAGAGAGCCTGCAACACACAAGGCTTGAATCGTCTGTTAGCTCACCCCATAAATCAGCATTTATGACAACAATTTATAAATCGAATCCGATATCATTACGGAAATATTTCTTTTCGAAATCAATGAGCTTGGCACCGGCGAAAGATTGGACAAGGGCTTCTTCCTTGTCGGCTCCGTAAGAGCTGACAGCGATGACACGACCGCCACTGGTCAGGATCTGCCCATCGGCAGCTTTTGTCCCTGCGTGGAAAATGATGTTTTCGGCGGGAACCTTATCCAGGCCACTGATAACCTTTCCTTTTTCATACGCTTCAGGATAACCGCCGCTTACCAGCATGACTGTTACGGCCGCACGCGGATCGTGAACCAATGTACGACTGCCCAAATTACCTTCGGCCACACCTTCCAACAGTTCAACCAAGTCGCTTTGGATACGTAACATGACAACTTCCGTTTCCGGATCACCCATGCGGCAATTATATTCGATCACCATAGGTTCGCCCTTCACATTGATCAGACCAAGGAAGATGAAACCCTTATAGTCGATATTTTCCGCTTTCAGCCCTTCGATCGTCGGACGGATAATACGCTCGTCCACCTTCTGCATAAACGTCTCATCGGCAAAAGGAACTGGAGAAACGGCTCCCATTCCACCTGTATTCAAACCTGTATTGCCTTCGCCGATACGCTTATAGTCTTTTGCCACCGGAAGCACCTTGTAGCTCTCGCCATCCGTCATCACAAACACGGAACATTCGATACCGTCCAGGAACTCTTCGATCACGACCGTCTTGCTGGCATCACCGAACATACCCCCCAGCATATCGTCCAGCTCCTTCTTTGCTTCTTCGAGCGTGTCGAGAATCAGCACACCTTTACCGGCAGCCAGACCATCGGCCTTCAATACGTAGGGAGCCTGCAATTCTTCCAGGAAAGCGTATCCTTCTTCTAAATTTCCGGCAGAAATACTCTTATAACGGGCTGTCGGAATGTTGTGGCGCATCATGAAGGCCTTCGCAAAGTCCTTGCTGCCTTCCAGTTGCGCTCCCTCTTTCGAAGGGCCTATCACGGGAATACCTGCCAGGGCGACATCGTTCTTGAAATAATCATACACCCCTTTCACCAGCGGATCTTCCGGACCTACCACCACCATACCGATATGATTTGCCAAAGCAAATTCCTTGATAGCAGAGAAATCGTCGGCCTTGATATTTACGTTCGTACCCACCAATGCGGTACCTGCATTACCGGGGGCAATGAATAACTGATCCACTTTCGGGCTTTGAGCCATCTTCCAGGCTATTGCATGTTCGCGGCCGCCTGAGCCTAATAAAAGAATATTCATTTTTTTATAATTGACAATTGACAATTGACAATTGACAATTACTTGTCATTATCCTTTCCCAATCATCTTTTTTTAATGGTTATTGTTTTTTTGTTATTTCATCTTTGTCCTTTCTCTCAATTGTCAATTGCCCATTGTCAATTGTCAATTCTTAAGGTAGTCGTCAAAGTAGCGCGTTATCTTCTCATACAGATGCGGACGGTCTTTACCAATCACATTATGCAGATGGCGGGGATAAACGAAATAATCGGGATATGTATCCGCATCCACACAGGCTTTCAGGAATCCCAGGCTGTGCTGCCAAACAACAACCGGATCGATATCTCCGTGGATCAACAGCAGATGTCCCTTCAGATTACCTGCTTTCAATTTCAGGTTGGCATTCCTATAACCTTCCGGATTGTCCTGCGGACGGTCCATATAGCGCTCGCCATACATAATCTCGTAGTTGCTCCAGTCGATCACCGGACCACCGGCAACCCCCACTTTGAACAGTTCCGGATACGAACACATCAGGTTCGTCGTCATAAAGCCGCCGTAGCTCCATCCGTGCACACCGATACGGTCGGCATCGACATACGGAAGTGATTTCAGAAACTCAACGCCTTTTACCTGGTCTGCCATCTCGTTCACACCCAAATTACGATGTATGACATTTTCGAAAGCCTGTCCCCGGTTTGCCGATCCCCGACTATCGAGCGTAAAAACCACATATCCGCGTTGAGCCATATAGATATCCCAACCGCCTACACCGTTCTTCCATCCGCCTGTTACCAACTGGGCATGCGGGCCGCCGTACACATAGACGATCGTCGGATATTTCTTCGTCTCATCCAGACCGACAGGTTTTACCAGACGGAAATTCAAATTGGTGACACCATCTGCCGCCTTGATTTTTCCGGTAACGATTTCCGGCATCGCATAACCTTCGTACGGATTCTTCGCCGTCAGCAACGTCCGTAAAGTTTCACGTTTCTGTCCGTCGATAATCGAAATTTCACGTGGAACATCGGGAGCTGAATAACTGTCGATCAAATATTTACCGGAAGCACTCAGTTGCGTAGCATGAACTCCTTGCAAACCTCCCGAAGTCAATTCGTAAGAAGTTCCCTTTTTCAGATCCAGGCGTGACGTTCCGACATACAGAGCATCACCATAACTGAACGAGCTCAGCATTGACGGCCTTGTGGAAGAGAAAAACAATGCCTTTCCCTTAACATCGAAACCGAGGATGTCCAGGACTTCCCACTCGCCTTCCGTCAACTGCTTCAACAGTTCTCCCTTCGTATTATACAGATACAAATGATTATAACCATCACGCCGGCTCTGCCAGATAAACTGATCCGGATTGTTCGGCAGGAAAAGCACCGGATGTTGCGGCTCTACATAATGTTCGTTCTTTTCGGTAAACAAATCCGCCTCTTTATCACCTGTCAAGGCAGAATAGCGTACCAGGTGCATCTCGTTCTGATCCCGGTTCAGTTCGGCAATATAAATGCTCTTTTCATCCGGACTCCAGGTAATATTCGTCAGATACTTTTCCTTCGGTAATCCGGTTTTCAACCAGACGGTTTTTCCGGTCGCCAGGTTGTAGACACCGACTGTCACCTCATGGCTTTTCATCCCAGCCATCGGATATTTGTGCGGTTCGGCTTTCGCGCAACGGGCAGTAATGTCGACAAACGGATAATCCGTCACCATGCTTTCATCCATCCGGTAAAAAGCCAGCGCCGAACCATTCGGAGACCAGAAAGTCCCTTTATGGATACCGAACTCGTTCTGATGAACGGACTTCCCGCAAACAACACCTTCAGCCGTTTCGTCCGTCACGATACTGACAGCGTTATCCGGCGAAAGGATTTTCAGGTTGTCCTCCTCCGTAAAAGCCAAATAACCGTTGGCCGGACAAAAGTCTAAATTCTCCCAGGAACCATTCAGATCATACATGCTTACAATCCTGTTTTCCACAAAATCGTAATGGAAACGATGGTGCTTGGCATTAAAAGCAAGCACCGGCTGATCTTTGTAAGGAACCGAGAAGAAGGGCATACCGCCAACCGACTGCGCGCCGGCCACCGCAAGCGCTTCGTTCAACTGCTGGCGGGTAAAGGCGACTTTCACCGCCTTTGTCGATTCTCCACTCATCATGCTGTCACCCTTGACATACAGATACGTGTCTCCACACCACTGCAACTGTTTCAAGTTGCGAGGCACAAAACGACTTTGCGTCTTTCCACCGGGAATCAAGTCATGCAAAGTAAACTGTTTGTCTTGTCCCATCATCGACAACGGATTTATAAGTGCCAAAGCACACAATATACCTAAAATATTAATCCTCAAAATCATCCTTTCCTCTTCTTTTGAATGGTTTCTTAAACGAACGGTCACCGAACTTTTTCTTACCGCCAAACTCCTCGTCATCCTTAAAATGTCTCTTGACAGGACGTTTGCCGACAAAATCCCTACGAGCCGGACGGCCATCTGCACGGTCATCGCCGAAATAGCGTTTGCCGGGGATAAAAGGCGTCCCCTCGTTGTCGTCCTCAGCATGCGCGGCAGCAAAACGGCGGGCGGGACGATCCATGCGGTCGGTACGGAAATTCGGACGTGACGAGCGGTCCGGCTTACGTTCGAAAGAAGGTCTTTCCGGGCGGGAAGGACGTGCTTCACCTTCTTCGTTCAGTGCTTTCTTATAGTCTTTGATTTTTCCTTCGAATATATCGTAACAACGGTATTCGCATTCTAACGATCCGTTCATAAGCTTCATCTTTTCACTCGGTTTCAAGCCGATCTTGTCGAAGCATTCATCCTTATAACTCAGAATCCATACTTTATAGCCAGTAAACACATGTTTGACACGTTCACCGATCATATTGTACAACCCCAACAAATCACGACTGGAAATACGTTCTCCATAAGGGGGATTGGTCACCATGATGCCCGGCTGGGGAGCCTCCGTGCATTGCTGGAACGGCTGGGTCCTCAGTTCGATATATTTCATCAGGCCGGCACTACGGATATTCTTCTCGGCAATCTCGATCGCCGCCGGATTGATATCGGCACCATAACATTTGAAATTAAACTCACGTTCCTGACTCTCGTCGTTATAGATACGGTCGAACAGTTCCTGGTCGAAATCGATCCATTTCTCGAAAGCAAACTCCTTACGATGCACGCCCGGCGCAATATTCAAGGCGATCATCGCCGCTTCGATCAGCAACGTACCGGAGCCGCACATCGGATCGACGAAATTCGACTCGCCTTTCCAGCCTGTTTTCAAGATCATACCGGCAGCTAACACCTCATTCAACGGAGCCTCCGTCTGGTCCACGCGGTAACCACGTTTATGCAAGCTCTCGCCCGAACTGTCGATAGAGAGCGTACAGTCGTTATGTGAAATATGAATATTGATATACAGATCCGGATTGTTTACACGGACAGAGGGGCGCTTCTGATCCTTCTCCATGAAATAATCCACGATCGCATCCTTCGTACGATAAGCAACAAACTTGGAGTGATTGAAATCTTCAGAGTAGATTACAGAGTCGATGGCAAACGTCTTGTCCAAAGACATGTAGTTTTCCCATTTCACCTTCTTAACCTCTTTGTAGACAGTATCGGCGTCTTTAGCTTTAAAGTGATAGATAGGCTTCAAGATACGCAATGCCGTACGGCAATAGAAGTTGGCTTTGTAAAGCACTTCCTTATCCCCGGTAAAGGAAACCATCCGGCGGCCAATCTGTATATCGTTGGCACCTAAAGATAATAACTCGCCGGCCAGGATTTCTTCCAACCCGTAAAGGGTCTTAGCCACCATTTCAAATGTTTCGCTCATTTTAAGTTGAAAGTTAACAATGATTCCTCATCGTTTATTAGTAATTCTATTTTAATTATTAATTATTCTTTGTTCTATGACTTCACTCGCAGTCAACTGACTTTATTAATTGTCTGCTGGCTCACGGTTGCTCCCGCCGGAACATCTTCCGTGATCCAGACGTTGCCACAGATCGTAGCTCCTTCGCCAATACGAATACGCCCTAACAATGTGGCATTGGAATAGACAGTCACATGATCGCCCAACACCGGATGACGCGGCACACCGCGTATCGCATTCCCATTTTCGTCAGGCGGCAGTTTCTCTCCTGCCAGACTGACTCCTTGGAAGATACGGACGTGGTTCCCGATAACACTGGTCTCACCGATAACAGTTCCCGTCCCGTGGTCAATCGAGAAATAGTGTCCGATCTCCGCCCCCGGATGGATATCGATACCTGTCTCCGAATGGGCCATTTCAGTAATCATGCGGGGAATAAAGGGAACGCCCAACCGGTATAGCTGGTGCGCAATACGATAGTTGCAGACAGCCCGGAAACCGGGATAGCAAAAAATAACTTCGTTGATGTTCTGAGCAGCAGGATCACCGTTGAAAGCAGCCTCGGCATCCGTCGCCAACAAGGCGCGCATTTCGGGAAGCGTACGGATAAAGGCTTCCGACAGTTTTTCCGCCTCGGTAAGGATCTTTTCTTCGGGACAAGAAACACAGGCAGTATCAGCAAAACAAAGCCCTGCATAAATCTGCTTGGAAAGCAGCGTATGCAACGTTCCGACGTTCACGCCGGTATGAAAACGGATAGTCTGCTTGCTGATCCGTGCATTCCCGTAATAACCGGGGAAAAGGATTGCCCGGCATAAATCTACGATCTCTTTCAGCACCTCACCCGAAGGAAGCGCCTCTTCATCGCGGTAAGCATGAAACAGTTGATGGTAAGACCCCTCGTCCGAGAGCATCTCAACTGTATCATTCAAGACCTTGCTATGCTTTTGCAATCCCATTATTCAGCAATATCATATTTGGCAACAAAAGTAAGAAGAAATTGACAATTAACAATTGACAATTGACAATTATTTGCCCATCATACAACGCTTTATCCAAAAAGACAAACCACCCGGCAACGTCAATTTTCAATTTTTAACTTCCAATTTTCAGCTTATTATGCGGTGCCCCGAATTCCTTGCAGGTCACTTCGTCCATTTCCACAATCCATATTTTGACATTCTTCACAGCCGGATCGGAATAGCGGAATTCCTTATCCGAATACTGTTTCATAATGATATCCAGAGCTTCCGTTTTTTTATCGAAATCTTCTTCAAAGTGGACTTCACCCCAGCAAATCACGCTCTTGGAGCGCATCCGGTAACTACAAGCGACCTCCGGATGCTGGAAAACGAGATCATGGTCCGTGCTAAATGTAATGCAGACACGCGGATTCCGTTCCAAAATGGAAATACTCCGTCCTTCCTGTGCCGAATGCAGGTATATAACACCATCACGATAGCCAAAGTTCATCGGCAATACATAGGGAGTCCCATCCGTATCGGCCAGTCCCACATAACAGATATCACACTTCTTAATGGTCGCTTCAATCAGTTCTTTGTCGGTATGTACTAATGTCTTCATTTCGCATTTCTGTTTTTATCCCTACAAACATACAAGTTTTTTATCTTTTTCAAGATGCTCTCGCAGGATATATTTGTCGCATCCTCCTACAAAAACAGAAAGGTCATTCTCATTTTCCTATCGGCACGTCATAATATCATAGCAAAGGTTCTTTGTCAGTTTAAAGACAGCACTTCACAACCAACACCCAACAAATAAAAGAAACTGACCTCGATAAGCACTGCCGGATGAGGAATTTTCCCTTCTATCTGGTTCAACGATCCGACATAAGGGGCGACGCGAACCGATGGATGCCCGATCCGACATTTCTGTATATCTTGCCGTCCGGCAAGATAACCGTGGCAGTCGTATTAACGGGTACCTCGACTGTCAACTCAAACGAATCCGCTTCTATCCGCCAGTCCGAGCGGACGGGACCGTACAGGGATTGATACGATCCGCTGCAATAAATGAGGCCGCCCACCGGTTGAGGAGCAATGACAATGTGCTTCATACCCGGCTCCGCTTCATCATAACGGATTCCGGCAAGTGTCCAGTAAAACCAAGCCACCACACTGCCGAACATCGGATGGCAACGGGATGCCTTTCCTTCCCATCGCTCCCATAAACAAGAATAACGGTCATCCATCACATACCCGAACCCCGGTATCTCGCGCTGGTTCATCAACCGGAAAGCAATATCGGCACGTCCGTTATCACTCAATGCTTTCAAGAGCAAAGGCGTTGCCATGATACCTGTGTCAAAATGATTTCCTATACTGTCCAGATGAGCGAGCAAAGCGTTGAACACGGCTTTCTTTTCACCTTCCGGCACCATTCCGAAAGCCAGCGGGAATACATCCGCACCTTGTCGCCCTTCCCAATAATGATGGGTCGACGGGTTGAAAAAGACAGTATTGAAATCCTGCCTGATCCGTGTGCACAGCCGGTCAAAGTGCAGTCTGTCTTCCTCTTTCCCTAAGACAGCCGCAACCTTCGACATCAAGTCTGCCGAATGATAGTAATAAGCCGTATTGACCAACGGCTCGGGCAGTTCCATCTTCTTCCCCGGCGCACACCAATCCCCCAGGCACCAGCCATCCGGCTCTTCCCGGACGATGATTCCACGGGCGTCGGTCCTTGTTCCCAGATAGGCAACCCATTGTTTCATACCTTCATAATGACAGTTCAACAAAACCGTATCGCCATAATAACAATAATAGGCCCAGGGCATGATCACATAAGCCGATCCCCATGCCGGACCGCCTCCTCCACCACCGAAGGGTGCGGTATGCGGAACATAACCGCTCTTCCGATTCCGGGCATCCCCCATATCGTCAAACCATTTCCGGCAAAACTGCGTCATATCGAAAGATAAGATAGAACTTTCCACGACCACCTGCGCGTCTCCAGTATAAGCCAACCGTTCCCGGTGCGGGCAATCACTGCTGATACTGCCGTGAAAGTTATTCTTCTGCGTCCGCAAGTAGACTTCGTTGATCTTATTAAACAATTCGTTCGAACAACTGAAACTTCCGGCAGGCTGCGGATCGGTATGCACGACTTTTGCAACCAGACTTTCCTTGTTCATCCTGACCTGTCGGGATATGACTTCGATATAGCGGAACGTGTGCCAGGTAAAACGCGGTTCCCATTGTTCCACTCCACCGCCCCGCAACGTATAGAGGTCCACTTGTCCGAAATCATTTTTTTCCTCTCCGACAAAACGAAGCTTGATCCGGTCACCGGCATTGCCTTGCACTTTTATATGCGCCCAGCCGGAAATCATCTCCGGAAATGCATACCAATAAGTAGAATCGTCCTTTTGTTCGCAGCTTACCGGCTGCAATATCCGGATAATTTTCTCATGAGGGGCAAGTTGAGCATGCAGACTGCCCTTCGGCGCCCTTACCAAAAGGGCTTTCTTCCAGGAAGAATCCTTGTACCCGTTCCGGTTCCAGCCGTCCAGCTCTAGCCGGGCATCATATTCTTCACCTGTGAATATGGCGTCATGCAGTAAAGGGCCGGTCGTTGTTTTCCAGCTATCATCCGTAACAACCAGTTCCGTCGATCCATCAGTGTATTCTATCTCCAACTGGCATAACAGCCGGGGTGTATCGTACCACATACAACCTTCCACCGTCCGGTCACGCTGGTTATACCAGCCGTTTCCCAACAGAACTCCAACCGTATTCTCCGCTTTCTGCACCAAAGACGTGACATCGAACGTATTATAGAGAACCCTTTGGTTAGATTGATCATCAAAGAAATACAACATCTTTTTGAGCGGACGACGATCGAAATTGGTAACGGCGGGAGCCAATACCTGGTCGCCTACCCTTTCGCCATTCAGGTACATTTCATAAAAGCCCAGTCCGCATATATAGGCTTTCGCCTGTTTGACCGGCTTGTTTATCCGGAATGTTTTACGGAAATAAGGAGCCGGAGTAGTCAACGTCGAGTCGGGATAAGCGTCTTCCCGGTTGCCGATCCACCGGGCTGTCCAATCAGACGGTTCCAACAATCCCATCGTCCATCTCCCCGTTTCACTCCAAGGCGAAGCCTCTCCCGCTTCATCCCAAACCATCGCTTTCCAGTAAAGCGTTTGCCTGGAATCAAGCGGTTTCCCTTCATATCCTACCTGGCAGGAACGGGAAGATGTTATTTTCCCGGAATCCCAAAAATCCGCTTTTCCTTCAGCTAGCAAAGAAGGAGAGCTTGCCACGAGGATACGGTAGGCTGTCTGGCTTTTCGCTTGCCCAGAGGATTGCAACTGCCAACTCAACAAGGGCTTTTCATTCTCCACTGCAACCGGATCTTCCAGATATTCACACCGAAGATTGCAAACAGATATTCTTTCCTGTCCCGAAACAAAAAACACAAATCCCCAAAGGAAAGAGAGTAACAGACAACAATACTTCATAACATTAAGATCAACTGAATTTCCATAATATCCAATGCACAAATATATGGATATACCGTCGTCCGCCACTTACAAATTTGAGAATTAATCATGCAGAAATGATACATTCCCGTCACAAAAACAAAAAGGGCCGAAACTTTCATTCCGACCCTTTTGTTCTGTGAGTTGTCTCACGAGGATTCGAACCTCGACAGACAGAACCAAAAACTGTAGTGCTACCATTACACCATGAGACAATCCGGCGCTTTATCTAAAGCGATGCAAAGGTAAGAATAAAATCTTACCTTGCAAGCATTTTTTGTAAAAAATCCAAACAGTTTCTTATTTTACGATCAGTAAATAGTAATTCTTCTTACCTCTCTGAACCAGCAAATATTTCTCATCCAACAGGGAAGAGCAGTCGATAACCATATCCTGATCCGTCAGTTTCTCTTTGTTTACACTGATACCGCCGCTCTGAACCAACTTGCGCATTTCGCCTTTCGACGGGAAAATTGCCGCCTTTTCAGTGAACAGGTCGATCGCTTTAACACCGGCACTCAACTCTTCACGGGAAACCTCAAACTGGGGAACACCGTTGAACACATCCAACAATGTCTGTTCATCCAAATGTTTCAATGCTTCCGACGTAGAGTTTCCGAACAGTATATTGGAAGCCTCGACGGCAGCATCGTAATCTTCCTGGGAATGAACCATGACCGTCACTTCCTTTGCCAAACGTTTCTGCAACGGACGGAGATGCGGTGCTTCTTCCTGTTCTTTGATCAGGGCATCAATTTCTTCCTTGGGCAGATCGGTAAAGATCTTGATATATTTGGCAGCATCGGCATCGCTCACGTTCAGCCAGAACTGGTAGAATTTATAAGGAGATGTATAACGGCGATCCAACCAAACGTTGCCAGACTCAGTTTTGCCGAACTTGCCTCCGTCGGCTTTCGTAATCAACGGGCAGGTCAAAGCAAAAGCCTCACCACCCAACTTACGGCGGATCAGCTCCGTACCGGTCGTGATGTTACCCCACTGGTCGGTTCCTCCCATTTGCAAGCGGCAGCCTTCGTGTTCATACAGATACATATAATCGTATCCCTGAAGCAACTGGTAAGAGAATTCCGTAAACGACATACCGACAGAAGATTCGCGGCTCAGGCGTTTTTTAACGGATTCTTTAGCCATCATATAGTTAACAGTGATATGCTTACCGATATCGCGGATAAAATTCAAGAAAGAATAATCCTTCATCCAGTCGTAATTGTTTACCAACTTGGCAGCATTAGGCGCGTCCGAATCGAAATCCAAAAACTTGGACAACTGCTTCTTAATGCTATCCTGGTTATGACGAAGCGTCGCTTCATCGAGCAGGTTACGTTCCGCCGACTTCATTGAAGGGTCTCCGATCATACCGGTAGCTCCGCCGACCAGAGCAATAGGACGGTGTCCTGCACGTTGGAGATGTTTCAGCATCATAACCGATACCAGGTGACCGATATGTAATGAGTCAGCCGTCGGGTCAATACCTACATAAGCAGAAGTCATCTCTTTTTGCAACTGTTCTTCTGTTCCGGGCATCATATCAGCGATCATGCCCCTCCATGTTAATTCTTCAACAAAATTCATCGTTTTAGATTATAGTATTAATTGAATGCGGGCAAAGGTACGACTTTATAATTGAAAATGGAGAATTGAGAATTGAAAATTAGGGTATAACAATGATTTAAGGTAGATGAAGGATGTCGCGGACGTTTTCGGCAACCTGTCCGGCAAACTGTTCAAGCCGGAGATTCAAGGAAACCGAAAGGTTCCGGTAGACAGTTCGGATATCGATTTCGCGATCGTCCGTTTCGGCAAACAAACGGCCGGGCCATGCTTCACGTACGGCTCCGGGGTTGAAATACTCGCCAAAGGAGAGGTAAAAACCCTGCCGGATAAGTTGCCCGGCTAATGTGGCATTACCACGAAAACCGTGTATAATCCACGGTACACGGGGCTTTAGTTCTTTTTTCGAGGCTATCAGTTCGTCCCAAGCTTTCACGCAATGAACGATTAAAAAGATGCCGGCATTTTCGGCAAGAGAGGCCGACGCCCTAAAGATTTCCCGCTGACAGTCCAACGGAGCTTCCGCACCTTTATCCAAGCCCG
>ULNI01031614.1_pt1 | contig 13178 bp, 5 predicted proteins | sample 1951881 | NCBI WGS metagenome assembly ULNI01 (sample SAMEA4835573, study PRJEB28245) | human gut metagenome | biome: gut microbiome; material: fecal sample | place: Denmark | collected 2008
TCACTTGCCGGAAGCATATCCTTTGGAGGCGGCGATTCAATTTTCAAGGTACACAGGGAGACAGTCCCCTCAATAGGTAGCCAGCGAGAAGGGCTGTTTTTTAACCCCCTCACTAATCAACTGGGAAATTTTTTTCGATTTGTACGAAGGAACTTTGAAAAAATTCTTTGAAATCCTCTCTACTAACCAACTGGGAAATTTTTTCGGATTTGAACGAAAGAACTTTTGAGAATTTTTCTGCGAACCCCTCTACTACTTAATTGGGAATTTTTCCTCCAAAAATAAAAAGAATTTTGAAGAAAATTTTTAAGCGCCCCTCCCACTAATCAACTGGGAACTTTTCTGGCAAATAACAAATAGGATTTTGAAAGAAATTTTTCAGGGCCTTCCTACTAACCAATTGGGAACTTTTTTGAGATTTTGGCAAAGCAATTTGAAAAATTCTCTCAGATTTTCAAAAGGTCCCTCTACTTACTCTGAATAAGGGGTGCCATTTGGCAGGGTACTTTTCAAAATTCCCCACAAAAATATTTCTCCCTTCACTTACTCTGAATAAGGGGCGCCGTTTGTGGGGGTGTTTTCGGGAAATTTCTCAAATATTTTTTATCTGAACGCAAAAAGCCGCCCTCCCGGTGATAGGAGGACGGCTGATAATCACTATTGACTTATAGGTGACTCATATAGAAATAGAGCACCGGCCAAGCGGTCGGTGCCCTATTTCTAAGTATTCTTGTCCTGCTTCAGTTTCTCTTTAATAATTGCCAAACTTTTTTGTCTTGAAGTGTCTATCGAAAATCCAGCGACGACTTCTTGCATCGTTTCAGAACTCCAGTAGATTTTTAGCTTTTCTTTTGCACGCGTAATTGCTGTATAGAAAATGCCGTGTGTTATTTTTTCAGCGTTGCTACTCGGAATAACAACCTTAACTGACCTATATTCTAAGCCCTGCGCTTTATGAATTGAAACCGCATAGGCAAGTTGAAACGGTACGATGGTTTTTTTGCGATCTTCATCTGCCATTTCCTCTTCAAAATCAAATACATCAAATCGTATTCGGGTCACATCATCAATTATATCGATGAATTCTATGCCATCGTTTTGGCAATCTTGCTCTGTTAACGGGATCTCTACATCTACTGTAAATCTGATTCTACTGTCGAACAGTTCTATTTGGACAATTCGCCCTTTTAAATTATTATAGAGCAGAGAAAATCTGTCCGTGTCATTGAACAATATATGATCGCCAACTTTATATTTCCAGTCTCTCCAGACAACAGCCGTTTCTGTGTTAGCATTTTGGAAATAGCTATTCATATTATTCAAGCCAAATTTTCCATCATAGTTCAAGCATAAAATCATCTCATCCATTATCTCGGAATAGAGCACTCCTTCGCCAATATTTTCAGAAAATGGGCCGTCGATAACAAGTTTTTCCGTTATTAGCGCACCCTTATTTCGAGTCTCGTTCCAAAGCTCAATTAAACCGGGATCCTTTGTTCTCCAAGTGCTTACGAGTTCAACATTCGAACCTTTAGTCTTAATAATATCCTTGGCATAAGTAAACCAATTACCGAAATCAATAGATTCTATCTGATAGGTGTCTCCCGCAAGTACTAAGAATGTATCCGGGCGCATTTTCTCGAGGAATACCTTCATTGCACGGTTATCAATGGTGCTGCATTCGTCTACAAAGATAACATCATAATCAGGAAGGTTTACTCTCTTCGTAAAACTATTGATGCTTACAAAACTGGCATCAGCCCCCGGATTATTAATTCGCCTCTGCAGATTCTGCAAGGCCGTATGTGTTTTGGTAAGAAACAATTTCCGACGCCCAGACAGCATTGTCGAGATCATATCGATTAGGGTCGTTTTTCCGGTACCGGCAGCTCCGTAAATAAGAAGTACGCGGGAGTTTACAAAAGCATATTTAAGAGTTTCTTCTTTTTTAGGATCAGAAAAAGCAATATTGCAATCTCTCAAGTATCTTTCATTAACTTCTTTTTGGCCTTTATTTGGGAGCTGCGATAGTTCCAGTAGTTTATTCAAAATAAAGAGCGTCGAAGCTTCATATGCTGCAATACAAGCAACATTTCCATCCGAAATGATTTCATACCCTTTCTGTCTTTCCCAATCGTCTAAGCAATCATTATATTTCTGGATTGCCTGTTCGGTTAAGTCTCCACCAAGATTGCAGTAAATTTCGCCGGTATCTTGCATAGACTTTGCAATAGACCAGTATGGAACAGCGATCTCAGTCTTTTCTTTTTCAACTACTCTGGCTAAGTACTTGGCTTGACTTAGTTGACTTGTTTTACTGTCTGCTAAATCAGAAGCAAGTGGGTTACGCTCAAACGGAAAGCATTTTTTAGATAGGTATAAATCCCTGCATTTCCATTGCGGATTAAACTGAGACGGCATAACGCGTTCCAAAAGATCTTCGCGCAGATTCAGTAACAGATACCGAATTGTATATCGGCCGAAGCATGTCGAACCTGTAGAATAGTTGTCCCTCAGCTGCTGTAAAACATCTTTGAAATAAGAGGTGTTTGCTTTTTTGTAAACTGACTCCAAAAGATTCGAGAAAGGTATCTCACGAAGATCAATCATTTCCAGAAAATCCATACCTGTTTCTGTTAGGAATCTCATCAGTGCATCATATTCTCCATATTTTGAAGAAAGCTGAAGGCGCATATTAAGTATCTTTCCAAGCTTGTTCAAGCATTTGGGATCTACCGAAACACGCCAAGCTGTGATAATTTTAATTTCTGTATCGACACCCCAGAGATTAATGAATGATGGGACATAGTCGATTTGTACAGAATAGCCTGTAGAAATGTCAAGTTTGGTATATGCTGTAATTCGGTTATACTTTGACGCATAGATGTCCGCTTGCTGCAGTGTTACCTCAAAATAACGCTCCTTACCAACATAAAACGGCGTCCTTTTTTGAATATAAAACCTCGTATTACTGTTATGTTTCTGCTCAGTTTTTGGGGTTGAGAAAGCATTCGCCACCAACTCATAGTATTGTTTATCCTGTTCATCGGTTCCGGTATATTCCTGAAACTTTTCCAAGTTCTGAAGCACGGTGATGCCGTAGTTCTCATAGAGTGATTGACGGATCTGCCACATAAAGCTGTAGTACTTCAGCATTAGTCGTTCTGCTTGACCCTCCTCGGGAATTCGACGCCCAATATATTGCAATCCTCGGTAAAAATTTCCTAAGTACTTTGTATTTGCCCTTAAGAGTGAGTATTCCCACGCAAAGCCGGCGCTGGGATTTTGATAGCCATCTTTCATCGCATTCAACAGTAAAGCTGAAATGCATAGATCGTTCAATCTCGTCAGAATTCTCCGTGAAATATTATCGCGGTTCTTATTTAGAATGCTTAAATTGTCAATGCCTTCTGTGATTTCCTCATCACAGGCCTCGACAATTCGCTTAGCTTCTTCAAAAGAATAACTATGTCGCTCCAATTGGTTTACAAAGGAATGCCGTTCGACAATTTCTTCTAACCTCTCGCAAAAAGCTAAAACACTTTCGTCGTCGTTCAAGATTTCCTCTTCCGGTGAAAAACTGACTGTCATACTGCCTTTTGCAAAATCAATACTGTTGAGGAAGTTGGGCGACATATACTTCCAAAATACTCTCTCATTCCCACGTTCAGCGGGATTGAGAATCACAAACAAAATTCCCGGATCAAGAGATACTCTGTCACATATAAAAGCAGGAAAAGCGAGATCTTTTAGTGTGTACTTAATAACACCCTCGCGCTCAGTATAATTGCGTGTTCCCTTTATTTGGACATAGAAAGTCTGCTTGGGCCGCCTAGAAATGTCAGGGTCGGGAACAAACTCGAAAGTGCCATCGTGATTGGGCCACTTATCATCTGATGCAAAAGAAGTGTTGATTCTCCCATTTGAACGAAGAAATGTCTCCAAAACAGATACTGCCGCACGGTCATCATCGGAACGCTCTGTGTGGGTTTTGATATGTCTTTCAATATTTGCATTTGTCTGATCCAGCACTATCATCCCTCATTTCTGTTCTTGCTTTCACCAAGTATGCACGATTATCGCTGCATATCTGTAAGTTGCAATTAGTTATCGTAGTAAATCGCAACCGGATGAACAACAAACATTTCATCTGCATTCTCAAAGAAAATTTTCATAAGTGCATTAATGGAAGCGCCTATCTCCGCAAAAGCTGAAGTATGCGTATTGCTTTGTGCCATAACCTTGTTAGTTATGTAGCCAACCACTTTAACTTTTCCTCCGTATTTGAACGCAGCTGTCGAAATATTATCGCGCAAATATTTCTCATTAAGAACAACAAGATAATTTGATATGCATAGAATCTGCGTATAAGGGATTATGGAGGCAAGCATATTAATCAACGCCTCTGCCGGCTTATACTCTTCCTCGTTTTTAGAAGTAGCAGCGTCAACAATATCCCGAACTTGCTTTTGCAGAGTTTTGCTTCTCTGCTGTCCGCGGTTAAGTCCCTGTACTTGTTGCTCCGCTTCCTTTTGAATAGAAACCTTTTGAATTTCTTTCAGCTCAGATACGAATCCACCTTCGGCAAACATTTTTTGAAAAAATGCAATGTCGAAAATATAGAATTCATCTTCAACTGAAATAAAATTTCCTATGTTCGCTCCGCCTAGAAGGCCATTCTCGCTTAAGTAAGACGCAAACTCATCAAAAGCATTATCGTGCATTATTTTAGTTTGAACATCTCTGACCATTTCATCATTTGCGACAGTCTTTAAATGTTCATAAGTGGCTTGCGCATTTGCATCTATGCCTTTTCCAAAAAGCTTGAATGCAATTTGACTTCCGAGATTACTGCCAAAATGGTTTTGCTTTTCCTTCTTTTTGCCCGCGCTTTTTTCCATTTCCTGTGACTGAATTAGACCGTCAAATATTTGCGCCAAATAGGAGTTGAGGGTGTCTGTATCAAGATAGATAAATCTACGCACAATACCACCTCTTTCTTTTATAAAATGGTTCGCTTCAGCAATTCCACCGCGCTCTCCTCGCTTGGGTCATTCGTACCCAGTTCACCGCGAAAAGCACGGGCGAGAATGGATTTCTTCATCAGGTCGATCTGGTCAAGGACTGCTTCAGCGGCTTCTTTGGCCTGCTGTTCTTTTCCTATCCACATCTTAATGACTTTCAAGATCTCGTTCTGTTCCTCAATAAGCGGTATTTTTAATTGTAATGCACGAATGTCATTCAAGCTGAGCCCAACTTTTGTAGCCCCTCGCTGCTTTTCCTGCATTTGTTTCAAGCCAATATCAGATACAAGATACCACGCAATAAATTCAGCACTCTCACTCATGACGGGTCTTGCCAATGCAATATGCTGATTTATATATCCCTCGAAATCATCATTGCGAACCAATCCCACCATTCCCACATCGGCTGTAATAGAAATGAGAATGTCATTTTTACGGATGCGACTTCGCTGCCCTTCAGCCTTGTTCGGAAGTTTCACATGCTGAATGTCAGAGAAATCTAATTCGATCGTCCCGTGGTCAAGGTTGCCCATCCGAATGAATACAGCACCCGATTCATCGTAATACTTAGCCCATCCACGAGAACCGCTCGTTACATATTCAAAGAGGGAATCCGCTGCTACTTCTTTCCAAGTATCAAGCGACAGCCCGTGTGTCCTCCGCCATTTTGCAGTAAGTTCCCCTGTAAAAGCCTTGTGGAGAATAGCAGCTTTGCGGGTTTCAAAGCTATCCACCACGGTCTGTGCCTTTTCCTTGGCCTCATCCAGCTTGGCAAACAGACTTTCAATGCGGTCAACAATGCGGTGCTGCTCAGCAAGAGGCGGGAGAGGAAACTGGTGGAATTTTATAATTTCTTGGGATATATTGGGTTGAGCTCCTCCCTTACCTTTTTTTATAAAATCATCTTTTTGAGATTGAGCATAATAAAAAAGATATTTATAGTCCGTTGACGGCCTAACAATAGCACACGCACACGCTTGGTTAGTAGCTGCAGGAATTCCCAGAATGCCAACTTTTCCGATTGTTGCTCCGTACATTGCAATCACAACTGTATCTGTGGGATAGATTTTTGCACTTGAATGTGAAATAGCTTCTTGGGTTATATGTTCTTCTGTTTCGAATATATAATCATCATTTAACTCTCCTGTCTTTACCCAAGAGATGTCACCATTATAATATTCTGATACTTTTCGAGAAGGTGTTCCACCAGACCCCCATTGTGCTATTTCTTGCATCCTTGTCCAACACCAATTCTCCGGCAACTTATAGGGCCACTCCCAATCCGGCACCAAAGCTGCCTGCAAACGCTCTTCGGGCGTGAGGGCGGCTTCTTTTTTTGCTCTTGCCATCACTTTCCCTCCGTCAGAGCGCGAAGCTCACGCACAACACTTTTCAGCAGATCGACCGCTTCCTCCAAATTTGCAATCGCTTCCTCGCCGCTTTCTACAGGGTCAGGGAGATCGTCATAATCCACGATGGAGTCGTCACGAATCAAGCCAAGGTCAAGACTATCGTCCGGATTCTTGGCGATCTCCTCGCGAGTGAATTTGCTCCAGCGCTCGCCCGTGCGCTTGGACGGGTCTTCGTATCCTGCCACGAATTCATCAAAATCGCTCTTGCGCAGCTGCCGGGTCTTGCCAAAGCTGTCCATATTGGTGCGCATATCGTAGAATGCAACCTCGGTGGTGTTATCCTGCTCGGTTGTCCCGCGGGTAAAGAACAGCACATTGGTCTTGACGCCCTGTGCATAGAAAATGCCTGTGGGCAGACGCAGAATGGTATGCAGATTGCAGAAATTCATCAGTTCCCGGCGCACGCTGGCACCGTCTCCGGCAGCAAACAACACATTATCCGGCAGCACCACAGCGCAGCGGGCCTTGCCATCCGCCTTCAGGCTGCGATAGATCACCTGCAAAAAGTTCAGCTGCTTGTTGGAGGTCTGGAAAGAAATATCATCTCTGGTGGCGCGCTCACCGCCCTTTTTCGTGCCAAAGGGCGGATTGGTCAGAATAACATCAAAATCTTTCAATCCTTTGGCGCTTTGTGCGAGAGAATCCCCCAATGTGATATTGGCATTCATATTGTGCAGATAGGCGTTCATCAATGCCAAGCGATGAGTCTCGTGCACCAGCTCCACACCGTTGAACGCTTTATTCTGCTGGAAATCTGCCTGACGGTCAGAGAGTGCATACATATCGTTATTCGCATTGACATAGCGGTTGGCTGCAATCATAAAGCCAAAAGTACCGCAGGCCGGGTCAAAGCACTTGTCGCCCAGCTGGGGTTTGATGAGCTCCGTCATCACATCGATCAGCACACGAGGGGTAAAGTACTGACCGGCACCGGACTTCTTCTCATTGGCGTTTTTCTCCAAGAGTCCTTCATACAGGTCGCCCAGACCTTCCTCTTTGGCCTCATACCAGTCCAGCTTATCAATCTCCGTGATGATTTTTTCGAGGTTTTTCGGCTCCTCGATGCTGGAGGATGCGTTGGCGTAAATCTGCGCCACGCGGCCAACGGATTCTTCGCCCAGCTTGCTGAGCAGCGTATAGTAGTGCTTTTTCAGGTCAATGCCGGAACGGCTGGTCAGAGAACCCCAACGATATGCTTCGGGAATGTCCTTATCTGCACCGGTCTCATCGGCCATTTTCAAAAACAGGATGTAGGTCAGCTCTGTCACATACTGGTGATAAGTAATACCGTCATCCCGCAGCACATTGCAGAGGCTCCAAAGTTTCTGTACAATATCTTGCGTACTCATTTAAGCTGCTCCTTCGTAAATATAAGTGTTGATCTCACGGATGATCTCCGCAAGCTGCCCGCCAAACTTCTTGTTAAAGCGTGCGAAACCGCCATCCATCTTGAACGCCGGTGCCTCAAAGGTCTCGGTATTGAGGATGCTCTCGTGAAGCATATATACCTTGATCTTTTCCAGCAGATCCAGCTGCATTTTGTTAAAGTGATGCGCCGAAATCAGTTTAGAAAAGGCCATTTTCACGCGGTCATCGTGGTTCACCAGCGGCGTTTTAAGTACAGCCCGACGGACAAAGGCGATAATGTCTGCCACGATCCGTTCATTGCTCACCGCACTGGCCGCTTCATTCAAGCTGCTCTCGGTGAAATTCTCCTTATCCAGTTCCAGCTTTAACTCCCGAAGCTGCGCCCGGGTCATATCGCTGGGGCGGGTGCAGGCTATGCGGATCGCTTCGATACGGTCTTTGTTCTCATTAACATAGGCCACAAAAGAGTCCAGATAATCCTGCGGTTTTTCCGTGTCACCATAGCCGCGGGTCGTTTCCAAAAGGGTATCTTCCTTTTCGGAATAGTAATGTCCGCGCTTTTTGCCCTTCAGGTTGTCAAACCAAAGCAGGAAATCCTTATCCTCCCGGCAGCGTCGCACAAAAGCTTCCTCTGTACAGCTTTTCAATTCCTTCGCATATTCCCGAATTGTTTTTCCGCCTAAACGCTCGGATACATCATACTTTTGCTCATCGGTCAGAGTGTTGCTCTTACGCTGCAATCTTGCCAAAATGCGATCTTTGACAGGCTGCTTGCTGACCTCACCCGGGCGGAACAAATCCTCCAACAATTCAGCCATTGATTTGCTGACGGAGACTGACTTCATATTGGAAGTGTCGTCCAAGTCCTCGTACACGCGAACTGCATCGAAGATATTGAAGTGCGTCTTTCCGATTTCCGGGCAAAGGCGAGTAGCGCGTCCCAGCATCTGCTCAAAGAGGATCCGGCTGTTGATCTTGCGCATAAACACCAAATTACAAATAGCCGGCACATCGATTCCGGTAGTCAGCAGGTCGACTGTTACGGCAATGTTGGGGTACTGGTTGTTCTTGAACTGCTTGATCACCTGCAAAATCTTCTTTTTGTTGCCGCCGGCAGTTTTGCCCGTGATTTTCATAATGGCATCATTAGAAATGCCATAGGGCTTGTAAATTTCTCGGAGCGTATCCACAATACGGTCAGCGTGTGCATCATTCACCGCAAAAATCAGCGTCTTTTCTCCACTTTCCGGATTCAGGTAGGTCGAAACTTCTTCCAGCACCTTGCGGGTATGATCCGGCAGAACAATTTTGCGGTTGAACTCCGACACATCGAAATCCATTTCATCGTCCAAAACTGCACCGTTCAAAAGTTCATTGGTGTTGGGGTCATATTGCGCCAAGGTTTCACCCTTCTTGAACTGTGCGTCATTTTCAATGAAATCCGTATTAATCAGATACGGAGGATCGTGATCCACCAGCCAGCCATCGATAACCGCCTCACGGTAACTGTAGGTATAGACCGGCTCCCCGAAAATCTCGGTCGTGTGCAGGGCGGGCGTAGCAGTCAAGGCAACTTTCACCGCATCGAAATACTCGATAACCTGCTTGTACTTGCTCATATAATCATCCTGATTATCGTAGAGGATTTCTTCTTCCGTCATTTCACGGTCAAGAATATAGCCTCGGTGGGCTTCGTCCACAATAATCAAATCAAATGCACCGGGCATCAAATCCGGTTCTTCTGCCAGAATCGTGCGTTTCAAAAGCCCCTGCACCGTTGAAATGCTGACCTTGGTTTCCAGATTGATGATGTTGTCATCGATCGCTTTGATCTCATATATTTTGTCCAGCGTCAGCAGTTCCTTCAGCTTGACATCTTTGAAGGTGTCCATTGCCTGCTCACCGAGGGACACTCGATCCACAAGGAAAAGAATACGACGGAAACGCTTGGATTCCAGCATCTTGTAGATAAGTCCCAGAACAGTACGGGTTTTACCTGTTCCGGTGGCCATTGCAAGCAAGGCCGTTCTCTTGCCGTCAACGATTGCCTCTGTTGCCTTATCAATGGCCTTGATCTGGTAGTCGCGCAGATTCAACCCATTAGGATCTGTCATAAACGAATTATCTGCTGCAGCCAGCGCTTGATTGGCCGCCACTGTATTCTGACCAAGTTTTCCCATCAGGTCACTTGGGCTAAACCAGTTCCGAATAGGATACGGTTGATTTTCCTGTTCCCGGACATCCAAAAACCAAATACCAGACTTCGTCCGCAGCTGCTCTAAATACGCCCTGCCATTTGAAGCAAAGAGGAAGGGGACCTGATAACCATTCCAGTTTCCAACCGTATGTGGAATATCCTCCGGCTTAATATGTGCAGCATAGTCCTTTACCTGCACATCGATGGTAGATGCCACATCTTCCGACATCTTTTTTGCATCCATCAATGCTATGAGCTTCTCGCCAACGAAGAATGCATAATCCGCATACCCGTTTTTGTAAAAGGCCGAATTGGTAGGCCATTCGCTGATGGCAATATTTCTCCCCTTTACAGGACGCGTTCCTTTGCTGTAGCGCAGGTTCTGCGTATCAGCTTCCCAACCAGAAAGACGAAGCTGCTCGTCAATCAAGCATCTGGTCTGCGCCTCATTCCAATTCATCATAGCGGAGACAGATTCTGACCGCCTTGCGCGCTCCTTCTGCGTTTTGCCCGAAGCGGCGGTCTTGACCACGGCCAGTTGCTTCGTCAATTCCTCGATTTTCCTTTCCTGCTCGGCAATAACGGATTCCAAATCTTCGTGCGTGGTCTCGCTCGGCATAACGAACTCAGGCGCAATATATCCCCAGTCTCCATAGGTTTCCATAAACCAAACAGCAAGATTGTATGTCAAGGATAGCAATGTCTTTGCTTCGTCCACGGAGTCCGTACCTATATGTACTGCCGAGTTTCTTGTCTTGCGAAGAACATATAGCGTGTTGTCAATTTCGTGCGGCAATAAACCGGCTCGCTTCAAAATGCGAATTCGATTTGCGTGGGTGTTGTCAACAGCCGGCTCCGCAATGTGCTCAAAGACAAGGATCTCCTGCACTAAGCGCTCGGCAAACATTCCGAGTTTATAGATACAGGCATTGGGATCAGAATAGACATAGGTTTCTGCGGTTGCGCCGATCTGTGCCAATGCTGGCCAGTATCGATTCAGAAAATCAAAATTTGATTTCATAAGCAGTCTCCCTCGATTTTTGTTAATTCATTTAGCATTTGATATAAGCACATCTCCAAAGTGCCAATTTGGCACTTTGGAACCACCGTGCTGGCACTTTGGGATTTCGCCAAAGTATCAATTTGATACTTTGGAATTCTCACTCCTCATCCTACTGCCACTTCAACCTTTTTACCGCTGAAGGCCACGCCGTATTTATAAATCGTCCTGACCCCGGCTGTCGTCAGCTCGGTTTCGTATTTCTTATCGTTGATTTGCTGCAGGGCCGTCTCGGACAGCTTTTTCAGCTGCTCGTCGCTGCAATTTTTCTCCGCTTTCAGTTCAATCAGGATGCCCGGAAGACCCTTTTGCGTGGGCTTCAGCTGAATGTCATAGCGCCCGTCGCCGGATTCCCGGTTGGAGGTCACGAAAGCGCCGCCCAGCAGGGCGCACAGGCCCAGCATAAAGCCGTGGTAGAAGTTCTCCCCGGCGGTATCGAAGGAGCTGACTGACTGGGTCAGCAGCGTCTGTATCTGCGCTTTCAGCCGTGCGTTATCGCCGGAGAAGATGGCCTCCTGGACGGAAATCGCCGTGGACGGCGGGATCAGATTCTCCAACCGCTGCAAAATCTCCTTGTTATACACCAGAGAAATCTCCCGGTTGGGCAGGGAAACCTCGCACATAAAATCGCCGCTGAAGGAGGGCGTGGTTTTCAGTGCCTTCAGATAGCCGGTCACCAGCAGGAAGCTGTAAATGGTGGAGGGATTGCTCTTGATCTGCGGATAAATCACGCCGGTGTCGATGAAGGTGGTGAAGGTCTCGCCGTTGACCAGGGAGGTCAGACGGTTATAAATCTCCTCGTCCGCCTGGGCAAGCACTTCCCCGATAATATCGTTGCTGCCGGTGGAGACCCAGAAGGGCCTCGGCTCGCACTCGTTGCTGAAGTAGTTGACCACCGACCACGGGTTGAAAATTTCCGTCTTGCCGAAGCGGTAGCCGTCGTACCACTGGCAAATTTCGTCATACTTATCGGCAGCGCCGTAGTATTCCGCCATCTCCATCACCTCGTCGGCGGTGAAGCCGAAGTAGGCGCTGTATTTGTTGTCCAGCACGGAGTTGATGGACAGGTTGTTCATCCCGCTGAAGATGCTCTCCTTGGCCACCCGCAGAATGCCGGTGAGGAAGCCGAAGGACAGATGCTGATTATCCTTGAACCCGCCGGAAAACAGGTTCCGCATAAACCGGATGACCTTGTCGTAATAGTCCTTCTGATAACCCTGCTGGATGGGGGTGTCATATTCGTCAATGATGATGATGGGCGCAACGGCATAGTGCTTGTGCAGCATAGCGGACAGGTCCAGCAGTGCAGAAGCCAGCTCTACCTCGCTGACTTTGCCGTCTGCCAGCTTTTCATAGGCCTTTTTGCTGTACTCGTCGCACTTATCGCTGGTCAGCAGCTCCTTGTGCCGCCGGGTCTCCTTTGCGAAAATATCCCGGATGGCCGCAAAGGTCTCCTCCCAAGTATCGAACTTCACATCCTTGAAGGTCAGGAAGATCACAGGGTACTTGCCCTGATAATCCCGGTACTTCTGGCCGCACGCCCAGATCTTCTTATCCCGGAAATAGACGGAGGTATCCTTGTCGCTCTTTTCAAAGTAAGTGCGCAGCATATCCATATTCAGCGTCTTCCCGAAGCGCCGGGGGCGGGTGAACAGCGTCACCATCGGACGCTCGTCGATAAAGTCCTTGATCATCATCGTCTTGTCGATATAGTAGTATTCCGACGAGGCAAGGCAGTAGTTGGACACGCCGATGGGCAGGGGCAGCTTCGGCGCGCGCTCCGTCTTGCGAAAAGCGCCCGTCTTGAGCCGCTGATCCGCCGGCTTCTGCGTATCAGCGGGGATCAGCCAACGATTGCCCTGCTTTTTCGCACCGGCGATTCTCCCATTCTTGCAGAGCGTCGCAACTCTCCGCTCCGTTATATTCCAGCGCACTGCTGCCTCTCTTACCGAGATCATTTCAGCCATAGGGGATACCTCCACGCATAAAATCACAAGTACATTATACCCGAATAAAAGAACAATGTCAACAAAGTTCGGAACAATGTCGTTTCGAAACAGCATTGTTCTTTTCTGCACATAAAACAAGCGGAGGCCATCGACCTCCGCTTGCTCGTT
>ULNI01030867.1_pt1 | contig 12840 bp, 10 predicted proteins | sample 1951881 | NCBI WGS metagenome assembly ULNI01 (sample SAMEA4835573, study PRJEB28245) | human gut metagenome | biome: gut microbiome; material: fecal sample | place: Denmark | collected 2008
ATACATTGTGTATGAATTAGTTGGCTAATTTTATATTATTTACTGAGTGTCCCTAAGTATTAATATATTTATTTTGTTATTAGGAACGGGATATTCAGTAAATGTTCCTAAATATTTAGAGCCTTATCAAACCCCAGTTTCTGGATAATGATAAGGCTCTTTTATTGTAAATAAGTAGTCAAGTTTCAGACTTTAAATTCCTTTTTATGGAACTTGAGTTTTGACATACTCTCTTATTCTTTGAATATTCGTTGAATTAAGACGCTTCGTTTATTTTTCTGAAGTTTTTTCTGGAGCTTGAGGGAATGATTCTCCTTTTTCCAGTACTTCAAGAGCCTTTTGTACAGTCTTATCTGTCAAGTTTGAATAAGTAATGTATGCCTCTATGCCTAACATGTTGTAAATGATGTTTCCATATAAGCTTTCTTCGAACAGCTGTTTCGATTTATACATCAGGATATTCCGGCGTTTTAGTCCTTTCTTCTCTGCATATTCAGCGAACTTCTCTAACAGATTTTGAGTTTTTAAATAAGCTTCCATCTTTTGTGGAGTATCATACTCTTTAAGCTTGTTACGGTTTTTATCTGTATAGTCGAGCGTATAACGAACAATTAAGCCGCGTGTAGCAGCCATTCTGTAATATGAAGTCATACCTGTTGTATCTTGCGGAACAAAAATATCCGGCATGATACCACCACCTCCATATACCGTACGTCCTAAGCTTGTATGGTAAATTTCTTTTATATTCTGCTTGATACTGTCGGCCGAGAAAAATTCTCCATGTTCGTAACGGGTGATAATGTCCATTTCGTATTCTGCATCATTTCCTTTTTCATAAGGTTTCTGAATACAACGTCCGGAAGGTGTATAATAACGTGCGATAGTCAATCGGATAGCAGAACCGTCGCTGAATTCGATAGGCTGCTGTACAAGACCTTTTCCAAAAGAACGGCGGCCGATAATGGTTCCTCGGTCATTATCTTGAATTGCTCCGGCAAAAATCTCGCTGGCCGATGCAGATCCTTCGTCCATTAAGACAATAAGTGGCATAGTCTGGCTGCTTCCTGTTCCGTTTGAAGTATAATTTTCACGTGGCGACTTTCTTCCTTCCGTATATACAATAAGTTTATTGTTCGGCAAGAATTCATTTACCATCTGAATGGCAGCTGCCATATATCCTCCAGTGTTTCCACGAAGGTCTATAATCATACCTTTGCAGTTTGCCTGAGACAATTGTGCTAATGCAACCAGCAGCTCCGGATAGGTTGTCTCACCGAATTTGTTGACTTTGACGTATCCGAATTTGTCATTAATCATGTAAGCTGCATCAATACTTTTCACAGGTATATCTCCACGTACCACGGTGAAATGAAGAATTTCTTTTTCTCCCGGTCGGTATATACCTAATTTGACTTTACTTCCTTTTTCGCCTTTTAGACGGCGCATGGCTTCCGAATTGGTCACTATTTTTCCTACGAAGCTAGAATCGTCTACCTCTACGATACGGTCGCCGGCAAGAAGGCCGACTTTTTCAGACGGACCACCTTGAATTACACTGTTAATATGAATCGTATCATCTTGTATTGTAAACTGAACTCCGATGCCACTGAAACTTCCTTTCAGATCCGAATTAACAGCTTCCAGGTCTTTTGCCGGAATATATGATGAATGCGGGTCCAACTCGGCAAGGATTTGCGGCATGGCTTCTTCTACCAGATTGAACATACTTACAGTATCTACGTATTGTTCATCGATTATATGCAGCAGGGCATTCAGTTTATTAGAAGATGTATTGATGATTCCCAGCTTGTTGCCAGAAAAGTGATTCGTATAAAACGTTCCTATCAGGATACCAGCTACAAGACAGATAGCCAGTAGGAAAGGCATTAGTCGATTCTTGTTACTACTCATATCTTTTATTCGTTAGGAGTTAAATAAACTAGTTCTATATTTGCACGTTTTAGGAGTTCCAATCCATCTTCCAGCCGATATTTTTCAGCAAAAACCACACGCTTTATTCCAGCTTGGATAATAAGCTTGGCACATTCTATGCAAGGAGATGCTGTGACATAAAGGGTTGCTCCCTCACTGCTGTTGTTCGATCTTGCTATTTTTGTGATAGCATTGGCTTCTGCATGCAGTACATAAGGCTTAGTGATGCCATGTTCATCTTCACACACGTTTTCAAATCCCGCCGGAGTACCATTGTATCCGTCAGAAATGATCATTTTGTTCTTTACTATCAAGGCACCTACTTTTCGCCGGTTACAGTATGAGTTTTCCGACCAGATGGTAGCCATTTGCATATAGCGCTTGTCAAGAATCTCTTGTTTGTTTTCCGTATTTTCCATAATATATTAATGTCTGAATTGCATACATGTGGTACGTTCATTGGGTGCAAGGCGCAACATGATATTGTCGCCTTGATAAAATTGAACGTTTTTCAGTTTATCTATAAATTCTTTGTTCTTTCCAGAAAGACTTACCGTACATTCTATCTGAGTAATTCTGATAGAACGGTCTTTGGCATTGGCCTGCCATTTACCGCTATACGTACCATTCTCGATATTGCCCTGAACCGTTCCGTCGTCGTTGAACATAATGCTGAAAGCGTTTATTACTTTCAAATCTTCAGGCTTGGTATATGTATGTTGGGCATTGGCATTATAATTATTCCAGTCTATGCCTGTATAATAATTTACCAGTTGCCACTGGCCACTGACAAAAATTTCATTTATGTCATCTTCCTGATTGCAACTGCTCAACAAGAAAGGCAGTACAAATAGCAGACAGCGTATATATTTTCTTATATCTAGTTTCATTTTATTCCATTTCGTTTTAGTAATGCGTGAATGGTCGGTTCTTGTCCCCGGAATCGTTTGTAAAGAGTCATCGGGTGTTCGGTTCCTCCTTTTGATAAAATATTGTCCCGGAACGATTGGGCAACATCCTGATTGAATATTCCTTTCTCCTTGAAAACAGAGAAAGCATCGGCATCAAGCACTTCAGCCCATTTATAGCTATAATATCCGGCAGAATATCCTCCCGACATGATATGTCCGAATTGTACGGTCATGCATGTTTCCTTTACCTGAGGTAATAATTGCGTGCGTTTCCATGCTTCACGTTCATATTCACGAACATCACCGTCGAACGCCTTATCCCGGGTGTACCAAGCCATATCCAGTAATCCGAAACTGATTTGTCGCAGACAAGCGTAAGCAACATTAAAGTTTGAAGCATCTATAATCCGTTGCAACAATTCTTCCGGAATAGATTCGTTTGTCTGATAATGACGTGCAAATGTATTAAGAAAATCTTTTTCAATGGCAAAGTTTTCCATTATTTGCGAAGGCAGTTCTACGAAGTCCCAGTATACATTTGTCCCACTCATGCTTTTAAAGCGAGTGTTGGCAAATATACCATGCAGCGCATGTCCGAATTCGTGAAGGAATGTATTTACTTCCGAAAAAGTGAGCAATGCAGGCTTATTGGCTGTCGGTTTGGTAAAGTTCATGGTTACAGAAACATGAGGACGGCTGTTGGTGCCGTTTGCTTCTATCCATTGCTCTTTGTAGCTTGTCATCCATGCTCCAGAGCGCTTTCCCGCACGCGGATGGAAATCAGTATACAGAATAGCCAGATAACTGCCGTCTTTATCATATACTTCATAAGCCTGTACGTCCGGATGATATACCGGGATGTCTTTATTCTCTTTAAATGAAATACCATATAGGCGGGTTGCCAGTCCGAATATACCTTCCTTGACTCTGCTTAACTCAAAGTAGAGGCGAAGTGCTTCCTCGTCGAGATTGAATTTCTCGTTTTTCAGTTTTTCTGCATAATATGAAAAATCCCACGGCATCAGCTGGAAGTCTTTTCCTTCTGTACGTTGTGCAAGCGCTTCAATTTCTTTCACTTCTTCTCGGGCGGTTGGTGTATATGCTTCCAGCAGCTGATCGAGTAACTGATATACTCGCTCACTGTTTTCTGCCATACGTTTGCGAAGTGCGTAGTCTGCATAATTCTTAAATCCGAGAAGCTGCGCTAGCTGCATGCGCAGATTTACCAATTGTTTTACAACATCCTCATTGTTTTGCTCATTGTCGTGTATACATTGGGTATTGTAAGCCATATACAGTTTACGGCGCAATTCGCGGTTCTCACTATATTTCATGAAAGGAACATAGCTGGGTGCTTGCAGGGTAATTATCCAGCCATTTTTCCCTTTTTCTTTTGCTGTATGAGCCGCAGCTTCTATAATACTTTCAGGGAGTCCTTTCAACTGCTCTTCAGAATCTAAAAGCAACTCGTAGCTATTTGTTTCTTTCAAATGGTTTTGTGAGAAACGCAGAGTCAGTGAACTTAACTCTGTACTTATTTTTCTGAATGTTACTTTATCTTCTTCTGACAGGTTAGCTCCGTTTCGTACAAAACCGTCGTATGTCTTTTCAAGCAGTCGCAATTCTTCCGGAGTAAGCTTCAGGTTCTTTCTTTCTTCGTAAACCTGCTTTACGCGTTCAAAGAGTTTTTCATTTAAGCTGATATTGTTGCTGTGCTCCGAAAGTAAAGGCATCATTTTCTCTGCAATTTCATCCAGTTCATTGCAGGTTTCAGCACTCATCAGATTAAACATCACTGTGGTTACCTGATCCAGTAACTTGCCCGACTGTTCCAGTGCCAGTATTGTATTTTTGAATGTCGGTTTTTCCGGATTTGATATAATATCATTTATCTCTTTATCTTCCTGGCTGATTCCTTCCCGGATAGCAGGCTCGTAATGTACAAGCTCTATCTTGTCAAAAGGAACGGTTCCGTGCGGCGTTGTATATGGTTGTAAAAACGGGTTTTCCATAAATAAAGTTTTTTTATTCTCTTTGTAATTACTCAATGTTTCCATGTCGGGTATATCGATAATTCTTCGGCTCAACCGGATAACTCCTCCGTCTTTTAGTTCGTTCAGCACTTTCGATACATTAATTCTTGTATCGTCAATCTGTTCTGCAAGGTCTTCCATGCGAATCTGGAGTTTTTTCTCCCCAGTAGGAGTAATGCACCGGAGTTGCATGAAATTCACTATTTTATCCAGTGTGTCACTTGCATGTGGACTTTTCAGCTTACGGTAGACCGTTTGTGCCCGGTTACTCAACATGTTTAAATAATTGAGCTGAAATATCTCATATTTATTAAGCTCCGACAGAATATAAGCTTTGTCTATGGTTATGGCATTTACATTTGTATGTGCATAATACGATGCCGTATATTGCGGATACATGCCAAACAGTGAGTAAGGCTCAATGATTTGAGGGCTTTCCAGTGTTTCGTGGATGGTATAATGGTAAGTATGGTCTACAGACTCAGCGCGTATTTCACCTTGTAAAATGAAAATGATATTGTTACAATAATCACCTTGTTTTACAATGCGGCTTCCGGCTGTATACTTCTGAAAATGCAATCTAACTTTTTCCAGTATGGATGTAAAGTCTTCCTTGCATAGTCCTTGAAACAGAGGTAGCAATAAAAGCTTATCGTACATAGTGCTTTGCATCGGCATTTAACTTTATTAAGTTATATTTTAACGTACAAAAGTAGCGAATATTTTGAATGTTTTTCCGGCTTTTACCTTTTTTATCGTTTCTTTCCGTCTGATAATGTTTGCCTGCTCCCTTGCATTATGGTTATTTTTGCATAACTTTGCGTAACATTAATCGTAATGAAGAGAATATGGGAACTTTAAATTTTCAAGAGCTGATCAGTGCTTTTATCGTATTGTTTGCAGTAATTGATATAATAGGTGCTGTGCCTATTATTTTAGATTTAAAGCAAAAAGGTCGTGCGGTAAATGCTGTTCAGGCTACTTTAATTGCTGCGGCATTATTGTTAGGGTTCTTTTTTGCCGGTGATATGATGCTGAAGCTATTTCAGGTTGACATTGCTTCGTTTGCCGTTGCCGGAGCGTTTGTAATTTTTCTAATGTCGCTGGAAATGATTCTTGATATAGAGATATTTAAGAATACAGGACCTATAAAAGAGGCGACACTGGTCCCTTTGGTTTTCCCTCTGCTTGCCGGAGCCGGTTCGTTTACTACCTTGCTTTCACTAAGAGCCGAATATGCTTCCATTAACATTATTATCGCGCTACTGCTAAATATGGTGTGGGTATATATCGTACTGAAGATGACCGACCGTATAGAACGCATTTTAGGGAAAGGTGGTATTTATATTATCCGGAAATTCTTCGGTATAATTTTGCTTGCTATTTCCGCTCGCCTGTTTACTGCAAATATAACTTCTTTGATAGATCAGTTCCAACAGTTAAAATAATAAAATCAGGACAAGCCATGCAGGAGAAAAACTGCAGCTTGTTCCCGATTTATCCAGATGTAGAGAGACTTTATTTTCGTATTTCTCCACTTCCGATACATAAATGGGCGTCTTTGTCGTAAATAACCCCAAACTGACCGGGAGCGATACCTTGTATTTTTTCAGAGCTTCTGATGTGGCATATGCCATTCTTTAATATGAGATTTCCCTGATGAAAGCCGTCTGTGTGGCGGACTTTAAAGCAGACTTGCTGTTCTTTTTCCGTAAGCCATGGATTGTCTGTAATGAAATGAAAGTCTGTTAATTTGAATTCATTGCTGTATTGCTGTTCTGTGTCATATCCATGCGATACATACAATATATTGTTTTCTGTATCTTTGTCTACAACAAACCACGGACCTCCACTCAATCCCAGTCCTTTACGTTGGCCGATAGTATGAAACCAGAATCCGCGATGTTTGCCTATTTCTTTACCCGATTCCAGTTCTATGATACTTCCCTGGCGTTCTCCTAAGAAGCGTCGTATAAAGTCGTTATAATTGATTTTTCCTAGAAAACAGATTCCCTGACTATCTTTCCTTTGTGCGCTGGGCAGTTTTGCCTGAGCTGCAATATGGCGTATTTCTTTTTTCATGTAGCCGCCTAACGGAAATAGCAATTTGGAAACTTGCAGATAATTGATTTGAGCCAGAAAGTCAGTCTGGTCTTTAATCGCATCTTTTGCTGTTGTCAGCCAGGTTTTTCCATTCAGCTCACAAGTTGACGCGTAATGTCCTGTCGCTATTTTATCGTAAGCATATCCAGCCTTTTGCTCAAAACAACCGAATTTGATCAGCTTGTTGCACATTACATCCGGATTGGGAGTAAATCCGTTTCGAACCTTTTCTATTGTATATGCTACCACCTGATCCCAATATTCTTTCTGAAGGTCAATAATCTCCAGTTGCAGACCGTAACGGCGTGCCGTAGCAGTAGCCAGTTCGATATCCTCTTCTGCCGTACAACTAAGTTCGTTGTCGGTGTCCATTCCTATCTTAATGTAAAATAAGTCAGGTTTGTATCCTTGCTCGCAGAGTAAATGTACGGCTACGGCACTGTCTACTCCGCCTGAGATAAGTGCAGCTATATTCATGGGCGATATTTTGTTTGCTGCAAAGATACTGCCTGCCGGCTTTGAAGCAAATACCCTTTTTAGGGTATTTTGCATTTACTACCTGCCATATAGCTTGTCGATCAGGTCACTTCTTCCTATTTTCTTCAGCTCATTGATGATAGCACGCCGTTCTTCTGGCTTGTACCAGAAGAAGAACATACGCTGTGCCAGTTTGTCTTTCTGAGTTTTGGCAGAGAATACAGGTTCCAGTGTATAAGGATGATAGCCTGTATACCATGCCTCTGTAGCTACAGTCATAGGAGTAGGAGTAAAGTCCTGTACCTGCTCCAGGTGGAAATCCAGCCGTTTGGTGATAACGGCAAGTTCAGCCATATCTTCTTCAGTACATCCCGGGTGACTGCTGATGAAATAAGGAATGATTTGCTGACGCAGGTTCAGCTCCTTATTTATTCGGTCGAAGATACGTTTGAAGCGATAGAACTGTTCAAACGGCGGTTTACGCATGATATAAAGCACACGGTCGCTGGTATGTTCCGGAGCCACCTTCAAGCGTCCGCTTACATGACGTGCTATCAGCTCCCGAGTGTATTCCGACGTACTCTTGTTTACTTCAGGATCCTTGCTCTCGTGCAACAGTAAATCATATCGGACACCGCTTCCGATAAAACTTTTTTTAATCTTAGGGAGCGCATCGACAGCATGATAAATATCCAGCAGCGGGCGATGATCGGTATTCAGGTTCGGACATACCTTAGGATGGATACACGACGGGCGTTTGCACCGGCGGCACATACGTTCATCACGTCCGTGCATGCCATACATGTTTGCCGAAGGTCCTCCCAGATCACTTAAGTAACCTTTAAAATCAGGCATTTCCGTAATAGCCTTTACTTCCTTTAAAATACTTTCCTTGCTCCGGCTCACGATAAATTTTCCCTGATGCGCAGAAATCGTACAGAAAGCACATCCTCCGAAGCATCCCCGATGAATATTGACCGAGAATTTTATCATGTCGAAGGCAGGAATCCGCTTCCCTTTATACTTAGGATGAGGCAAGCGGGTATAAGGCAAGTCGAACGACATATCAAGTTCTCCCTGTGTCATTGGAGGGTATGGAGGATTCACCACTACCACATCGTTTCCAACTTCCTGATAGATGCGTGCAGCTTCATATTTATTCGATTCCTCCTCAATATGGCGGAAGTTTTGTGCCTGTTTCTTTTTATCCTTCAAGCACTCCTCGTGTGAAAACAAGCGCAAATCGTTTTCGCTGGAAGCAAACTTAGCTTTCCGGCACAAATAAGCCGTTTGAGGTAAGTCGTAGGGAATAGCACCGTCTGTTTTCAGCCGTTTGCATAAATCTGTAATGGGTTTTTCTCCCATTCCGTATATCAACAAGTCGGCTCCTGATTCAGTCAGGATAGAAGGACGGACTTTGTCTTCCCAATAATCATAATGAGTCAATCGGCGCAGGGAAGCCTCAATTCCCCCCAGGATGACTGGTACGTCCGGATAGAGTTTTTTCAATATCTGAGTATAAACAATGCTTGGATATTCCGGTCGCATGTCATGTCGTCCGTCGGGAGTATATGCGTCTTCACTGCGCAGACGTTTGTTGGCCGTATATTTGTTGACCATACTATCCATACATCCGGCAGAAACACCGAAAAACAATCGTGGTCGTCCCAGTTTTTTGAAATCGCGCAAATCATCACGCCAGTTAGGCTGGGGAATAATGGCCACTTTTAGTCCTTGTGCTTCCAACATACGACCGATGACGGCAGCACCAAACGAAGGATGATCTACATATGCATCTCCACTGAACAGGATAACATCCAGTTCATCCCATCCTCTCAATTCTACTTCTTTTTTGGTTGTAGGCAACCAGTCGGTTAGTTTATACTCTTTCAAATTTCAATATTTTTAGTTAGTCACAGGCATTGCCCTTTTCTTAAATTCCTTGTCAGAAAACAAGGAAAGAGCCTGTTTTAAAATTTCGGATATGTGTTTTTCCGGCATTTTTACAGCTTTCTTTTATGGAAAACTAAAAAAATAAACCGGTATGAAATTTAAAACAGGCTCTTTCTTATTATTCTTCTTCTGTTTCTTCTTCTGTTGTCTGTTGTTCGTTTTCCCACTTAATGTAAAGCAGAATCAACTGATGAAGCCCGAATGCTTTCATATTATTGTGGTAAATAACATCAATGCAAAGATCTAATAAATCTTTACAATTCTCTGTCATGGATGCGATAAGCGAACGGACATTCAGTTTCAGCTTGTCAAGAACCGATTCATCAACAATACCGTTGCTGTCTATCAGTTGTTGGAACAAGGCATATTTTTGAATTGTTTTCAGATGTTCTTCCGATATCTCCATGCTGCGTGTGCCAGATACGTTTGTTTGTATTGTGTACATAGTCTTGATTATTTTTAACGTTTACATGAGCAAAGATAAAAAATTAAATGAATAGAGAGCATTATTTCTCCTCAAAAAAGTGCAGCATGGCTTTCATGACATGTGTCCGCTGGTCAGCCTTCACGATACTTTCGAAAGGGAAGCCCAAAACAAAAGTACGGTACGCTCCTTTATAAGCCACTCCGGCACACTGGTTTCCTTCTGTATAACAAAATACAGGGAAAGCTTGTTCAGCTGGAAGAATACAGTCGGGGGCAGGAACAGCATACGTCTGCTCATTGGCACCACGTGGAATCTGAAACCTGATATTCGTTCCGAAAATCTCTCCCGAGCGTACATGTTTCATGCTTCCTCCGTATGTGTATTTCAAAACATTGGCGGTGAAGTTTGTATCGCCCAGCTTATTACCGATATAAGAACCGCTGATAAACAATTTTCCTCCATCTCGACAATAATTGGTAAGAGCCTGTTGCATACGGCTGCTCAAAGTGCTGTTTTCTGCTCCATAAATAATATCTACCATGTAATACGGACTTAAATCAGTAGAACCACTCTCAACAGTTTCGCTGCTGCATGACACAAACGAATAGCGTCCGGCTGTCTGGATAGCCTTACCGTGCACAAACGGATAATCGAATGTATTTCCGGCAATCTGCATTCCTTCCAGCTCATTGCCGCTATAACCTAAACCATCTTCAGTTTCAATACCGGCTTTTGTGCGGTTAAAATTCTGCTGGTAGCCGCAAAATGCTGTCGTGCTGATGTATGGCAATCCCGGGTCGGACTGAATATCAAAACCTTGCATCATAAGGTTATTCATTGATTCCGGTCCACTTGTACGGTGAAATGCATTTACAATGAGTACTGTACCTTTACTTCTCTTTGCCTTGTAAGCCGACAAAATTTCTGAAGGGAAACTTTCACCTCCCTTATTTACAGCGGTAACCTTGAAACTATAAACCAGTCCTGGTTCTGCTTTTACTGTAAAACTGGTCCCTTTTACGTATGTTCCGTTGTCGAATCCACCATATCCGATACGCGTATAAACCACATATCCCTGAGCTTTTGATGTTGGTTCCAACGGGTCTTCTGTTGGAATCCAGCGCAGTTCGAATGTATTTTTCTTCTTTCCTTCAGTCACTGCAAAATGGCTGACTGGCAACGGCTGAACTGTATAGTTGCTATGATGCATTTCTGAAAGGTATTTCAATATCGATTTGTAAACAGAACGTGCTACCGTAAATTTAAATTCCGGTTCATAGCCCAGTTTCAAATCGGCGAAATTCTGATGCGAAAGTGTTTCGAGTATCATCGAAGGTACAGCCGGCAGGCGAGTTTCGCTATAGTTCCGGTTCCACATGCTGCGTCGTGCCCACTGTATGCCAAAGCGTGAACTGATATCTTTTTGCAATCCGGTCAGTACCATGTCTGTCAAGTCGCGTGATGCATAACGTGAAATCCCGCTGTTTACCTTTCCGTCGTTGAAATTGGTTGTATAGATACCCAGTGAGCCAACTAGCGCATCGTCAGTCTTGAATCCGGCATCACTATGCATGGCAAAAGTCAGTTCGAAAGGAACTTTCAGACCTTTTTCCGTGGGATTGAACACCGAACCTCCACTTAGGTAGTTGGTCATCAGTGAACGTGCATTGATATCATCATTATAATCGTTTTCCCCCTGACTCTTGCTGTATACTTCGTATGGCATTCCTGCCCATTGCCCCCAGTAACGCGCTCCTTCCAGATAACGTGGCACTCCGCTGACGTTTCCGCCGCGAATGATATTTCCCATACCACCTCCAAAACGGACAGCATCAGCGCAAACTACACCTTTTTGTGAACTTTCGTTGCTCAGTACTACCATACCGTAATCGTTCACCCCTTTGTCGAATTCGAATGTACCCAGATACACCCACGTTCCGCCACCCATTTGCTGGTTGACTTTAAATTCGGTGACGCCTCCTTTATGGAATACCAGATATTTGGCATCCGAAACACTCTGAGGCAAAGTTTGATAACTTACATATACAGCATATTTTCCTGTTTCAGGAATATTGGGAATCCATTCAGCAAAAGCTTTTTCTGGTTTTGAGAGGGTAGAGATAAAGCGTGCCGTGCCGTCGCGGAACGGATTATAGTTGTCAGGATATCGGAGATATTTCTGGGCAAACCCCGGTTGCGAGGTGGTCTTCCATACGTTTTTTTTGTAATTCTTTTCGAAGTACCGGCTGCCGGGAGTACATGTATTATTGTCCACTATCACCTCATTCTTTTGCCAGTCGCGCTCACGTGGTGTAAAAACAACTGCTCCGGCGTTTTCGAGCATCGGAATAAGATAAGGTACTACGATAGACTGAGTATACAAATCTTCGGTAGTACCGAACAAGCGCGGACGCTGCCAGCGCCATTCGTTACGGTCGTTCTTATAAAATTTTCCGTGACTTTGCCATACGGCAATATGTCGCTCCTGTAATCCCTGACTGATTTTGAACGGTTTCGAGATATTCTGCGTCCATGCATCACCTTTATATTCTATTTTTCCATACAGACGTTCCTTGTCCTTTCCCTTTTTGCGCAGAAAGTTAGGTATCAGATTTTCTATAGGCTGACCGTCAGCATACAGAGTTATCCGATAGTAATTTACGGGTCCAGGCAATAACTGTTTCAGAGAGCGGTAAATAGCCTGTGTGTTTTCTTCTGTAAAAGGCTGGTAACCAAAATTATCATTGGCATATACTTGCAAAGTCTTGTGCTCATGATCGACTGTAAAATGGTCGAGTTTGCATGTACCGATATTTGCATAACTCGTCTGGTAATTAATGAAATAGTCCGTCAAGCGTTGTTCAATATTTTTTTCCAAGCTTTGAGCCGACAAATTACCTGAAACACAAAGCAACAGGCAGATATATGCAAGAAAAAATCGTTTCATAATGTAAGTTTTTATGTTGAGGGACAAACTTACGGAAAATCTATGGAAAAACCTCCA
>ULNI01014756.1_pt1 | contig 12518 bp, 18 predicted proteins | sample 1951881 | NCBI WGS metagenome assembly ULNI01 (sample SAMEA4835573, study PRJEB28245) | human gut metagenome | biome: gut microbiome; material: fecal sample | place: Denmark | collected 2008
CAACAGATGAGTCTTTTCCACCAGATATTCCAATAACGGCTTTGCAACCATTTCCATTGTTCTCAAACCAATCTCTAATCCATTCAACACACATCTCCGCTGCTATGTGAGAATTAAAATCCAGATTATAATTATCGTCATTATAACTCATAAAAACACCTCGCTTAGATTAGAAATTATTATTGTGGAGTCTGTTGCGGATATTAGCAAGTGAGTCATCAATAAGTAATTCGCTGTTTCTGAATATTGCCTTTAACTCTTGTTTACTATTACAGGAAGCTTCTTTCCAAGTATATTCGTCCTTATAACAGAGCTCGCCGTTATCGTTTTTATAAACAAGACAACAACCCTTTTGCGATTTCTTAAATCCGCCCTCTTTAGGATTTTTGAATATAGGATATGGCTTATGATCGATTTCACAGTATGTTGCCTTAATACAAGAACTAAAGGTATCTCTTGTAAATGGTTTAAGTATTCCATCTTCTTCTACGCACTGAAATGAAAATGAGCCAACGCCAAGTGCAACATTGCTAGCCGCAAAGCCGTTATCCTTTAAAATTTCATATATCCTTTCACAACGCTGGATAGTAATTGAGTCACCATAAATAGCCTTTACATGAGGGTCAAGAACTTTGTATCCCTTACTATTAATTGTGCCGCCAAATTCATCCCAAAGTTTAAACACTGTTTTAGTTACAACTTCTATGCAATCACCCGAATCGCCACGCATAAGCATGCAACCATTGTGCGTCATAATCTCTGGTTTTATTTGTGGCAAAACGTTATCAATGACATTCCAATAATCATATGAATCAAGGACGGCAGAAAAACTCGTATCAGGATAAATCTCGGTCAATAATCTTTTAAGCAAAGTAATTTCGTCACCATCGACTGCATAATTTGAACACATAACAGCATGCTCGGTAGAGGGTGAACCAAATGCCACAGACTCTTTGGTGCAATCGCAATTATAAAGCTTTTCAAGATATGGTATAACAGGGACTGTTGCTGTATTTACAAAACTCAGACACCAACCAGCCGCCGCTTTAATAGCCGAATCCGTGCATTCTTCACCTCTAAAGTCAAAAGAACCGAGGGCTTTGTTTCGTGATACACTGTCATCGCAAGTCTCATCATAAAACTTATTGACGATATCACGATAAGTCGCCCCAACTGTTGCGGCAAGCATTGGATGCCAAGCCTCGGCTGATATAAGCGATTCAAGAGCCTGCGGTAGCCATGCAAAATCGTCATGCGTATTAGTTATGCAAAACATCGGAACGTGCATTGGAACTTTTGTTCCTTCTGGTAATGCCCATATCTCAATTGGAAGATAACCAAGGGCATGCAGGTCTTTTATTTTCTGCAAGCCATATACGCCCTTACCAAGCGAAGCATCCATAATACGCTCATATTCCGAAATAACTTCGTCTATAGGGCGTTCAAAAAATCTTTCATTAAAGTAATCTATCAAATAGGTTTTTACAAAGCCCTGAAGTCCGAACATCACGACTTTGTTCCACATCCTTACACGGCTCATTCGGGGTGTAAAATATGAAACGGATTTTGTTATCTTAGTCGGCAACATCTCAGCATGAACCGCTTTATAAAAATCTATAAGTAACATTGGATTTATATTATATAACATAACTTGTCGCCTCCAAATTAAAATATATCGAGAATCTCAATTTTATCTGCGTTTACTTCAAGTCCATCGGCACCAATCTTCTTGCGGTAAATACTATTGGTAGAGAAAACCTTTTTGATAAGCCCGCTCTTAATCATGTCGCCGTCGTGTACCGAATTTTCAAGATGTGAAACGTATAAATAAATGTCGCCAACACCATACTCTTTTAGAGCTTTTGCACTATAATAGAAAGTTCCGCCCCTAGAACAAATATCATCAACAATTAATACGTTTCTACCTTTTAATGTGTCTGTATTACCCATGATGCTTAATCCATTAATGGTTCCAGTTTTCCAATCCCTATTTTTCATACCGAATACATAAGGCACTTCAAGAATACTAGATATGAATGAATAACGTTTCATTGCGCCTTCGTCTGGGAAAAATAAAATAAGATCTTTCCTAGAAATCTTTTCGTCAATAATATTATCCCTCAAAATGCCAGCCGGTGAAGAATCTCTGATATTGTTTATTAGAGCTGCACCAACGTTTGAATGAATATCAAGCGTAAATACTTTTCTAAATTCCATATTATTGATTAGATTTGCAAATGTTTTGAGCGTAAACATTTCAAACGCTTTTTGTGTACGATCCATGCGAGCATTAGGAACATATGGCATATTCAGATTAATGTTACAAAAGCCCTTGCTCTTTAACCAATCGACACAGCAAGCTAACTGAAATATTTCCGAATCATTGTCGTAAAGCCAAGTTATGTCTATAGGCGCTGAAGTCGCATGCCCAATGAGTTCCACAATGCTATAAGTCAGTTTGCACGTTCCATCAGGAAAGTCAGTAATATTAATTGGTTTGGAATCAATAGAAATCATAGAATCCTCCTATTATATAATGTTAATTTGACAACTTTTTGCTACCGTTAAAGCCGCCTGCTTTGCTTCGGGTGTTGTGCCTGCTGTAGCATTTTCGATTATATTAATTTTCATTTCAGGGAACTGTGTTTTTAGAATTAAGGCATTCGTAATCACGCAGATATCAGTGCAAAGTCCGACCAAATCGACTTCATCATAGTTGTCTTCAGCTAACTCATCAGCGATATCAAACGTGCCAAATGTCGGTTTATCAATAATAACGCCCGCCATGTCGCTTTCGATAGAAGCGACTGCTATATCATCATGTATTTTCCAACCATTGGTGTCTCTTATACAATGTTCGATAGGTAAATTTTTGCCCTCCTGCGTATCAAGATAATCTTTGCTATGGGTGTCTCGTGTAAAAAATATCGCCGCATAGTCGGAACTTTGTATAAGCTTTGCAACATTTGGAACAATAGCTTGGGCTTCCCTAGTTCTCAAACTGCCATTAATAAAATCATTCTGCATATCAATAACTATTAATGCTTTTTTCATATGTAAACCTCTTTTCTCATTCACTTCATATAATATAAAATAAGTCCATCATTGCACCACAACCTGGGCAAAAATCAAATGGTGCATCACTGTCAAACCCACAACAACTACACTGAAATTTACTGATATGATGACAAGAGCGATCACCGTCCCAATACCCATGTTTTACTTTTTCTACATCCGCCGTCTCAGCCATGTCAAGCAACGTAATAATTGACCTTGCGCTGTAGTCCAAACAGTCCAGTCGTGCACCGCTTATACGTTGAACTTTCTTACTAAATTCATCAGCGTTAATGTATTTAGCTATTGTAAACACCTCCTAACTATTTATCGAACAACCATTTAGTTATCTCATATTCATACTTTTTACAGGTAGGCTTTAGCAAGAAAAAAATATAATGGCTACCATAATCGATGTTTATCGAGCCGTCCTGATTCTGCCAAAACCGCATGTACATCGACCCTCTGTTGCGTGCATAATCGTTGACATAACCCATACATTCTTCCATTGTTTTATAGGTGCTTACAAGGGTTTCCTTCTTGTCTTTAGCGATACATTCGATCTTATATAGTTTTATCATTTTTTATTTCTCCTAAAAATCAAGCATTGATATCTGCTAAATAGCCTTCCACATCAAAATGAACGCCGTCGCTATCACAAATCAAATACTCGCTAAACCTTGGGTCTATGTCATAATTATTTAATGTAGTTCTGTCGCACTTTTTAAAATATGTTCCTTCTACATAAAACTCTGAATTGGCTTTATCTGTGTAACCATATGTATCAAATCCAATACATAATACACTTATATCATTGGTATACCAATCACCTCGATATAAAAGTAAATCGTTTACAACACATAAGCAATGCTCGTTAGTAATTCCATAAGGAGCTCCCGATTTTCCAACAATAACGTCGCCAATTTTAAATGGAAATTTATCGCTATCATCGCAGTCACAGGGCTCAAATATATAGGCCCGGCTCTCTGTCAAACGACCATAAAAAGTGCCAAACGCATCATAGCGAAACTGTTCTTACAATCTTTTATATTTCAAAGCATCGTCAAAATTTATTATATATTTACGATGCTCAAAATGATCAATAGTCTGGTCATAAAACTCGCAAAGCAAATCTTTATGTCTTCTAAGTTTCATCCACATTGTCAATACCTCTTAACTTACTCGGTTCTTCAAACAAATCTTTATGCCATTTTTTATCTGTAATAAGGTATTTTGGACATTGGTTTTCTGCGGAAAGCTTCCAATAACCATAAAACGTACTATCATGTATTTTTACAATTTTACCACATAAAATATCCATGTCTCCACCTAAAATGCCATAGTCATTCAGATTACGTATATAATCATCTACACGCCCGTATTCATAGTCATCGTCATATATGTCTGAGTCAAAACTATATTCACAACATAAATCCTTAAATCTCCTAATGCGAACTTCGTCACCATTATTTAACACCATGATATCACCTACTCATTCTCTGTAAGATATTCAGATTTATTAATATTTGAACTCCAAATAATTATTTCTTGATTTTCAGCAGTGTTGCCTGTTAATGAATTTGTAGAGGTTAGCCATTCCCCATTAAAAAGGCTTTTCACGCCAGCTCCAATTTTAATCAAAGACAGGTTTGATCCATACCTGTTGCAAGCATTACAGAAGTTCAAATAATCAGGATAATTAAGATAATGCTCGCCACTTATTACACGACCCGACTCTTTTCTAACTGGCGTATCTGAAATATCTATACCAACTTCTGAAAGTATCGAATTGAAACTTGCATTTACCGATTCATCTGTATAAATATTGCATGCAGGATACATTCTTGACTGAACATATTCTGTATGTTCTTTATTTATCATAAATAATTGTCTAAATATTTTATCATTTTTATAGTAATCATTGTCGGGACAATTTTTGTCAAGTCCATATGTAATAACGGTTACATCATCATTTGCATATGATAAACAGCCAGCGTGCCAACCGCCACGGTTTCTAAAACTGTGACATGATGACCAACTGTTACCATGTGACATTGTAACAAAATCACATATATTTAGTGATACTACAAATTTAACCTGTAGAGGCTTTAAAGCCATGGCGTCAAAACATTTTGCCGAGGCTTTGTTATACTCCGTTCTATCGGATAATTTGAATTTTTTCATAATTGCATTTATATTTCTACTAGCCTTTGCATTAATATTCATGTCATCGTCATTTAAATCAATAGCGTTCAGGTATTCTTCTATCTCCCTGTATGCCGTTTCATGAAAACGAATACAATTATTATCCGTTTTATAATTATATGATCGCGAAGCTACATCTGTTATACGATCATATGCCGCCAAGGTTCGACGTGAAAATACAGGCGATTCTGCCGACATTGTTTGGAATAATTCGCGAGCCGCAGATGCAACTACGCTACCATCTACATTACGATTAATTGGCAGGTCAATAGCAATACATTTTTCTTTATCATTCCACTGCGGATGTTCTCTAAACAATGCAATTAAATCCTTTTTGGCTTCATACCAAGTTTTAAATTCGTTATAAATGTATTTATCTTTTGCCTGAGGATAATAAGTCTTTATTAATTTGTAGAAACAATCATAATTATACTTAAGATTGGAGTCCATCCAATCGGTGTTTTCTTCAATTGGTTCTTCAACAAATTTATAAGCTTTAAATGAGAGACTGCCATCAGAATAAATATACGAACGTCTTTTAAGCACACCATCCTGATAATATGAAAAAGACTTTCTGCCAGATCCATATACAACAACTTTTTTATTTGTTCTACTAAGAATAACAGCATCACCTGGAAGAAGTAACCTTGTATGCTGACCGGTAATGAAAGCATATTTGTCCCCAAATATCTCATGCCCAAATAATTCTGCATCATACCATCGTCGAGTTACTATTTGTTTAGTTGCATCAATGATAAGTGGTTTTTTAAAGTTTCCAATAAGTTTTGAATCACCAACTATTACATATTCATCATTTTCATTTTTTTCAATATCATAGCCATAAACACGTCCATAAAGTCTTATATACATTTTTTATACTTCCTTTCGGTATTATTTACCGCATAGCATATACGGCATTGGCGGATTAAACCGCCCTGCTCGCCTTGATTTTATCATTGGCAATTTTAAATATTTTGAGGTAATATTCCAACCTTGCTTTTTTAATTTCATTATCGCCACACCATCGCATCTGCTTTTCAAGCTCAATTATTAATTGAGGTATCGTGTAATTATCTTTTATAGTATTACAGTCGTGGCAGCATACAACTAAATTACTGACCTCGTCTTTGCCACCTTTTGATACAGGTATGATATGGTCAAGCGTTTTATCTGATTTGATATACTTCCCACAATAAAAGCAGAAATCAGAATCTACCTCTTTGCGTACTTGTTCTGTGTAGTTTCGCATATAATAAAAAAAGAGGGCGACCAACGCCGCCCTCGTACATGTTGTTATCTAATGCCTCTGCTGTCGATTTCATGATTGATGAATTTCTGCAAATCATCATATGTCATAGCGGCAATAGTATCATCGAGACCATACTCATCGTCACATGTTGACACCGGATAAATCTTGTTTGCCTCGCAGATCATCTGATCGACATTGCAATAATCGTCGCCATACTTTGTAGAATCGTCAACCGCAGTTCTATAAACCTCTACAATATCATAGTCGCTATTTGACGCATGCCCCAGGGTGTCATTGTCAAACTTGGAAAGCCATGTAAAGCTGTTATTAGCTGTATGATATCTAACAATATCGCCGAACTCTGCGCCCTTAAATACTGTAGACCTCTTGCCGTTTCTATGAACAAGCATATCACCTGTTTTAAGGGAGTCGATTGTTATATCGTCGCCGTTAGCCTCGGCTGTAGCTCTGTCGTAAACAACTGTGCCGTACTCCAGCATCTTAAGTGGATTAAAAACAAGGTCGCCAATCTTATTGCTTGCAACGCCTATAGCACGATAAACCTTAACAATTGTCAGCCCATCTGCCCTCTTGTTTGTCATATCTGAATTGTAGTTTACGCCGAGTCTTGAAAATGAATTGAACTCGGTATGGAAGCGAAGCACATCTTCTCTAGCTGTGTCCTTCATAACTGTTGCCATCTTACCGTTTGCACATATAACGAGGTCGCCTGTCTTAAGATTAGAAATTGTAAATGTCATAAAAATATCTCCTTTTAAATGTTTTAATATTAGTGTTATATGGGTTAATATGTAGTGCTTTTTTTATTCTGGTGGACTACGACCATGAATAATCATGTTTATCACCCCCCCCCGTTCGTCGTTAGACTTATTTACATATCGCAACAGAAATTTCACTTTCTGGTTTGAAAGTTTCACAATCTGTCTCGTCGTTTGCTTCTCCCGGATACATTGCGTCGAGGAGTATCATCATAAAATCATCACTAAGATTTGTGCAATATGTCATATCATAAATTGACAAATTCATTATATAGTCATTTATTTTTTCTATATTTTCATAAAACGCCCAAGGCATTTCCATTGAATCCTCTTCGCGATAACTTATTAGATCGCCTTTATCATCAACCAGTTTATACTGTTCTTGTAAAGGATAATATATAGCTGTATCTTCATCAAGGCCATATATTGTGCCGTATTTATCAATCACATATTCATCCAGCGATTCAGTTGGCTTACTATCTGGCTCATTAAAGTTCTTTAAATAAACCTTGCTGTTTGGCACGCAAAGTTTCTTGTGAAAAATGCTACTATAAAGATCTAAGCCTAGCTGCGGTTCTTCGTCATAGAAATCGCTGACTGAATTTTTTGCTTTGCCGCCGCCATAATAATCCTCAATTTTAAACTGTCCATCTTTGTCATCGTCTTTTTTGCTTTTAAAGCTACTACTGGCACCATAAAAATCGCCGCCGTAATATCGTCCATAAAGGCTTGAATAATCATACTTGATTTTGACCTTTTCAATATATTCATATCTTGGTGTGTCAGTATTGATAAGTACCATTGCACGCTTGATATTATTCTCAACCTCTTCAAGATTAATATATTCATGCTGGGTATGAGGCGAATAGTACCCACTCGACAGATTAACGGCTGCAACCTTTAAATGCGGTGCAACGTAGCTTATATCACTACAACTACCCCATGCACTTTTAAAACCAACATCCGAATTTGTGATAAATTTTTCAAACTCATCATTGTCACAATCGTAAAACACGGCGTCGTTTCCGCTTTTTCTGTCGAACTCAATAATATAATTGAGTTTTTCTGGTACATATGAGGATTTGCAAAATTTTCTGGCTCCAACGCAACCAATTTCTTCATCCTCGGTGAAGATTACTGAGCAATGAACGTCTTTGACAATTTGTAATATCATATAGATACCACAACGGTCATCACCGCCGATACCCTGTGGTGACATTATATACTTGCCGTCTTCGGAAACGCACACAATCGTACAGTTATCATGATGTACGGTATCCATATGTGCCATTAGCAATACTGGATGCGTACCCTCTGCATATATGTAGCCGTCTTCATTTACGGGTGAATAGCCTAAATTTTGAAGTTCTACAAAAAGCCTTTCTTTAAGCTTGTCCTGTGGTAATTTGCAAATCTCGATAATATTCATATTAGTCTACCTCCTTTATGCCGTTGATATCAACTATACATACATACCTGTCACTAACATTAAGCGCACATAGCGTATGTTCAGCACCGTCATACATCCACTTAAAAGTTTTTATTATTGTTCCATAAATATTAGCCTCATAGTAGCATGAACAAGCTCTTCTATCAAAAAGCTGTAATGTTGGAAACATCTCTTTTGCACTAAGAAAACGTATAAAAATTAAACCCTTTTTTGAAACAACAACTTTTTTGCCAGCAATAAATTTCTTTTCACGGCAATCTTTACACAATCCGTCAACTAGCGAATTGTTACCATAAAACACTTGATGACAACAATTACATTTATGAACACGATATGGGGCATATAAAATGTCATGTTCTTCGTCGTAACCCACATAATTATCTACTTCTATTACATCAAAACGTTCATTAGTAATATCGTCAATAAAAGAAGCATCTTGTGTGCTCCAATCTTCCCCCTCATCACAATCGTCACATATCATATTTCCTGAATTACACAGTTCATCACCGCATTTCAAACACCAAGAAATATGTCCAATTGTAATATCATCGCCTTCCCATATACTATCAAAAGCGTACAGATTAGTATTGTATTGCTCGTAATTATAGTCTGGATAATGCAATGAGTGTTCCGCTGTACAGATATAATCATGTTCCACTTTTCTGTACTCGTTTTTTATGCCGAGACAATCGGCGATTGCTTTCGAAACAAAATATGTATAAGTTGCATCGCGCTGAGGTAACTTATAATTCGGATAGTTACGAGATTGCAATAGAAGCCCGTTCTGATAGCAATAAATCTGTCTTGTCAGCTTGTTGTTTTCCCATGGATCACCCGCATATTGGTTTGATAAAGTATAAAAAATCATGCTCGAAGAGTCCATTATATAAGACTGTGTTCCTGCATGATAACAGCCGTGATGTCCTACGTGATGACATGAATCCCATCCCTCACCATATGACATTTTTAGAAAGTCGCATGGATTTACTGAGAGTATTGCCACCTGCGTGTTTTTCAACGGATTGATGGTATCGGCAATCACCGCAAAATCGTGATTGTAGTTTGGGTATTTATCAAGTCCCATATCTACAAAAATCTTGTTAAGTTCACGAGAATACTTGGCCCCAACGGTCATATGTACGCCAACCGCCTCATACCTTTCTTTTATCTCCTTAGTAACAAACTGCTGTGGTTGGGTACACTGCACACCATCCCACATTATGTCTAGCTGATCGTCAGTTAGATACATGCCGTTTTCACGGCAATTATGGTAAAATTCTTTGCAGGCTTTAAGAAAGTCGTTGCCGTCCTTTACACGAGTTTCTTCTACCTCGCCTTTAATGCAAAGATTTTTTTCATCCCAATTAGGATGTTTCCTCAATATAGAAAGCAGCTCTGCTTTGTTTTTAAAGAATTCATTAACGATATCGACAATGACATCTTTTCTATACTCGTATCTTGCATCGTCAAGGATACTACACATATTATTTACAATGTCCATGCGCTCGCATGAGCGCTCTTCTCCGCAAAGTCCCATTGGGGCAAAAAACGTAATATCATTACTTTTAGGTGAAATATAATGATACAGAGCCGATTCGCCGTTAGCTCTTTCATATGTAAATGTCGCCGTAGAATCAATAACGTGTTCAGCTATTCTACATACCTTAACTTTTTCGCTGTTCTTGCGCAGAACGATTTTGTCGCCAACCTCAAAGAGATTTTCACTAAGATCACAGCGGTGATAGACATCTCCCGACATCATATAAACCTCTTCACCTGTTATCTTCCTTATTCTGCCGATATACTCTCTGCAACGAACAAGCTCAAATCTTCTTAATGTTTTAAATTTTTCTTCTGTCATTTTAAGACACTCCTTTTTTATTTACCTATCAAGGCATTACAAATTTAATAAATGTTATAGGATTAACATTTTGTCTTTCACATTCAGATATGATATCTTCCATGTGCGTTGTTTTTGGTCTACATTTCGCTATTCGTTTCATAATGTAACGAAAAAGCAAATAGGCATGCGGGCTATTAATTTCCTTTATTTTTTCAAGCAAATCCAGGTATCGCTTAAAAAAGAAAACACTTTTTTCCAGCCTCATATATTCACCTCCTAAAAATTAAAGCGCTCTACCGTCAAGGGATTCAAGCATGTATAAATCAAAGACATATTCATGATCAATGTCGAGTAAGTACCCATTATAACCATGAAAAACGTCTTCAAAATCGTCTATTGTGGCTTCTTTACCACAAAAAATAAACATGGGATTAGTGAACGTATGTCCTACACCAATTTCCCCAATTTTATCGTGTGGTTCTACAAACTCACACAATAAATCTTTGCACCTCCTAACCCGAACCTTATCTCCAATTTTAGTCATATCATCACCTCCTATTTAATTTTCAGCAATAAGACTGCCATCGAGATGTTCTAACATATACGCATTCAAATTGAAAGGACATTTATACGCAGAAAAAAGGGCACAACCTCTATATGGAAAATGGCGCGAATTTATTACGAGTTCCTGCCCACAAAAGACACACATGCTATCAATAAAAGAGCTTCCTTTGCCAATCAGAGTTATACATTTGCTACGAGTTCCGGCTCCGATTAGTTTATAACTTTCAATATTCATGTGTTCACAGGCTAAATCTTTTAGTCGTCTAACTCGGACTTTGTCACCCACCTGTATCAAAACAATACCACCTCCTATCAAATAAATATTTGATTATCTAACTCTTCCAGATCTTCTTCAGCATATTCTCTAACGTTTTTTCCACATCTTTCAAACATATATTCTGCAAAGGCGAAAGGCAATTCTCGACCACAATTAGTTTCAAGCCTATAAATATTATGATTGCAGAAGTAAAAATCCTTTATAAAGAATTCTTTTCCGCAATATGGAATCATGTTTTTGATGAAATGAATATATCCGAAAATCAATGCGTTACCACAATACTGTGGAGACGGAGTTTCAAACTCGCACCGCATATCCTTAAGAGATCTTATTCGCACTTTGTCGCCTATCTGATACATTAAAAATCACCTCTTTTCAATAGGTCATTTACGATGTTCTTAAAGAGTTTGCATAATTTCGGGTTATTTTCTATAACCTCATGTTTTGAGGTTACATTTGCCCTCTTCATGCGATTACTCCATACGATGCCATATCTTGCAGACATTTCACCATAAATACGCCGCAATGTGGCATTATACCCCAGAGAGTTGTCGCCACGCCTTTGCGCAAGAGGAGCTGCCACCATTGAACAAGTGACATCGATTAGTTCTACCGGTGTAAGATCTAATTTTCTTACATTCATATTATCCATAATGTGGTATGTAAATGTTGTTCTTTCAACAATTCTGGATTTTAAAAAGTCAAGAAAATCTTTGCCATCACAATGTCTTGTTTCGTATGTCCGACTAAAGCCCCATACACGGCAAAACTCATTAATAGTTTCATTGATAAGTTGTTCTGTTTTTCTACGTGCTGTCGTTTCTTTCCCAAATGTTTTTATTAAAAAATGGTTATATACATTAGTAAGCAAAACGCTTTTCCATTCATCCTCGCCGAGCACTCTTCCAAGAATTTGTTCGTCGCGTGTAGCCCTTTCAATCTTTTTCATGTAAATCTATCCCTTCTTTTTTTTATTATGTAGTTATATGAAACTACATATCAGTAATACTATTGGTTGCATTATTTGGTGACTCGTGCAGGAATTGCACCTACGATTCCATCCTGAGAAGATAGCGTCTTAACTACTTGACCAACGA
>ULNI01025467.1_pt1 | contig 12336 bp, 6 predicted proteins | sample 1951881 | NCBI WGS metagenome assembly ULNI01 (sample SAMEA4835573, study PRJEB28245) | human gut metagenome | biome: gut microbiome; material: fecal sample | place: Denmark | collected 2008
AGAGGATATACAAGATCATTTAGCATATGATTATAAACAATATCCAAATTCATATGTTGACACAGGAAAATATGGTGGAACTAAAGAGTATACAGAAGAAAGAAGTTACCCTAATATATTTGCAAAAGAGAAAACAGGATGGGTAGGTGGAATACAAGGAACAGAACTAAGTCTTAGTGAGCAGACAACACCAATAAATGAAACAAAAACAACTGCAAACGAAAAAATAAAAATAACACAAACAGATTGGGAGAACCTAATGTTTATAAATGACTTTGATGGTGATAGCAAAGAAATGTATTACAAATTATTTATAAATAATGGAAGGAATTACCCAACATATTGGATGTCATCTCGTTGCGTCCATGCTTATTCCGATTATGCTACCTTCGATGTTCGCCTTGTGAAATCGGGCGATGTCTGCGCCTTCGACTTGTACAATTCTCGCGGCCGCGAGGGCATTTTCGACTATGCTTTCCGCCCATGTATAACTCTAAACTCTAATGTCCAAGTAACATCAGGAAATGGAACTGAAAGCACTCCATTTGAAATAAAATAAAAATATGGAATTTTGATAATAAGAAAAACAACACGCCAAGAAGGCCTTTGGACTTCTCGGGAAAAACGCGAATAAAAATTATAAAAGGTAGTCAGTTTCATTGACTACCTTAAAAATTTATAATAAAATAACACCAGGGACAACACAACAAACAAACACAAGAAAAAAAGTCCAAAACCAGAGGAAAGAAGAAAAAAATATGGAAGAAATAAAAGAAAAAGTAAATTACTGCCTAAACTGCAAAATAAAACCATGCTCACTAAAAGGATGTCCACTAGAAAACAACATACCAAACTTCATAAAAGCAGTAAAAGAAGAAAAATACAAAAAAGCATATGAAATACTATCAAAAACAACAGTCTTACCAGGAATATGTGGAAAAATATGCCCACACATGAAACAATGTCAAGGAAGTTGTGTACGAGGAATAAAAGGAGAACCAGTAAATATAGGAGACATAGAAAACTTCATATTTGAAAAAGCAGAAGAAGAAAACTATAGTCTAAAAGAAGCAATGCAAGAAACAGAAGGCACAGATACAAGTAAAAAAGAAGAAATATCACAAAATATCAAAAAAATATCAAACAAAAAAGTAGCCATAATAGGAGGAGGACCTGCAGGTCTAACATGTGCAGCATTTTTAGCAAAAGATGGAGTAAATGTAACAATATATGAAAAATACAACTATTTAGGCGGACTACTGGTTCACGGAATACCAGAATTCAGATTACCAAAAACAAGAGTACAAGAAACAGTAAAAAGAATTTTAAATTTAGGAATAAATGTAGAGTACAACAAAGAACTAGGAAAAAATTTAAATCTAGAAGAATTAGAAAAAGAATATGATGCAATATTCATAAGTATAGGTGCAAATAAATCCGTAAAAATGGGAGTAAGAGGCGAAGAACTAAAAGGCGTATATGGAGGCAACGAACTTTTAGAATACAATATGCATCCAGACTATACAGACAAAAAAGTATCTGTAATAGGCGGTGGAAATGTTGCAATGGACTGTGCACGAACAATAAAAAAATTAGGAGCAAAAGAGGTAAATGTAATTTATAGAAGGGCAGAAGAACAAATGCCTGCAGAGAAAAAAGAAATTGCAGAAGCTAAAGAAGAAGGAATAAAATTTCTATTCCAAAACAATATTGTAGAAATAAAAGGAAACAACAAAGTAGAAAAAATAGAACTTATAAAAACAGAGTTAGTTCAAAAAGAAGGGGAAACAAGACTGGTTCCTGTTAACATAGAAGAAAGCAATTATGAGATAAAGACAGATTATGTAGTAATGGCATTAGGAAGTAATGTTTCAGACGAAGTTTTAGATTTAGGACTAACACTAAACAAATGGGGAAATATAATAATTGATGAAAAATATAAGACCTCAAATTCTAAAATATTTGCAGGTGGAGACTTAGCAGGATGTAAAGGAACAGTTGCATGGGCTGCACGTTCTGGAAGAGATGCATCAGAATCAATAAAAGAATTTTTAGAAAAATAGCGACAATAAATTGCCGCTATTTAAACATTGTAAATTATAAAAATTTTGATACATAAGTCTACTAAAAGATCATTTTTTTACAATATCAACACTATTTTCAAAATCACTATGTACAAATAAAGATTTTATAAAATTAAAAAAATCTAAAAGTTTAGAAGATTTTTTCTTAGTCAAATACATAGAATCATCAACAACATTCTCAACAGAAGTATTTTCTAAGTAATTATATTTTTCTTCTAAAGCCATCATTTTATTTACATAGTAATCATTAAAAAATGTATCTCCTGCAGTAGAGCCTAAATAATCTTTAAAATTATAAAGTTTTTGCCTATATTTTTCAACACCTTCTAAATCAGTAATACTATCAAAAACATTATCAAAATAACTAGAAGTAATAAGTTTTTGAGTCTTAATAAATGTAGAAGTAATATGGCTCTTTAAATTTTCTATTTTTTTATTCATAACATCAATTTTTTTGCTATTATCATCCATAGTTGCAATTTTATTATTAATTTTTATAATTTCCTCTTCAGACATCAAAATTTTATCTATATTATCCTCAATATTCATAAATGTTTTGGCATTTGTAAGTTCAATAAATTTATTTTTAAAAGTATCATTACTGTTAATAGTACTTTCAAATAAAACGTCTTCACCAATGAGATAGGCAAGTTGTGAAACTAGACAACACTCTAATGGATAATAAGAAGGACTCGTCGTCTCAAAAGTTATATTAAAATATTTTACATATTCTTTAGGAATTGTTAATACTTTAGAAGCCATAAGTTGAACTGCGGCCTCATTTAAGCCAAGCCCATAAATTCTAAACTCTGTATAATCACATAATCCCATACGTAATAAGTAATTTCTTTTATCCTTAATTTCCTGTATATAATGTATACACTCATGAATTGCAAATTCTTCTAAATCTTCATCTGCAATATGGTCATTAAAATAAATTGAAGTATTTTTATAAAAATAATTTGCCTCTGCCATCCCTTCAGGCATTTTTGCAATATACATATCCAATCTAGATAATTTTATGAATAAATCATTTTGATTAAGATTAAAATCAGGGAATGTTTCACATAAACTATTAGATACAGTTCTTGCTATTGAGTTGACTCTTAGAGTATCAAGCTTTTTTATAACTTCAATTCCATCTTTTTTTAAATCTGATTCTACACTCATATATTTCTTGCATAATCAATTATATACACATAATTGATTAATCCCTTTCTACTTAAAAATTCACTAAATACATTATACAACAAAATACGTGTGGAAATATTACGAGAATATTAAAAAAGTATTAAGTTTTTGTTACAAAAAATATTTTTTTGATTTTTTTGTAATATAAAGTGACAGTAATACCAATATTTTGAGACCATTTTGTCGTTTCTTGTCGAAAAATTTTTGTTGACAGTTTTTTATATATGGTGTTATAATATTTTTACTAACAAAAACAAAGAAGTGTAATTTTACGTTACATAAAGATTTTTGTTGACATTTTTATGAAGGGAGGTAAGTATCATGGAAAATAGTGAAATAAAGGAACTTTTATTAGATTTAAAGAAAGGCCAAGAAGAACTATTTAAAGGACAAAAAGAATTATTCGAAGGACAAGAAGAAACAAGAGTATCAATAAGAGACTTACAAAGAGGCCAAGAAGAACTATTTAAAGGCCAAGACAAACTATTCAAAGGACAAAAAGAATTATTTGAAGGTCAAGAAGAAACAAGAGTATCAATAAGAGACTTACAAAGAGGTCAAGACAAATTATTCAAAGAAATGGACAAATTAAGTTTATCAGTTGCAAGAATAGAAGCAGACCATGGAGAAAAACTTGGAATTTTATTAGATGTAGTCACAAGTCATATAAACAAATTTGATTCAGAAAATGGAAGAATTGAAAAATGCGAAAAAAGATTAGACAAACATGACCACCAATTCTTTGCTTTAAATTCAAAAGTTCACGCGTATTAAAAAATACCCTATTGAACTTCAAGAATTCAATAGGGTAAAATATTATTTTAATCATATTTAAATATTATTTAACAACAACATTATAAATTCTATTTTTAACATAAATTTCCTTAACAATTGTCTTACCATCCAATTTAGAATCAATAGCATTATGAACTTTTTCTTTAACAGAAGACTCATCTTCATCAACAGAAATAGTAATAATTGCTTTTAATTTACCATTAAACTGAATAGGCAAAGTAATTTCATCATCAACAGTTTTTGCTTCATCATATTCTGGCCAAGAGTATGTAGAAATATCTGCATCAAAACCAGCAATTTTATTAAGTTCTTCAGTGATGTGTGGTGCAAATGGATTTAATAAAGTTAAGAATGTTTTAAATTCTGCTTTATTAACTTTACCAATTTTGTAGAACTCATTAACCATTGTCATAAATGTAGATACAGAAGTATTAAACTTCATATCCTCAATATCCTGTGAAACCTTTTTAATGGCTTTATGCATCATTTTCTCAGTTTCCTTAGAATAATTATCACCATCAACCAACATATTTTGCATGTTCCAAACTCTATCTAGGAATTTACCACATCCACGAATACTTTCCATAGACCATGCAGCAACTTGGTCAAATGGTCCCATAAACATTTCATAAACTCTAAAAGTATCTGCACCAAATTCATTTACAATATCATCTGGATTGATAACATTTCCTTTAGATTTAGACATTTTTTCACCATTAGTTCCCAAAATCATACCATGAGAAGTACGTTTTTGATAAGGTTCTTTAGTTGGAACAACACCAATATCATATAAGAATTTATGCCAAAATCTTGAATATAATAAGTGTAAAGTTGTATGTTCCATACCACCATTATACCAGTCAACAGGTGACCAATATTTCAATGCTTCTTTTGATGCAAGTTCTTTATCATTATGTGGGTCCATATATCTTAAATAATACCAAGAAGAACCTGCCCATTGTGGCATTGTATCTGTCTCTCTTTTTGCAGGTTTACCGCAATGAGGACAAGTTGTATTAATCCAGTCTGTTTGTTTTGCTAAAGGTGACTCACCATTTTCACCAGGTGTAAATTCTTCAACTTCTGGTAATTTTAAAGGTAGGTCTTTTTCATCAACTGGAACCCAACCACAATCTTCACAATAAACCATTGGAATAGGTTCACCCCAATATCTTTGGCGAGAAAATACCCAGTCACGTAATTTGTAATTAACTTTTTTAGTACCAATATGATTATCTTCCAAATATTTTATAACAGTCTTTTTAGCCTCTGCAACTTCCAAACCGTTTAAGAAATCAGAATTGATAAGTTTACCTGTTGCAACATCTGTAAATGCTTCTTTTGATAAATCAACATTTTCACCATCAACAACTTGAACAATTGGTAGATTAAATTTCTTAGCGAATTCATAATCACGAGTATCATGAGCGGGAACAGCCATTATTGCACCAGTACCATATGTAATTAAAACATAATCAGAAATCCAAATTGGAATTTCCTTATTTGTTAATGGATTTATAGCAGTGATTCCTTTAATTTCAACACCAGTTTTTTCTTTATTTAATTCAGAACGCTCAAATGCTGATTTTAAACTTGCTTGTTTTTGATATTCTTTAACCTCGTCTAAATTTTTAATTTTATCTTCTAACTCTTTTAAAATAGGATGTTCTGGTGATATAACCATATAAGTTGCGCCAAATAAAGTATCAGGTCTTGTTGTGTAAACAGTTAAATTTTTATCCATATTAGCAATTTTGAAATTTACTTCTGCACCTTCTGATCTACCAATCCAATTTTTTTGTTGAACCTTAATCTTCTCTAAGAAATCGATATCATCTAAATCATCTATTAATTTTTGAGCATAATCAGTAATTTTAAGCATCCATTCAGATTTTTCTTTTTGAACAACTGGGCTTCCGCATCTTTCACAAACACCATTGACAACCTCTTCATTTGCTAAACCAACCTTACATCCTGTGCAAAAGTTGATAGGCATTGTTGTTTTATATGCTAGACCATGTTTGTATAATTGAATAAAAATCCATTGTGTCCATTTATAATATTCAGGGTCTGTTGTGTCAATTTTTCTAGACCAGTCAAAAGAAAATCCTAAAGATTTTAATTGTTCTGTAAAATGAGCGATATTTTGCGCTGTTGTTATTTTAGGATGTACATTTGTCTTTATTGCATAGTTTTCAGCAGGTAAACCAAATGCATCAAATCCTATTGGAAATAAAACATTATATCCTTGTAATCTTCTTTTTCTAGCGATTATGTCTAAAGCGGTATAACTACGTGGATGTCCAACGTGTAGACCTTGTCCAGATGGATATGGGAATTCTATTAATCCATACCACTTTTTCATTGTATAATCATCTTTGGCATTAAATGTTCCTTCTTTGTCCCATTTTTCTTGCCATTTTTTTTCTATTTCTTTAAAATTGTAAGCCATATTTTTGCTCCTTTCGTATTATCCTTGATAAACGCTATTATATACCAAAAATACAGATGTTTCAATACTTTTTAAAAAAACTGTTACTTGTAACTTGAAAAAAATAATTATTATGTTATAATTCATTAGGAAAGGAAGTAAGCAAATGAAAATTAATATAACAAAAGCAAAAGAAGCATTTAAAGAATATGTAAAAAATTATGACCCAGAAGAAGGAAGGGTAAAAGTAAAAATAAGCCACATAGAAAGAGTAGCGAATCTAGCCAGAAAAATGGCAGAAGAACTAAATTTAAGTGAAGAAGACATACAATTAGCAGAATTGATAGGACTATTACATGATATAGGAAGATTTGAGCAAATACGCTTATATCACACATTTGTAGACAGAAAAAGTGTAAATCATGGAGAACTTGGAGCAAAAATTTTATTTGAAGACGGATTAATAAGAAACTTTATAGAAACAGATGAATTTGACGAAATTATCAAAATAGCAATTATAAATCATAATAGAGGAAGAATAGAAGATGGGCTAACAGAAAGACAATTATTACATGCCAAATTAGTAAGAGATGCAGATAAAACTGACATATTTTATATATTATTAACAGGTGACGAAAAAATAGCATGGGAAACAGATAATATGAATAATGAGACTATAACAGACGAAATATTTAGGGAATTTATGGAAGACAAGCATATAGACTATAAAAACATAAAAACAGGAGGAGATTCGCTTGTATCACATTTTGCATATATATATGATTTATATTTTAAACCTGCTTTTAAAATTTTCAAAGAAAGAAATTATGTAGAAAAATTATACAATAGATTTGACTTTACAAACAAAGATACTGCCGAAAAATTCAGAATAATAGAGGAAAAAGTAAAACAGTATATAGAAGAAAAAGGATGATAAAATGAGCAAAAAATTATTAATAACAGAAAAGCCATCAGTAGCAATGGAATTTGCAAAAGCATTAAAAATAACGGCTCCAAGAAAAAATGGATATATAGAATCAAACGAATGGATAATAACCTGGTGTGTAGGACATCTAGTAACAATGAGTTATCCAGAAAAATATGACGAAAAACTAAAATTTTGGAGATTAGACACACTTCCATTTATACCAAAAGAATGGAAATATGAAGTAATATCAAATGTACAAAATCAATTTAATATTGTACAGGGGTTAATGCAAAGAGAAGATGTAGAAGAAATATATAATGCAGGGGACTCTGGGCGAGAAGGAGAATATATCCAAAGGCTTGTTTTAATGATGGCTCATCCAAATCCAAAAGCAAAAGTTAAAAGAGTGTGGATAGACTCACAAACAGAAGAGGAAATATTAAGGGGAATAAGAGAGGCAAAAGATTCTTCTGAATATGATAGCCTTTCAGATAGTGCATATTTAAGAGCAAAAGAAGACTATTTAATAGGAATTAATTTTTCAAGATTATTGTCAATTACACAAGGGAGAACATTAGCAAATAAAATAAATGAAGAAAAAGCATCAATTTCTGTTGGACGTGTTATGACTTGTGTTTTGGGAATGATAGTTTCAAGAGAAAGAGAAATTAGAAATTTTGTTAAGACCAAATATTATAAAATAGTTGGAGAATTTGGTGACGAAAATTCAGCATTTAAAGCAGAATGGAAAGTAAATGAAAAATCAAAATTATTTGAATCACCATTATTATATAATGAAACAGGCTTTAAAAGTGAGCAAAAAGCAAAAGATTTTATAGTTTCGTTGCAAGGCAAAAAAGCAATAATTACAGAACTAAAAAAATCAAAACAAAAAGAAAATGCTCCATTATTATTCAACTTAGCAGAAATTCAAAATGAATGTACAAAAAGGTTTAAAATAAAGCCAGAAGAGACACTAGATGTTATTCAAAATTTATATGAAAAGAAATTGGTTACATACCCAAGAACCGACGCAAGAGTGTTATCAACTGCGGTTGCCAAGGAAATTTCTAAAAATCTAAATGGAATTGCCAAAGGATTTAAAGACGAAGAAATACAAAGATTTATTAAGAAAATGGTAGAAGAAAAATATCCAACAAATAATCTGGCAAAAACAAAATATGTAAATGATAGCAAAATAACAGACCACTATGCAATAATTCCAACAGGTCAAGGATATGAAAACTACGATAAATTGCCAGAATTGCAAAAACAAATTTATAAATTGATAGTAAAAAGATTTTTAGCAATTTTTTATCCACCTGCAGAATACAGTAAAGTACAAGTAACAGTTGATGTTGAAGGTGAAACATTTTATGCAAGTGGAAAAGTATGTATTAACAAAGGGTATTTAGAAATTGCAAAATCAACAGGGAAAAATACAACTGAGAAATCCACAGAAGATGCACAAAATGTGGAAAATGTAGGAAATGTAGGAAATGTGGGAAATGTAGAAAAGTTAGAAAAAGCAGATGATACAAACTTAGAAATTTTGAAAAAATTAAAAAAAGGGCAAGAAGTTTTAGTAAAAAATTATGAAATAAAAGAAGCAGAAACATCACCACCTTCAAGATATAATTCTGGTTCAATAATCCTTGCTATGGAAAATGCAGGAAAACTTATTGAAGACGAAGAACTCCGTGAACAAATAAAAGGTGCCGGAATTGGTACAAGTGCTACTCGTGGTGGAATTATTGAAAAATTGGAAAGAATTAAATATATAGAAATAAATAAAAAGACTCAAATTATTACTCCTACAAATAAAGGTGAAATTATTTATGATATTGTTAATTTTTCTATGCCAGATATGCTTAATCCTAAACTTACTGCTAGTTGGGAGAAGGGGTTAGATATGGTGGCAAAAAAGGAGATTGAACCACAGGTGTTTATGACTAAACTTGAAAATTATATTAATTCTAAGTTTAATAAATTGGTTGTTAAAATGTAAAAAATCGGGATTAGGGGACGGGTCTTCAATCCCTATTTTTTTTTAGGGGATTAGGGGACGGGTCTTTAATCCCTATTTTTTTCAGAGCTAATGACACGCACTCCTAATCTAAAATTTTTACAAAAAGAAAGAGGGAGAGAAAAGCATATGCTAATCTCTCCCATTGAAATTCCATGTTATTTCGAGTATTGACAATGGACTTTTCCGTCACTGCCGAGAACGCATTTGTCTGAGATGATTCCATACTTTTTTCGGACATTTTTCTGAGTTTTGAAATTGTCCTTAGGATCCCAGCATTGCCCTTGGCAGGCTTCACAGATTTGATCTGTCGTTTGTAATAAAGTTGAACTTATCATATTGTCCTCTTTCTGCCCTCATATAATTGTTGTTGAGGGACTTTGTGCTTTTTTAATAAGTAACTATAATTATATTATACCGTAATTTACATAAAAAGTCAATACTGCAATTTACAGCACGCAAACAATAATTTTATGGATTGTAAATTATAACCGCACATAAAAGAAGCAAACAAAAATTTAAAAAAAACACTTCCAAAATCAAAAAAAACATGATATAATAAAAAAACAAAAAAGAGAGCAAATAAGCAAACAAGGTTGAAAAAGAGAACAAATCATTTTCAACCATTAATGCATTGTGGAGGAAATGAAAAATGAACACCATAATAGGAGAATTAGGAAAATTACAAAAATTTATTGATTTAAGTAACCAAATAGAAAAAGAAACAAGTCCGATATCAATATCGGGCTTAACTAGCGTTGGGATGACAGAGTTAGTATCTGCAATAAACGGATACAACAAAAAATCAATATTGCTATTAACATACAACGAAATACAAGCAAAAAAAATAGTACAAAACCTACAAACATTCGAAAAAGACAAAGTAGTATTCTTTCCCAAAAAAGAAGTAGTAACATATGACTATGTAGCAGAAAGCAAAGACTTGCCATATGAAAGAATAGAAACACTAAACAAAATAAAAGAAAAGAAAAATCTAATAGTAGTAACAACAGTAGAAGCACTAATGCAAAAACTACCATCAAAAAAAGCATTATACAAGAACACATTAGAATTCAAAGTAGGAGACATCCATAACTTAGAAGACATCAAAAAAAATCTAGTAAATATGGGGTATTCAAGATGTGACTTAATAGAAGGAAGAGGACAATTCAGTGTTAGAGGTGGAATTGTTGACATTTCTGCAGATGACAAAACCGGTATAAGAATTGAACTATGGGGAGACGAAGTTGATTCAATTAGAAACTTTAGCATAAGCAGTCAAAGGTCAATATCAACATTGGAAAGAGCCAAAATATATCCAGCAAATGAGTATATTTTAGACGATAAAATAGAAAATATTTGTAAAAGAATCAGACAAAAACTAACAGAAGGAAAACAAGACGAAATAATAGAAGAAGACTTAGAACAAATAAAAGCAGGAAATTATATAAGCAAAATAGATAAATATTTTGACGAATTTTACAAAGAACAAGAAACATTAATCGATTACATGAGCAAAGAATGCTTGATTATAGTAGACGAAGTAAACAAAGTTGAACAAAGAGAAATGAATATCTTACAAGATATTGAAAACTTGAGTAAAAACTTAATAGAAAAAGAAAAAATAGTACCAGAAGCATTAACAAGCACAATGAGTGTTGATTTTGAAAGCCTAGAAAACAAATATCACACAATATATTTAGAAAAACAAGATGCAGTAACTAAAAAACAAGCACAAAGATATCATTTTGAATATAGAGAAATCAACTATTACAAGAGTGAAATTGAAAACTTATTTGAAGATTTAAATAATTGGAACAAAGAGAAAAAAAGCATATATGTAATGGTTGAAAATAAAGAAAAAGCAAAGAAACTAAAAGAACTTCTAGAAAAAGAAGACATACTATGCAAAATAGAAGAAAAATTAGACAAAACAATTATAGTAAAATCAACAGAAAATATTGTAACAATATCAATTGGAAAAATAACAGAAGGATTTGAAAACTACGAAATAAATCAAGTTGTAATTTCGGCAGATGATTTAATTGATGGCGGAAAAAAGAAGAAAACATTTGCAAATCAAGCATTTAAAGAAGGAGAAAAAGTAGTATTTGCAGACTTGAAAGTTGGCGACTATGTTGTACACAAAAATTATGGTATAGGACTTTTTGTTGGTGTAAATACTATAACTGCAGACAAAACAACAAAAGACTATATCAAATTAAAATATAAGGATGATGCAATCTTATATGTACCAACAAGTCAATTAGATGCAATTAGAAAATACACAGGTGGAGATGCATTAAATTTACCATTAAATAGCCTTAGCAGTAAGGATTGGAAAAACACAAAAGAAAAAGTAAAGAAAAATTTAAGAGCGGTTGCAAGAGAATTAATAGAATTATATGCAAAAAGAGAAAAGGCAAAAGGATATGCATTCAGTCCAGATACACCTTGGCAACAACAGTTTGAGGACCAATTCCCATATCAAGAAACAGATGACCAATTAAGATGTATAGAAGAAGTAAAAAAAGATATGGAAAATCAAAGACCAATGGATAGACTTTTATGTGGTGATGTTGGATATGGAAAAACAGAAGTTGCTATAAGAGCAGCATTTAAAGCAGTAATGGACCATAAACAAGTAGCATACCTGGTACCAACAACAGTTTTAGCACAACAACAATATGAAGAATTCAAAGAAAGAATGAAAGACTTCCCAATAAAAGTAGATATATTAAACAGATTCAAAAGTACAAAATATCAAAATGAAGTTATCAAAAAATTGAAATTAGGTGATATTGACATCGTAATCGGAACACATAGACTATTAAGCAAAGACGTTGAATTCAAAGACATTGGACTACTAATAATAGATGAA
>ULNI01046950.1_pt1 | contig 12020 bp, 10 predicted proteins | sample 1951881 | NCBI WGS metagenome assembly ULNI01 (sample SAMEA4835573, study PRJEB28245) | human gut metagenome | biome: gut microbiome; material: fecal sample | place: Denmark | collected 2008
TTATAAACTGTCCAATTTTTGGGGTTCAGTTCATTTTAGGGGGTTATTTTTATATTGGAGCAAGTGACCAGAATCTACATCATACAAAAGTGTAAAATGTTGATATATAAAGGAAAATGGCATCTAGCCCTTTAAATATATAGTAAAATGTCAATATTTCTATATTAATATGTCAATGTTTTTTTTAAAAAAATAACAAAGTTCTATAACAAAACAAGACCAAAAACAAGACCAAAAAAAGCAAGAAACTAACCTTGCTTCTTTAAAAACTTACTAGCCATAAAGCCTACTTGATTTGTACTATCTATCTTAACCTTATAATATGTATATCCATACTTGCTGTAACCATAACCTAAATACGTAACAATAGTTCCTTTTCTATAAACTTTGACTTTTTTGCCATTACTATCTAACATCCATAATCCAAGTAAAGCGTTAACTTTATACTTTACTTCTTTTTTTTGTTCTACTATAGAACATTCACTTGCTAAAACCCAACTATATAACTCTTTTAAAAGAATAGTTTGTCCATCTTTACTTACTTGTAGTATAGTATATGTTTTGTTTTTGTAGTTGTTAGGTATTTTTATTCCTTTTGAACTTCCTTGATATTCTGTAGCACTTTCACTTAATCTTACAATTTGACCTGTTTTAAACGAAATTTTAGGAGTATCATTTTCAAACTTAATAGGCAAATAGATAAATCCTTGAAATTTATATTTGTCATTATATTTGTAATCGTTTTTTAAGTGTTTCATATAGAATAAAGTACCTTTGTAAGCACTATTGCTAATATCAATAGAACCATCTTCATAAATCTTCTCTACTACTGCTACATGACCTTTGTTACCTTTAAAACATATTATTGAACCTAGCTTTGGTGTTTGCCCTTTTTCTAGACTTTTTGTATTATGATACCAGTTTTCAGCATTGCCATAATGTAATCCGTTTGGAATATAGCCTATTAGCTCTAAAATTCTACCATAAGCATAGCATGTACAATTTGGTAATCCATAGCCATTTAGGTAATATCTATTGTTATTACTATAATAGCATTTATTATTTTTTGTTGGTGCGGTTGTTCTTGGTATATATTTCATTTTATCACTCTTCTTTCTTATTGAAATCACTTAATCCATTAGCGCCTAAACTAATAGACATAGAACTTAAAGCATACAAAATTATATCAACTATTTTAAAATTTCCAGATACAGCATTTACTATCATCAATAAAATAAATGAAACATAAAAACTTAAATATCTTGTTTTTATTTTTTTTATATATTTTACCTCTTTGATAAACTCTACAACCATAAACACGATTGTTACAAATGTTGCATATGTTTTTAATATATCCCAAGTTATAAATTGTTCCACATTATTCACCTCCTACTTCTTCAACCCATGTTAGAGTACCATTTATATTTTTTAATACTTGTGTTTTAGTTTCATCATAACCAGTATAAGTCTTGTATAAATCGCTTTTAGGTGCTAATGATTCCCATTTTTGTTCAGCTACATTACCTCTTACTAAATCATAGTTAGCACCCACTGTGTAAACATCGTTTTCATTAATATCACTAGGCGTAGTAGTTACCCATTTAAAATCCTTATCAGATGGAAACTCAAAAAGTTTATATCCAGAATTGTATGTGAAATTGTTATTTGTAAGACTTTTGTAGTTTACATCCACCGAGTCTGTTCCATCAGCAAAAGCAAAAGTGTCTTTAGATGGTATTTTAAATTTTATTGGGTTTGGGAAATTTCCACTAAAATCCCCTTCATAGCCTGGGCTTCTATATAACGCTACCCAAGCAGACTTAGTTATTGTAGTTGATTTTGTTTTATCCCAAGCACTTCCATCATCATAATCTACCATTCCTTTATTAGAAGAATCATAATCAATAATAGCAGTTTTTGTGCCTGTTGCATTTAAATGTACAAATACAGTAGTTGCGAATGATTTAAAGCCAAGACAAACTCCATCAACAATTTCTGGAAAATCTGTTGAAAGAACTCCATAATTACTCCCATTTGTAAATTGACTTAAGAAATATTGCTTCTTTGCATAATATTTTTGTACAGTACTTTTGTTACCACCATTTAAATAACTTACAGATAGACTGGGTTCTATAGTTTCTCCACTAACTTGTCCAGCAGTTGGCAAATCTTCTTTTGAATTAACGTGTCCTTTATATTTTAATCTTTTACTTAATTCATCATAAACAACTTTAGCATTAGGATATTGAACATTAGTTGAATTGCCATCTAGTGAAGTCACTTTATTTGCTTTATCTTCTTTGCCACTTATATCTATATTGGCAACTCCGTTATTAACAACTGACACATCATTTACTAAAACATCACTAACACCACTTGTTATTTCAATATTACCAGTTCCAGTAATATCTTGTCCATTTATTGTTTTTATGTTGATATTAGAATTTGTTCCATTTAGTGTTGATACACCATTTACTAAAACATCTTGTACAACACCATCGTTTCCTTTATCACCCTTAACACCTTGAATACCTTGTATTCCTTGTTCGCCTTGAGGACCTCGTTCTCCTTGTTCTCCTTTTTCGCCTTGTATTCCAGGATTTCCTTTATCTCCTTTAGAGCCTTTGACATTAACTTGTTTTGTCATTCCATCTTTTTTGGTGATTGTTACATTTGAATTTTCATCTATATCAATATCTAAATTATTAGTTTCATTTATACCTTTTGTTACCTTTTCAATTAAACCATCTAGTACAACTACTTTAGGGTCATCTGGTTCAACATCAGAATCACATACGATTGAATTATTAAACACAACTGTTAATACACTCGTTTTATACACTATTTCATTTTCAGTTTTAAAAAATTCTACAGATAATTCTAGGCTTCTATATTGTGTTTCCGTTTTTGTAAATGTAAATACATTACTTGTAACACCATCAAATTGTTTTGTATATTCTTCTCCACCTCTTGGTTTAATACATAACTTTTTACTATACTCTTTCAAATAGTCTGGTATTTCAAATTCTATGCTTTCTGCTTTGTTTTCGCTAATAAATCCTATCTCTATATAGGTTTTGTCAAACATTCTTTCTTCATCTATTTTTATCATTTCTTATTAACCTCACTTCCGTATCTCGTGATTAATATTTCACAATATTTCTTTGTTTCAGAATTATAACCTAAAGATAAATATGTATCACAACTTTCTAATCTATCGTGCATAGGCATTTCTTCACTCCATATTGACAACCTTAATACTGTCTTATTCATCGATTCTAAATGGTTTACTGTTTCAGTATATATTTTAAATGCTCCAAACAAAGTAGTTAATACAACAATTAATGTAGCAATCAAATATCTAATCATTTTTATGTTTTCTGTTACTTTTTTCATTTGTTCACCACCAATCATTGTTTCCATCTTCCTATTGCTGTCCACATTATCCCTCTTTCATAATTTTTTTGAGTTGTCTGTAGTGAAATTCTTGCTTGAGTTTTTGATTGTGGCACTGCATAAGTATTACATATATAATTCATATTTTCGTGGCGTACTTCACTTGTCATTTGAATTTTTTGTACATCCATATTAGAAAATTCAAATGGAAAATTTATATAAGTATCTGCACAATAATATGTTAATCCCCCAGATGTTTTTTGTTCGTTAGATGTGAGTCTTACTATACCTCTACATATCATAGTTCCATCATAGAATTTTACATATTCACCATTATCATTACTTCCACTTTCGATTATTGGATTATTAAAAATCTTCACAAAACCATCTACCCAAATGCCATTTTCGCCAATTGCAATAATCTCTTGTCCCTTTGGAACAGTTATAATGTCCTTGTTTTCACTTCCAACAACCATTACTTTATCATTTATAATTATTTTAAATTGATATTCATCATCATAACTAAACAAATTACCCAAAGAAACATCGATAAATTTGAATGTGTTGTTATCAATTGTCGGAGTTATAATATTTTCTTTGGACCATTCATTTTCACTTGTTTTTTTATATTGAAATTTTGCGGTTAAAACATTATTATTTTCTTCATTGAAATTTCCGTTAAACCAAACTCCATTAACATTCAATATTACTTCATTTGACACTTGCTCGGTTCTTTCTAATTCTATATTATTAATATGTAATTTGATATAATCAATCATCTTTTCTGAAATATCAATATTTTTTGTATTTGAATAACCTCTACTATCAGTTACACCAATTGTTATATTGTTTGAACCAATCGTGTTAAAAATACATTCTTGTGAATCAGATGTTTGTCCATCGTTTAAATTTATATAATTTTTTTTGATTGTCGAAGATTTTTTTGCATTTGCTGTTATTGTTACTTTAGGCTTAGAAACATATTTGATGAATTTGCTAGTATCACCAGTTATAGCTATAGTTTTTTCATTAGTATCGATAATTGTTGCGGCAACATCAGGTTTGCAAACGCTCTCTTTAGCATAAAGATTAAAATCATTTATTGAAGTTCCAATTTTTGTGTTTCCATTGTATGTTTCGCAAACAACAATTCCGTTGATTTCTTTAGAATTCGGCATATCTGAATAAATGTCATCTGCAATTTCTGATGTATTCAAAGAAAATACTTTTTCTTTTGATTTTGTTGCTATAGGTATATTGAGTAACGAACCTATATTACACCAAATGGTTGATGTAAAATTTTCATTTTTTTTATCAACGGTAATAATAGCTGTATCTCCTATGTAGGGACTAGAACAACTAACATCACTTTCTCTTTGAATATCAGTAAGTTTCATTGTTCCACTTTTGCTAACGCTACCCGGTGTATAATTTTTACCTGTTGTATCTGTAATACTGAAACTAATACTTATCGTTTTACTTCCATCATCATTATGTTTTATTTCAAAATTACCACTTTTTAAAGTTACCGTACTCGTTCCATCATAACTAGGTATCGTACCTGTAAATGTTTGAGTTCCAATTGTAATTTTATATGAAATTTGGCTTCCCCAATTAGACCAATTCCAACTGGTTTTTTCTGGCGACAATTTAAAAGTAAAATTACCTTTAGATTTATTTGTGGCAGTAGATATCTCAGTTTCATTAACATTTAATGTAAATCTGTGTTTTCCGTTGCTTCCTACCGCTGTTAATTCTTTTGTATTTAATGCCATATTCTCACTCCAAATCTGTTAATTGTTCGATTAATTTATTTAAATGAAATATTTTAGTGACTGGTTCATTGTCACGGATTGATTTTACAATTTTCAAATATCCTATTTGTGCTGTTCCGGTTACAATAAGTTTATCAACCCCACTGCCCTTGTTGTTGAAAATTGCATTTAATTTTTCATAATTATATACTCTTATACCAGTGTTATCTAATAATAAATTATTAGAGTCATTTGATGTCCCAACCGACAACCCTTTTGTACTAAAATTGAAACTCATGTCGGTTACTTTACCTTCTAAACTTTCTATAGTTCCGTTGGTTGTGTCTAAATTTTTCTGTACCTCTTTTATAGATATGTCATAATCGTTCACCGTTTGAGTTACCTTAACAATACTCTCGGATAATTCATCCGTTTTAGATACTATTGAATTTATTTCTTGTTTTTGCTTATTAATATCAATTTGTGTATTCTTTAATGCTTCTTTTAAATTTGTATCTTGTTTTGTTTTGATTTCTTGTTCTGTCAATGCAGGACTCTCAATAATGCTTGCAAATGTACCATCATAAGTAAATTTGTGTTTTAAAACATAAGTATCAAAATATTCTGTAGTACTTATATAAACTCTAATTTTAGCCCCAAGTTTTAAGAATGGTTTACCATAATATGTAATCAATTTACAATCTACATACTTTAAACCCTTCACTCTGTTCCATATAGAATTAATTGCTTGTTGTCTTAATTCTGCATTATGTAATATATAATCTTCGCTAATAATTATTGAGTGTTCACCATTTATTTCAATACTTTCTTCATCTTTAATCGTTAAATTTTCATCATCAATTTTACTATTTTTGATTATTAAACAATTTATTGGACCGCATACAACTTGTCCGCCCTCTACACTTGCATAATCACTTTTGTAAAATGTATAATTTGGTTCTTCATTATCACTAAGCCAGCATAAATCAATTTCATTTGTGTCATTATCTATATCGACAAACGAACATGATACTTTGGCAATAATCTGTAATACTGTTCTATTTTTTTCTCCATTTGTGAATGGGTTGTTAGCAATGGGAATTGTACTATTTACAAAGTTCAACGATTTTGGTGTTAACCCTAGTTGCCCACATACATCAGCGTACAAATCTGATACGGTCCTCGTTATTAAATTTCCATTTCCATCTGTTTCCTCAAAATCGATATTACATACATATTTTTGTTCCAAATAAGTATACAAGTCAGAATATGCTGTTATTTGACTATATTGTACTGTTATTTCGTTTTTTGGACGTTCTACCTTATATTTACCCATATTTATATATTCGTTGCTTAAATCAGCATATTTAACACCAATTTTAGCTTGTATAGATTTATCTGTTAAATTATTTGAGTCAGCTATAAAATTAGCTTTCAAGCATTTGGCGTATACAGAACCGATGATATTGCCATCAACATAACAACCACTATCTATTTCAAAACTTTGTAAATTATCTGAATTGGTAATCGGTGTATCTATACCATCTACAATTATTTGACCTAAACGATTACAATTAGCCCTATTTTTACACTCGTTTATAAAATTTGTACTTGCCATAATCCACCTACAATTCTATTACTGCTTGTGAGGCAGGGTTATATAATTCTATAAGTCCATCTGGCGTTTGATAAGGGAGCATAGATTGCACAACTCTATCTCCACGATAGCAAGTTATATTTTGCCATTGTTTAGTAAACGGATTTAGAAAGTCTACACTTAACGTTGGAGCTTTAATTATTTCGGCATAGAAGTCTACAATTTCATCATCAGTAAGTGGTCTGCTCACTAAATCAATTCTCCATTTAGTGTTTATTACATTAAGTACCATAGTACCATCTGCATTAGTAACATCACGACCGCTATTTTTTGATACATCATACCAACTTATTTTTGTGCTGTTTGACAGATATTTAGATATATCTACGCTATTTAATTTGACTTTTGATACCACAAGCACAGGACCTGCTAATACATATTTATAGCCATTTGAGGTAAATTCTTTTATCATAATTTCACCATCTTTCACTTTCCCTTGAAAGAAAGTGCTACACATGTTATAATTTATTTATAGGAGAGAGTTTATGAAAAAATTATTATTTATTGCTGTATGTTGTTTGATGTTATGTGGATGTGAGAAAGAAAAGATTACCATATGTAAAAATGATGCTAATGTCAACGACGAACATCTTATAACAATCAAATATTTTAATAATAAAATCGTATATTATAAAAATGAATACAAAACTACATATAATACAATTTCTGAGGCAATCAGCGAAGAAAAGCAATGGCAACAAGAATTAATATGTGATAATGGTTTGTGTTATTCATCAACAGAGGGCGAAAAAGGTTGGAATTATACCGTCGTGCGTGATAACAAAACTATATATTTAACACAAGAAACAAACGATTATGACATAAACTATGATGAAGAATTAAAATACATAGAATCATTACAAAACTACATTTGTTCTGAACAATAATCTGAACAATAACATTTGTTAATATATTGGTATGTTAATAGGGCAAACTCCGGTTTGTCTTGTTTTTTGGTTTATTCTATCTATAACTGTACCTTCATCTGTATGAACATGAACATCTATTTCACTAGATTGTCCACTATATTGACTCATAGCTTGTGACATCGCGCTTAATGTTGCACTATATATCACACTTGCAATTTGCGATTGATTTAATACTTCTGTTTTGCCATTGGCATGTGCTACCACTTCTGCTCCAGCTTCGCCTGCCCAAAACAATGTACCTTGTGATGGTGCTCCACCGTTTGCGTATTGTTGTATGTCTTTCCATGAACCATTTGAATATATACCACCATTTGCTTTAAACCCCAAACTTGACAAAGTTTTAGTTAAATTTGGAGTTTTTATTAACAGTGAAGATAAATCAGGAAGTTTAATGTTAAAATGAGTTAATTTATTTATTTTTTCAATTATAGTTTGAAAAATATTATTCCAACTTTTAAACAGTTCAGTTCCATCTAGTTTAATACCAGAATTTATTGCTTTGCTTAAAGTGGATGCTGAAAGTTTTAACTTTGGCAACAATTCATTTTGTAATTCGATTGGCAGTTTATTAAAAACTTTAGAAAATTCTTCTGTACTATTGTTTGCCAAATCACGCCACGATTCAATAACATCATCGTTCAAACCGATAGTTTTTGATTGTTCAATTAAATTGTCCATTAAAATTTGTTTTTGAGCATACGCTTGTGTTTTCATTTCATCGGTTATCTCTACACCATTATTCTTTAATATTTCAATTTTTTTGTTTGCAACATCATCATAGTATTCTAATTGTTCTGATAATGATAGTTTTTCTTCTCCATTTGCAGTAGTAATTGTATTTAATCTTTCTTCTATTAGTTGATTTTGCTTTTCTACATTATTTGATAATATCGCTGTTTGCAAATTTTCATAAAATACAATATCATTTGTATAGTTTTCAAAAGTTGTTCTATTATCATTTAAGGCTTTTTGATTATTATCCAAAATTTCATTATATGTTTTTAAGTCTTTTGTTATAGCATTATAGGCATATTGCCCTTTATATGTCTCTTTTGTTAATTCTGAATAGTATGTATAATTTCTATAAGCCTGTGTACCAGCAAGTTTCTCTAATTCATATTTTTTATTCAATATTTCATTTGCCTTATCATTGTTTTCGTTATATTTTTTAAGAGCGACTTTATAATCTTTCCATGCTTGCTTTTGATTTTGTATAGCATTTTTATAATTTTTTTCCTCGGCATCTAACATTATGTTGGCTTTTTTTGTTTGGATTACATCCTCTATTGATTTTTTTAAATCTTCATAGCCACTTATAGTACCATCAATTATTGAATATTCAGTTCCGTATGCTGAATTTAATTCATTAAGAATAAATTTAACTCTATCTTCATAACCAGTTTTTACTTTACCATTAGCTTCAACTAATTGTTCTAATTCATCTAATAGCGTTTTATTATAATCTTGAAATGCAAGTTCATTATTCATACTATCTTCAATTGCTTTTTTAGTGTCATAATAATTTTGTAAATTTTGTTGAGCTGTTTCTAAATCTTTTTCAGAACTTTTAATCATTTTTTCACTGGCTGTTTCATATCCGCCAATAGCACTAATTAATCCAAGCACTGCACCTGTTGCACCACCGATAACAGCTCCCCACGTTCCAAATATAGCTCCAATTTGAACACCACTCGCAATAGTAGTTAAACTACCAGTCACTAATCCAAGAACATTAGCTAAATTAGCTCCATCAGTTGATAAGCTTTTCATAGATTTGCTTACAGCATACAAGCCCACAGCTCCTGTTATTAATCCTTGCATTGCAACTTTTGCACCATTTAATGCACCTTTAAACCCATCAACCTTGCCAGTTGTAGAATTTATAATTCCCATTTGTTTTTTCCAAGATTGCATACCTGTTTTTAGACTAGAGTGTGAACTTTTTAATCCAATCAACATACTAGAAAAAAGTGATGAAGTAGGATTATATAAACTTTTCATTACTTTAGCTAATCCACTATTTCCGAACACAGTAATAAGTTTTTTACCAGTGTTCCATAATTTAGTAGCACCAGCTACCAATCCTAATCCGACCAAAACTTTGCCTTCCGTGGACAATCTTTTAAATGATTTCCAAATATTACTTAGTGTTTTGCCAATTCCTCCATACTTAAATGTTATCTCGCCCGTCAATGGGTCAACTTCTTTGTGAAATCCCAATATTTCCATCCATTTATCTCTGATTTCAGCGGCTTTCATTCTTACTTTGTCCATACCATTGTCATAACCTGTTATGGCATTTAATAATCGTTGGTCTATTCCACCACTAACAGATGTACCACTTCCACTATTGTTATTTTCATTTATATTATGTATTTCATCAAAGCCTAATGTTTGTCTTTTTAGTTCTTTTACTGCTTTACCAGCATCATCTGCACTATCTGCAATTCCATCATAAATACCCTCTTGGCTTGCTATACCGGAATTGTAATCTTTTAATTCGATACCAAACATATCTGCAATTGCTTTTGAGACTTCTTTAATTACCATTAGTATTGCATTTGCATATGGTAATATTTTTGAAAAAGTGCCAATAAATAAGCTTGATAAAGCAACTTTTGCTTCTACTAATTGCTGTCTAAATATTTTCAATTGGTTTGAAGGAGATTCAACAGTATTAGCAAGGTCACCCATTGCAATTTTTGCTTGTTTCAATGTTGCTATATATCTAAGTATTTCTTTTTCGGCTTGAGACATATTTTTTACAGATTCTGTTATTCCTAACGATTCAGCTATTGGTTGTAAGCTAGATTGAGTAACATCAATTCCATAGCTTCTTAAAGGTTTTGTTTGTCCAGCATACACCCCTGCTCTAATTGCCTCTGCGGTTGTTTTTTCTGTTTTGTTATATAAAGATGCTAAATCATAAGTTAATTTAGTCATCGTCTCAGACATTATAGATGAATACTTATCTTCTATACCGACAGTTTCACCCATTGATTCAAATATACCTTGCATATATAATGTTTGTGTTTTATTAGTTCCGAATGCTTCATTCATTTTATATTGAAATTGTAAAGCAGACTTTCCTAATTCAGAAAACATCTGTTTTCCATTTTTCTCAGTATTATCAAATACAACATTAAATAAGTTTAATTGTTCTGTATAATCAATTGCTTCATTCGTCCAACCTAATGCAGTTGTTGTTAATCTTTTAACACCTGCGAATGTAAAAACTTTTTTAAATGCATTCCCAAGTTTATCAGCACTACTAGTTGCTTTATCAGTTGATTGCTTTAATTGATTTATATTTTTTGTTGCTGTTGTTGCTTTATTAATACTAGAATCAGTTTTCTTTTCTATACTACCCATCTCTAGATATATATTTGTCAATACGTTTTCAACATTAGTTAAGCTTTTTACTAAGCTTTCAACACTTGCCTTTGCCTCTTGTGCTTTTGACTTAATTTGTAATTCTAATGTTTGTGAATTATCCATTTATTTTTTCACCTACCTTCTCGGTTATTTCCCTATCGGTAGTGCTATTTTTTCTTATTGCATTTACTTGAGCTATTCTTGCTTTCATATCAGCAACATTCATTTCTATTTGTTTTTTCTTTTGCTCTTCAGTAATTTCTGCCCTCTCAAAGCCGTATGGTTTTTCAGAATATTTAACTTTTTGTTTACTAAAAACATTACATAAAGCAACTGTTATCGCTTCATGAAAATATGCCCCTTGTAGCCAGGCGTTATTGTTAAATATTTCTTGCTCAGATTTTAACTTTGTAAAATAAGAAAAACGATATGCCCAGAATAGGTCTGGGTCATCTTCCCAAAACTCTTTCACAGACATACCGTATGTGATTGCCATAGGCAACAAATCATAAAACCAATCTGTTAAGTTCTTATATCGCTTGCCTTTTTCTTCTTGTATATCGTTATTTATTCGATTATCTCTAGTTCCTCGTCGTTCTCCTTCGAGTCTATATCGGCTAGGGCATTCATAAAAGTTTGATACTCCTCAATTGCAAACCTAACTACTTTAGCTGGATTTTTACCACTTTTTTTGTAAGTGTCCATTAGTTTGATTGCTAAACTTGGATTAACATCTTTATGATTAGTAATAAATAAACTTGTCCATACTAAGTCATAAAATGTAACTGGCTTTTTATCAAACTCTTCAATACTAAATCCAACTGCTTCAAGCCATTTAATACTATCTCTAGTCATTTCTAAAATGTAATCTTTATCGTTTATTTTTAATTTTAATTTTCTCATTGTCTT
>ULNI01048604.1_pt1 | contig 12011 bp, 9 predicted proteins | sample 1951881 | NCBI WGS metagenome assembly ULNI01 (sample SAMEA4835573, study PRJEB28245) | human gut metagenome | biome: gut microbiome; material: fecal sample | place: Denmark | collected 2008
TCGACCTTCCTGGTCGGCAGCCTCCAGGCGGAAACCGACTACGTATTGACAGTCGTAGCCTATAACGGCAAAGACGAACCGTCCGAACCCGCCACGCATTCGTTCACGACCCCCGCCTATACCGCATTCGCACGGATCGACGCCGTGGCGACCGCACACGGAATCTATCTCAAGGCCGACGTGGACACCGGCAAATTCCCGCTCTATTTCCTGAAAATTTTCGACCCGGACCTTACGGAATCCAGCGCCGATTTCGAAGAGCATTTCAAGGTCGATTCCCGGGAGCAGTTCATCCATTACCTCGAAGTCGCCTCACTGACAGCGGGCCTCAAAACCGCCTCGTTCGAAGAGTGGAACAAAACCCTGCTTTCGACCCGGTCGCAGCAAGTCCTTCTCTACGCCGCTCCCGTTGTCCGGCAAGGGGTCGATGTCGTCTGTGAAGACTACGGCGAAATCATCGAAATTCCGCTGACGATCCCCGCCCGCGACGAACTCGGAGCAGGACAGGCCGCTGTCACGCTGGGCGAACCGCAGGTTGCGGGCAAAGAGTTGGAGATCGCCCTGACAAAACAGGACGGCGTCGTTTCCTACTATGCCGGCTATGCGACCAAGTCCGACGTCGAAGCCGCAGGCACCCCGGAACAATTCGTCCAGGCCGGACTGGATGCGAAGACCTATGACTACGACATCACGGCCGACTTCCAAGGCACCTGGAAAACAGACCGGCTTTCGCCGGGCAGCGAATATTACTTCTTCTCGTTCGCATACGATGCCGAAGGCAAGTTGGGTCCCCTGCAATACAAGGAGTTCCACACGGAAGCCGCAGGCACCGACTACGATACGTCGCTCACGGTCGATATTGCCCTGAAGACCGCATCGTTCACCTCAGCGACTTTCTCCGTCAAACGGAACGGCTTCGAAAAAGCTTATTACAACTTCATCACCAAAGCCGATTTCGACCGCAAATACGGCGGCAATGCGGATACATACGTTCAACGAGAGTTGATCGGCAAAGAGAGTGGTTATCCGATAACGCTATACAGCGACAACGACATCAACGGATCCCGTTTGGCATACGATACGCAATACGTACTGATCGCCCTGCCCGAAGCCGACAACGAAGACAGATACGGCGTTCCGACGGTGGTCGAGTTCGAAACCCTCGGCTACGAAGCTACCGGCTCTGCGACGGCGACCATCGCGGTAAATTCGATCACGGACAATTACGGCGTATCTTTCTATGCCTCGGTAACCGTAACCCCCGGAGCCGATTGCGCAGGTTACTATTACGCAATGATCGAAAAAACAGCCTACGATGCAGCAGCCAATCTCGGTGAAACGATCTGCAAACAAAACGGCGTAAAATACCGTGCCGCCACCGAAGACACGACGTTCTCCACCGACTACTATTTCGCAGAAAGCTATCTGGTCCTCATCCCGGTCGATAACAACGGGAAAATGTCGGCTCCGGTCACTTCGGAATTATTGACCACGAGCGCCAAATAAAAAGCAATCAAATAAACAAACACGCAGAACTCCCAACCTGTCCGAAACCTCGCTGCACGGGGTCCCCGTGACGAAGGGAGAGCCGGTTGGAACACGTCGCTTTCAGCGGCAAAGGCACAACCGGAACATCGAGCACATAAATTATCAAAAAAACAACCCTAAAATAATCCGACTATGAAATCTTTGAGTAAAGCAACCTTCCATTTACTGTGTTGCATCCTGCTATTGGGAACTTTCCAGAGTTGTAAAGACGACGAAACGACGCCCCCGCCTCCCGGAGAAAGCGCCACGCTCACCATTTCCGACGTCAAGGCCGAAGCCAATACCGTAACTTTCACCATCACGCCGAAAAATGTAGATGTTTATACCTATACGATCAAATCCGCGACGGTAACGCCTCAAGCGACCGTTCAGGATCCGGCCGAAACCAAAACCTTCACATACAACAGTCTGCTTCCGTCGAGCGACTATACGATCGTGGCAACAGGTTTTACACAAGGCGGTCTGGAACTCACTTCTACCGAATACAAATTCCGAACGCTCGACACGCAGGATCCCGGACTCGAAGTACCTTCCGGAGAGGAGCCGTTCATCGAATACGGCGACCAGCGGATCGCCGCCAAATCGGTCTTCTTCTACAAGGAAACCGATCGGCTCTGGTTCTTCATCTCCCCGCTCGAAGGATACGACAACTACCAGGACATGCTCTATGGCAACGGCGGAAAAAACGATTACATATCCCTCAGCTTCACGCCGAACCAGCTAAATAAATCGATCAACATGAAGAGTGCGTCCGAACGGTATTCGCTGCTCAACTCCATGTCGTTCCAACACCCCATCGCATCGGATATTTCGATGGTGACCATCGACTACCATTCATTAATCACCGACGGCGGCTTCATCGTCACCCGCGACGGGGACAAGATCGAAGGATATGCCGAAATGACCTCGGCCGCAACCGGCAAGAAACTCCGCATCTACGGTACCTGCACCTACGACCAGCAGGACGCCGAGCGGACCAGCTTCATCAGCCTCAACGACCTGAAAACTCCGCTCGGAAGCGCCTATTACCAACCGCTCGAAGAGGAAACGATTTCCGAAATCCATCTCTCGCCGGCCAGCCCCGTCATGGGAGCGCTGATCGACCAGGTGGATGAATACTACGTTCGAATCCGCTTCGACAACGCCCTGGCGACGGCTAAAACTCCGATCGACATCACCCGGATCGACAAGCTGTTCGAACTCGAAATCGTCGATCCTGCCCAACAAAAGTCGGTTACCGTCACCAATACGGACCTTCAAGGCGCGACGGGCACCATCACCCTCTACAAATACGCCCTGCAAGACAACTACCGAATCTCGTTCGATCTGCAGGTTCATGATATGCACCTCGAAGGGTATGCGGACGGGGCGTTCGAACTATACTCCTACTACTCCGGCAACAGTTATACGGTCGGAACGAACGACCCGGTCGAACTCCAATCCGCCGTCATCGACCGCCGCAGCGACGATTACTACACGATCTATCTGGCACCCCAGGCCGGTCTGACCGATTTGGAGCAAATCCGGCAGGCGGAGGGCGTAGTAACCATCAAAGCCGCACCGCAGGCACTGGACGGTCTGCTCGTTTCCTTTGCCAACGAAAAGGATGCCGGACGAATACTGTCCATCGCATATGCAGGCAAAACCTACGACAACCAGGGTGACAACACCAAGAGTACCATCCACGGAGCCACCGCAAAGCAAAAGATCGCGCTGGCCTTCTATGAAGCGACCAACGAAATGAACGGTTATTATTGCGGACCGTTCGTCGATGTGCAATAAACAACCCCGGCAACCGAAGGTCCGATCGCATCTCAAACCCACGATTCGACCGGCAACCGGTTCTCCCGGAATCTTCATCAAGCCCCCTTTTCGAAGGGGGCTTTTTTCCCACGCTTCATCCGGCGAAAGCAAAAAACAGAGCTCGGACCTTTTACTTCCGAATCGTCATCAATTTTGCCGTATTACCGAAAATCCGGAATAAAAACCACCGTCACAGTAGATATTTCAAAAAAAAACGCTAAATTTGTCAGAAACCTAAGTTGCTTCCTTAAGCCGAGCGCAATGAAACCTTCGTTTCGATTGCCGAGGCGAAAAATAGTCGAAAGAAAATCAACGCTTTCGATAAACCGAGCGCAGAATCGGAGGTGTTCGAACTCTGCCAAAGCGGAAAACAACGGCGTAAAAACGAACTGTTTCGTAGAGCCGAGGATATAACCACCAAGCCCGTTCGGTTATACGAGGCGGGAAACGGAACTCAAAACAGCAATGAACCTAAAACAGACACCATGATAAAGAAAGAATTATTACTCGGCGACGAGGCTATCGCATGGGGAGCCCTCAACGCCGGTCTTTCGGGCGTGTACGCTTACCCCGGAACCCCCTCTACGGAGATCACGGAATTTATCCAGATGCACCCCCTAACGCGCGAGCGCGGCATCCACTGCAACTGGTCGGCCAACGAAAAGACCGCACTGGAAGCGGCCCTCGGCATGTCGTTCGTCGGCAAGCGGGCCCTGGTCTGCATGAAGCACGTGGGCATGAACGTCTGCGCCGACGCTTTCGTCAATTCGGCTATGACGGGCGCCAACGGCGGCCTGGTGGTCGTAACGGCGGACGATCCCTCGATGCACTCCTCGCAGAACGAACAGGACTCCCGCTTCTACGCCAAATTCGCCATGATTCCCTGCTTCGAACCCGCATCGCAACAGGAAGCCTACGAGATGATCGGCGAGGCGTTCGACTTCTCGGAGAAATACCAGATTCCGGTGCTGATGCGCGTGACGACCCGCATGGCCCACTCGCGGGCCGTGGTCGAAATCGGCGAACCCCGCCAGCAAAACACGCTCCACTACCCCGAGCGGCCCCGCCAGTGGATCCTCATGCCGGGCAACTCGCGCGTACGTTACAAAACCCTCATCGAGGAGAACAAACTCTTCGAGCAGGAGGCCGAACATTCGCGCCACAACCGCTACATCGACGGACCGGACAAATCCATGGGCATCATCGCCTGCGGTCTGGCCTACAACTATATTATGGAAAACTTCCCGGAAGGCTGCCCCTTCCCCGTGCTGAAGATCTCGCAATACCCGCTGCCGACGGCACTCGTACAGCGCATGGCTTCGGAATGCCGTTCGCTGCTGATCGTCGAAGAGGGACAGCCCCTGGTAGAGGAGATGATCCGCGGTCTGCTGGGTACTCCGATTCCGGTCAAAGGACGTTTGAGCGGCGAGCTGCCCCGCACGGGCGAACTCACGCCCGACAACGTACGCGGCGCCCTCGGTCTGCCCCGCCGCGAGAGCGAGGCGGCCAGCCAGCTCACCATGCCCCGTCCCCCGGCCCTTTGTCAGGGCTGCGGTCACCGCGACGTCTATACGGCACTGAACGACGTGCTGCGCGAGCACTACCCCAATCACAAGGTCTTCAGCGACATCGGCTGCTATACGCTCGGTTCGCTGCCCCCGTTCCGGGCGATCGACACCTGCGTAGAGATGGGTGCTTCGGTCACGATGGCCAAGGGCGCTGCCGACGGCGGACAGTTCCCTTCGGTAGCCGTAATCGGCGACTCGACCTTCACCCACTCGGGCATGACCGCCCTGCTGGATGCCGTGAATGAAAAAAGCAACATCACCGTCGTAATCTCGGACAACCTCACTACCGGCATGACCGGCGGCCAAGATTCGGCCGGCACGGGACGCCTCGAGCAGATCTGCGCCGGACTGGGCGTGGAACCCGAACACATCCGCGTCGTAGTACCCCTGCCCAAGAACATGGAGGAGATCCGCCGCACGATCCGCGAAGAGATCGAATATAAAGGGGTTTCGGTCATCATCCCGCGCCGCGAGTGCATCCAGACCGCCAAACGCCACAACGCAAAAAAACAGTAGTACGACCATGAAACGGGACATCATACTTTCCGGCGTGGGAGGACAAGGCATCCTCTCGATCGCCACCGTCATCGGAGCCGCCGCCCTCAAGGAGGGACTCCACATCAAACAGGCAGAAGTACACGGCATGAGCCAGCGCGGAGGCGACGTACAGTCGAACCTGCGCATCAGTTCGGACGAGATCCTCTCCGACCTGATCCCCCAGGGCGCGGCCGATATCATCATCTCGCTCGAACCGATGGAGGCGCTGCGCTACGTACCCTACCTGAATCCGGAGGGCTGGGTGATCGCCAACACCACGCCGTTCGTAAACATCGACAACTACCCCGAACCGGAGGCCGTATTGGCTGAACTCGGGAAGCGCAAACATGCGATCCTGATCGATGTCGATGCCATCGCCAAGGAGCAATCCTCGCCCCGTGCGGCCAACATCGTGCTGCTGGGCGCCGCCGCTCCTTTCCTGGGGCTCGACGCCGACAAGTTCGAGGCGGGCATCCGCAGCATCTTCGCCCGCAAAGGCGAGCAGATCGTCGAAATGAACCTCAAGGCATTCCGCGCCGGATACGAATACGCACAAAAACACCGCAAGTAATGGCAGCTCTCATTCCGCAGAAGATGTTCGACGAGCAGCTCGCCGCCATGGACATCGAAAACTTCGCACAGGCCACGATCCGTCAGGTCGGAGCCGTCGGCGGCGCCCTCGAGAAGAACTCGGGCACCGAATTCCTGCACCTCGAAATGGGCGTTCCGGGCCTTCCGCCGGAGACTGTCGGCGTCGAAGCCGAACAGCAGGCCCTCGCCCAGGGACGGGCTTCGATCTACCCCAGCATCACGGGCATCGCCCCGCTCAAGAGCGAGGCTTCGCGCTTCGTCAAGGCCTTCCTCGACATCGACGTCGCCCCCGAGGGCTGCATCCCGACCGTCGGTTCGATGCAGGGCGGCTTCTGCCTGTTCCAGATCTGCTCGCAGTGCGACCCCAAGAAAGACACCATTCTGTTCATCGACCCGGGCTTCCCGGTGCAGCGCCAGCAGGTGCGCATCTTGGGCATCAAGCACGAATCGTTCGACATCTACGACTTCCGCGCCGAGAAACTTGGTCCCAAGCTGGAGAGCTATCTCAAGCAGGGCAACGTCGCGGCGATCATCTACTCGAACCCCAACAACCCGGCGTGGATCTGCCTCACAGAGAGCGAGCTGCGCACCATCGGCGAGCTGGCAACCAAGTACGACACGATCGTTCTCGAAGACCTGGCCTACATGGGCATGGACTTCCGCAAGGAGTTGGGACATCCGTTCAAAGCTCCGTTCCAGGCCACCGCAGCCCGTTACACGGACAACTACGTGCTGATGATTTCCGGCTCGAAGATCTTCAGCTACGCCGGTCAGCGCATCGCCATCGCAGCGATCTCGGACAAACTGCGCAACCGCTTCTACCCGGCTCTCAAGGAGCGCTACGGCATCGGCCGTTTCGCCGAATCCTACGCCCTGACATTCCTCTACGCCGCATCGTCAGGCGCAAGTCACTCGGCTCAATACGCTTTGGCGGCCATGTTCAAAGCGGCGGCGGACGGCAAGCTGGACTTCGTGGCCCACACCCGCGAATACGCACACCGCGCTCACCGCGTCAAGGAGCTCTTCGAGCGTCACGGTTTCCACATCGTCTATGACAAAGACCAGAACGAACACGTGAGCGACGGATTCTTCTTCACGGTAGGCTACGGTTCGATGCCGAGTTCCGACCTGGTGGCCGCGCTGCTGCGCTACGGTATCTGCGCGATCTCGCTCACCTCGACGGGCAGCCTCCAGAACGGCGTGCGTGTCTGCGTGTCGCAGATGAACCGCGAGGAGCAGTACGACCTGCTCGACCGGCGCCTCCGCGACTTCGCGCAGGACTACGCCCGGAAATAAATCCGGCATTGCAGCTCCGGGTCGCTGTGAAATCGTCCCGGAGCTGCACTCCGGAGCAAAGAATCCGGTACGGACTCCGGGAACGACCGTTCACACCCGACGAAGAGAAGGAGCCGAATAAATTCGGCTCCTTCAAATAACCAACAAAAAAGACAAAACCTACCGTCTCCGGCCGACGACGGTGCCGAATTTTCCATCCACCGACCGACTGCCGGAAACGACATAGAAAACCAAACCCATGATCAACTACACCACTGCCGCTGAAGCTGCGAAGCTCATCAAATCCAACGACAGCGTTTATATTCAGGGAAGCGTTTCGATTCCGGAAGTGCTCGTGAAAGCGATGGCCGACCGGGGACACGAACTCCGGGGGGTGAAGGTCTATTCGGCTTTCGCCATCGGACGGGAGGAAGCGCCCTACTGCAAGCCCGAATACAAAGACAGTTTCCTCGTATATAGCCTCTTCGTGTCGAACTCCGTCCGCAACTGGATCGCTCAAGGGTACGGACAGGCTATCCCGGCTTTTCTGGGTGAGATTCCGGGGCTTTTCCGCAAGGGGATCATCCCGATCGACGTAGCGCTGCTGAACTGTTCGCGCCCCAACGAGGAGGGCTATTGCAGTTTCGGCACCTCGGCCGACCTCGCGGTTTCGGCCGCCGAATGTGCGAAGGTCGTCATCGCCCAGATCAACCCCCACGTGCCGTTCTCCTACGGCGACGCGCTGATCCACGTCTCGAAACTCACGGCCGCCGTCGAAGTCGATGAACCTCTGGTGGAGCTTCCGACCGCCCAGCCCAACGAAATCGACCGCAAGATCGGCGGCTACATCGCCGAGCTGATTCCCGACGGTGCGACCCTCCAGATCGGCGTGGGCGGCATCCCCAACGCCGTACTCGCGGCCCTGGGCGATCATAAACACCTGGGACTCCACACCGAAGCACTCACCGACGGGGTAGTACCCCTGATTCGGAGCGGCGTGATCGACAACTCGCAGAAAAAAGTGCTTCCGGGCAAAAACCTCGCGTCGCTGGCTCTCGGCTCGAAGCGGCTTTACGAATACATGGACTACAACGAAGACCTGATCATGAAGGACGTGGCATGGACGAACGACCCGTTCCGCATCCGCGAGAATCCGAAGGTCATGGCCATCAATTCGGCGCTGGAGGTCGATCTGACGGGCCAGATCTGCGCCGACTCGATCGGCACGATGATCTACTCGAGCGTAGGCGGACAACACGACTTCATGTACGGCGGCGCCCTCTCCGAAGGCGGTAAAACCTTCATCGCGCTCCCCTCGACCACCTCGAAGGGACACTCCAAGATCAAGGCCCTGCTGACGCCCGGCGCCGGCGTGGTGACCACCCGTTTCCAGACACAATACGTCGTCACGGAGTACGGTGCGGCCTACCTGCTGGGCAAAGGACTCGCCGAGCGTGCCCGCGCCCTGATCGACATTGCGCACCCCTCGGCCCGCGAAGAGTTGGAAAAAGCCGCCTGCGAACGCTTCGGCTATTCGTTCCTGCGGCTCAAATAGGCTCCTCGACTCCATGTGCAGGAATCGTTCGCGGACGCCTGTCCGCTCTGCGCGGAAGTGATTTTCTCGCAAGATCCATATATTATAAGGTATATCAAAAAACAGGACTCCTGCCGAAACCGGAATAACCGTGTATGCGGAATAACTAAAGACCGTCCCGCCTCCTTTTTCAGAGGATGGGACGGTCTTTTTTCCACACAAAATCCCCCTCTCTACGGGGGTAAAAACGAAATGTGTTAAAAGTTGAAATGGGAAATCTGAGATAAGTCCAATGTAATACAGAGAGTTAGATCAGAATTACGTCTCAAGTCATGAGCGATCGAAATGCGACTTTGTTGATACATTCGTGTTACTTTGGAGGGGATTTGAACGGACTGTTCAAGCGCAAAATGTTACATTCCCATAAAAGTCCCTAAAAATGGCATGAAATACAGTCGTAAGTCCTCCGTATAAAAACGACAAAAGTCCCGTCAGAAGCCAATATAACGGCGATTCTGGCGGGATTCTCTGTTTCATGAATCCCATCCCAACATTGGGGTGTTCAACCGTTCAAAACACTGTTCAAACACATCGTAATACCCGTTCAAACGACCATATTGGTAAGTGCACCGATATGGTCATTTTTATGTTTAGGGTTGCATTTAGGGTTACACTTAGGGTTACATCGAAATAATTATAAAAAAACGAAATGCATACATTAGGGATACGTTTAGGGATACATTTTTTATGTCTTATATAATCTATTCAAATACCTATCATTCCATTATTGCGATCAAATAATGAGTAATATTGCGTATATAGGGGGGGTATAATACTCATATATGAAAAGTGTATATAAACATAACATACTAACGCACAATGAATTCTGGGTGGCTATCTTGATTAGCCACCCAGAAAAGCGTGCGTGCGATGGTTTGTTGTGCTTATCCCATCGTATTGAACCGGATACTTGCTTTGATTAACGCCAGAGCCTGGATTGAGTCTGCTGGGATATCTTTCGGTGAGTGGTGTGGGTTGTGGCTGACAAGTCGGACAAAACGATCGTCGTCTGCCCTCTGAATGTATTTGATCGTGATGTAGCTATCACCATCGATGTTGAACGACAGCAGATACATCTCTCCCCATAGGATATTCCTGGTGCCATTTGGGATCTCCTTATATAATACGATATCGCCGCTCTTCAGTAATGGATACATTGAGTCTCCTCTGACATAGACCGCTCCATCGCAAGGTGGAAGATCCGGGATTTGGATGTGAGATATAGGAGTGCGACGATTCTGATCGGAAAACAGTGCCACCAAACCTGCCGTTGCGTCAAGTTCATACAGCGGAACGCTTTGCATATCGATTATCCGATCTGTCCGCAACGTAAATTGTGATTGGATAGTTGGAGAGGTTGATTGGGCGACATCATCTCGGATCATCTCACCTTTACCCGACAACAACCACTCAGCCGAATATCGGGGATAATTTTCAACTATCGCCTGTATCCATTTTGATTGTATATCAGTGCCATTGGCTATAGCTCTGGAAAGTACTCCTTTGCTTGCTCCTATTTTTCGCTCCAAAGCCCCTATTGTAATACCTTCATTATTAGCTATATCCTCAATTCGAGGTAGTATTTTATTCATGTTTGTTGAAAATTATCCCTATAAAATTTGGATTAGGGGATAATTATCCCCATATTTGCATCGAGTTCCGAATATGTAACTCACGGACAAATATAGCAAAAAAGCGAATTATGGCAAAAATCATTCTTGAGTACGGAGAGCGCAAGGTGCTCGGTGAGCTCTTCAAGGTAAGTCAGCGTACGGTCCGCCGGGCGCTGTCGTGCGAGACGAACACGGATCTCGCAAAGAAGATCCGCAAGGTTGCCCTCGACCGGGGCGGCGTTTTCAAACCGACACAAAATCCGACCCAGCTATGAACGAACAATGGACTATACGCGAAAACTACGTCGGATCAATGATATTCGGGGCTTTGGCTCTCGGAGGAATCTTTGGCGTATGTACGGGGAACTTGATTCACCTGATCACGATCATTGTCAGTGGCTCGGTGAGCTGGGCCCTATGGCACGAGGCAAAACGACTGACTAAGACGTTAAAATCATAAAATGTGCAACACTATGAAATCGAATCTCACTTACTATCACTCTCGTTTAGTACCTCTGAAAGAGATTCCTCCGAGACAAAGAGCGCTGCTTTATTCCCTCTATGGAACTCCACGTATGGATACTGAAGAGGTCGATAGAACTCATCAGGGAACGGGAAATCCGACAGAACCTTATACATCTGTCGATCGACATAGACTCCTCTCCATAAGAATGAAGATCTGTGGTGGAATACCTCGCAAATGACATTGTATAGCTCTTTTTTGGATATTTCAGTTCTGCTTGTCGAGCGAAGATACACTAAATCCGCCGCTCCATTCTCGAGGCCGAAATCATGATTGACTGAAATAGCATAATCGAGTTGATATAGCCATGCAAAACTCTTAAAAATATCCAAAACCGGTTTTCGATACTGATTGATGTTTGTATCCTCAGAATAACAGATGGTTACATTTAAACGGTAGATCTTACCCATAATCGCTAAAATTTTGTAGTTGATAGCACAAATATAGCGATTCTCCCGTGAATCCGCAGGGGTTGTCCGGAGCGATACCGGCACGGGAACGAATAAAAAGAGAAATCCCATGCAACGATACGGTCAAACAATAGCAGTCACGGTAGAGGACCTGACGCGCAGCGATGACGGAGAGGCGGTTATGACTTATGTTAATTACAAAGCTCTCGCTAATCGAGGAAAGCTTATTGTCCTCCGTCCCGGCAAAGGCCTCGGGTCGTGTGCCCTGATCGAGTATTCTTCACTGCCGGATCGATTCCGCAAGCGCTTCGAGGCCAAGTACGGTGATCCGGAGGTCCTGCTATGCCAGGATAGGAGAGCATTGGTGATCAATGCCGAGGCACGCCGCTTCTTTGCCGGAGTCGACGAAAACTCCTTCCGTCTGCCGAATGGAGAGACGCTTCCGAACGACAAGGTCGAGGAATACACCCTGAATGCATCTGTTCTGGATGTACTGCATGAGGAGGTCGAGCGGCAACGACTCGGCCGCAACCGCCTCAAGAACTCCAC
>ULNI01016889.1_pt1 | contig 11930 bp, 10 predicted proteins | sample 1951881 | NCBI WGS metagenome assembly ULNI01 (sample SAMEA4835573, study PRJEB28245) | human gut metagenome | biome: gut microbiome; material: fecal sample | place: Denmark | collected 2008
AACGAAGAGGGTATCAAATCGGTAATGTCACCTTCGATCGTGCGTTTCACGATGTTGGCTTTATTTTCACCCCAAGCGACACAAACGATACGACGAGCCGACATCAAATTGGATATACCCAACGTAACGGCGCTGCGGGGAACATTCTCGCTCGAATTGAACTGCGACGATGCCATGTGGCGAGCATCGCTACCGAGCAGCATCAGACGGCAGGAAGAGTTGAGCTGCGAACCCGGTTCGTTAAATGCCAGATTTCCGACCGCACCGATCTCGCACAAAGCTAAATCGATACCACCGCAAGCCTCTATTTCTTCTTCGTAATTTTTACAATACTGGTACACATCTTCTTTCGATACCAACTTACCGGGCGAATGAATATTCTCGGGATCGATATTCACCTTGTCGAGCAACAGCTCTTTCAACAGGCTCATCGTCCCGGGAGCTCCTTCTGCCAAAGGATAATATTCCCCGATATTGAATACTATGACATTCGAGAAACTGACTTCGCCGGCCTGATACATGCGTACCAATTCGGCATAAACGGCGTGAGTACCGACACCCGAACCCAAAGCGAGCACACAATGACGATGCTCTGCCTTGCATTTCTGTATCAATTCCGCTACGTCATGAGCTACATACACCGACCCTTCCTCAGAGCCTTCGAAGATTTTGGTGTAAACTTTCTCGTCTCGTGTAAGAGCCGCAAGTTCCAACTCACCATCAGGAGCATAATACCTTTTGGGTATCCGATCCAGTTTAATCTGAGAACTTAGATTTGTTTTCATCGCGATAGTTTTTTTAAGTTACAAACTTAATGATTCCTTTACACTTTTTCTACACAAAAAAGGTAAAAAATCACGGAATCACTTTCGATTTTTAGAAAAATACACAAAATTTTCATATACACATCTGTACTTCCCAAAAAATGATTACTTTTGGGGAAAGCTAAAATTATATACAAATCATGAGACTGATTATCGAACCAACCTATGATGCCGTTTCTCGTTGGGCCGCTAATTATGTGGTATCGTGCATCAATAAGTTCAAACCGACAGAGGATAAACCTTTCGTACTGGGTCTTCCCACAGGGTCGTCGCCTCTGGGCATGTATAAACATTTGATAGAATTGAACCGTAAAGGTGTCGTTTCGTTCCGTAATGTCGTGACTTTCAATATGGACGAATATTGCAATCTGCCCGAAGACCACGAACAAAGTTACCATACGTTCATGTGGAGCAATTTCTTCTCCCACATCGATATTCGCCCGGAAAACGTGAATATACTCAACGGCAACGCTGCCGATCCCAAAGAAGAATGCGCCCGCTATGAAGCCAAAATAGCATCTTACGGGGGTATCGAACTGTTCCTCGGCGGTGTAGGTCCCGACGGTCATATCGCTTTTAACGAACCGGGTTCTTCGTTAACGTCACGCACCCGCGTAAAAACACTGACCCAAGACACAATTATCGCCAACTCCCGTTTCTTCGGAGGCGATACCCATCTTGTTCCCAAAACGGCTCTCACCGTAGGTGTCGGTACTATCATGTCGGCCCGGAATGTCCTTATCATCGTTAACGGGCACAACAAAGCCAAAGCCTTGCAACAAGGCGTAGAAGGCGGCATTTCCCAAATGTGGACGATCACGGCTCTGCAAATGCACCCCAAAAGCATCATTGTCTGCGACGACGCCGCAACGGCCGAATTGAAGGTGGGTACTTACAAGTATTTCCTCGACATCGAGAAAAACAACCTCGACCCTGACAGCTTACTATAAGACTTGTCTCAATCACATAATAAGAGAGGCTTCGCCGTGGCGAAGCCTCTCTTAATTTATACATAACATCATTCTATGGGGGACTTTCTGTTTTTCTTCCAAATCTCGAAATTTCGTTTCAGTCCGGCATACTTAGCTCTTTTGACAGCCGAATGGCGAAATATCCGATTGAAATCATCGGGTGTCATCGTTTCGAATCGGGAAGCATCGAGAGCAAGAAATTCTTCGCTGGGTGCAAATTCGTGATGCACAGAAGGTCGAGCCGATTTATTCCACGGGCAACATTGCTGACAGGTATCGCATCCATATACCCGATCGCCCATTCTATCGGCTACGAAAGGAGCTATATCCCCCTTGTTCTCGATGGTTTGACAAGAGATACACAGGCGGGCATCCACACTCCCCGGAGCGTACAACGCCCCGGTGGGACAACTGTCCATACAACGAGAACAATCGCCGCATCGAGCAACGACCGGACTATCGGGAGGAAGATCCAAAGAAGTTATCAATTCTCCCAAGAAGAAGAAAGAGCCTTTGCCGGGAATAATCAACTGGGCATTTTTCCCGATAAAGCCGAGACCTGCACGAACCGCCCAATAACGTTCCCGCACCGGAGCCGTATCGCAACAGGCCCTCCCCGCATCCCCAGAATAGGACGAAACAAAAACGGCCAACTGCCTCAGCTTATCCCGCATCACATCATGATAATCCCGACCATAGGCATAATAAGCGAACCGGGGGCTTTCATCGGACTGAAAGCGAACTGGATAATAGTTGAGTGCCACACAAATCATCGTGCGGGCTCCGGGATATAACAACGCCGGATTATCCCTCAACTCCACATAATTGTCCAAATAACCCATTTGCGCCTGTTTCCCGGAAGCGAGCCACTGCCGGTATTTATCGCGCATATCGGCATCGACCGCTTCCACTCTTGCGAAACCACAGGCATCGAAACCGATACGCAAGGCTTCGTTTCGTATGATCTCACGCCATTCAGAGGGTTTTGAACAAGAAGCCATTCTCTCTAAGCCAATTTATCGTCCTCGGCAACGCATAGTGCAAGTTTCGCTCTGCCTTAATCGAATCGTGAAACACGATGATGGAACCGTTGCGGGCATAACGTTTCACATTGCCGAACACCTGCTCACCCGACAATTTATTACTATAATCGCGCGTCACGACGTCCCACATGATAATGCTGAAATCTTTCTTCAACAATTTGGCTTGTCCGGGTAGCATGTGACCATGAGGGGGGCGAAACAACCGACTTTGAATAAGGTCGTGAGCATTCATGACATTCCGCACGTATTTTTCGGGAGACATCGACATTCCCTTCACGTGATTCATCGTATGATTCCCCACTTGATGCCCTCTGTCCCTGATCACCTGAAACAGATTGGGATTACGCGCGACATTGTCACCGACACAAAAAAACGTAGCTTTCACTTCGTAGTAATCGAGTACATCGAGAACCCACGGAGTAACTTGCGGAATGGGACCGTCATCGAAAGTGAGATATACGGTCTTTTTATCTCCCGGTATACGCCAAATCGTTTCGGGAAACAACATGCGATAAAAAAACGGGGGTTGCTCTATAAACATAACAAGTACGACTAATATCGAGAGAGAATCGGATCTTGAATGGCAAATCGGTCTTCTATCTTTTTCTGCAATTCGGGTAACCCATAAGATACACTCATTTCGTGTATCGTATGGACGATATACAAATGTTTCTGATAGTCGTTTCCTACGGAACGAAGCTGACCGGAAGTCAAGTCTTTATACCAATTCAGGTATCCGGCCGAATTGTCGAGTATCTCGGTCAACAAAGCCTCGCCTTTCGCTTTCTCTCCCAAATCGAGATAGGACTGCGCCAGCGAAATGGAGGTAAGGTCGTGAGTCACTTGCCAACCCGGAATCTTCTCCATAATCAAATCCAGTGCGGTCAATGCCTTATCGTTTTTCCCTTCGGCAATGAGTTGAACGACCAAATCGCCGAACATCATGCGATGCGTGTTGCACATGCGACGCACATTTTCGTCGAGATATAACGGGTGCTCGGGAGTTGCTTTATCGATTCCTCCCCAACGGAATTTATTGACCATATTGTCATACATCTTATCCGTATCGATGTTGTTGGAAACGCCTTTCAAAGGAACGACCTGATAAGCCAGTCCGGTACGGGAGAAATAATCTTCCAAGCCCAGATAGTAACTACTACCCACCGTCACGGCAAAATAAACCGGACGTTTCCAACCTTGCATGGCATTGGTGTTGATAATGTCCAACGAAGCTATTTCACTCATTGTAAAACCTCGCTTATCGGCAAAATCGGGAACAATGCGAGAAACGATACTATCTTTCAACTCAGGCGCTACCGTACCCGAAGCGACGGCCGCATCGGCGTTTACCGGAATATAGAGCTTGTTCGTGGGTAAATGGTTCAACTTTCCGTATCCGGGAACATCTTTCGTCCAATCCTCATCGCTATACAGATAGTCCAATCCATCGCTTACCGTAATCGAATCGGCCAACCGATTAATTACATAATTATAGGAACGCACGTCATAAGCGTATTTCGACTCATCGGCCGAAATGGGCAGCGGCGCCGATTCGTAGGCCGGACGTTTCATCTGGTCGATATACCAATCGGTCTGTAAATAAGACAAATTGCAAACCCTTACATCGGTGCGATACCCTTCCACCTCCTGTACGTACCACAAGGGGAAAGTATCGTTATCGCCATTAGTAAAGATGATACCGTTTTCATCGACACTCGACAGATAGTTCATACCGAAATCGCGACAAACATATCGTCCCGAACGGTCGTGGTCGTCCCACGTCTGGCTTACCATCTGCAAGGGCACACACAGACATAGCAGCGCAGCCACAGCAGCGGTAATCGTACTCACGGGTTTTTCGTCGGTCGTTTTCAACAGATAATTCAATCCTCTCCACACGGCCGCAACACCCAATCCTATCCAGATAGCGAATGCGTAGAACGAACCGGCGTAGGCATAATCCCGTTCACGAGGCTGATAGGGGGTTTGATTCAAATAAATCACAATCGCTATACCGGTCATGAAGAACAGGAAGAACGTCACCCAAAAACTTTCGATACCTTTCTTACCGGAAAATGCCTGATAGAACAACCCGATCAGACCCAACAAAAGGGGCAGCATATAAAAGACGTTACGCCCTGCATTATTCTTCAAATCGTCGGGCAGATTGGTCTGGTCTCCCGCAATATGCTTGTCGATAAAATTGAATCCACTGATCCAATTTCCGTTTTGCACCTCTCCATGTCCCTGTATATCGTTTTGCCGCCCGGCGAAGTTCCACATGAAATAACGCCAATACATGTAGTTCAACTGATAATCGAGGAAGAAAGCAAGATTCTCGGCAAAAGTGGGTTTCATGACCGTTTTGGTTCCTTCGGAAGTTCTCACCTGCACCGGACGACCTTTAAAATCAGTCCACTCTTTATATGCCGATATATGTTCCGATTTATCGCTATACATACGCGGGAACAGCATGTTCAACTCGGGTTGATACTCGTAATGTTCGTTATATCCGGTGACTATATAACGGTCTGCCTCGTCCTCCGATGTTTTCAGTTTTTTCTTCCAAATGGCTTTGCCCTTCGTCGATATGGCAGTCCCGTTGGCATCACGAGCGATTTCAGCCGGGAAAGTCTGTCCATAGAACAAAGGCCTGTCGCCATACTGCTCGCGGTTGAGATAACCGCCCAAACTAAATATATCTTCGGGCGAATTTTGATCCATCGGGGTATTGGCCGTCGAACGAATCACAATCAGCGCATACGAAGAATAACCGATAAAAATAACGAACAACGACAACAATATCGTATTCATGGCGACTACCGCCAGCTTTTTACGAGTAAACAAATAATAAGCCAACGCAGCCGTAAGGACAATACCGATAATATACCCGTCGCCGATAAAAGGAATACCCACCAATACGATACTTATCAAAAACGAAATCTTGATGAGCTTATCGCTACGCTGAGCATACGTCTCATAAATGGCCCAAGCGATAACCCCGACAATAAGGAAGAAATAAAATACCACACCGCTGTTGAACGGCAAATGGAAAACATTGACGAACAACAATTCGACCCAACCGGCAACCTCGACAAAACCCGGAACCAGACCGTAAAGCAGAAGCACGATCAACACGAACGATACCAATAGGGCAATTAAAGAACCTTTCAAATCGGTATTTTTATACTTACGGTAATAATAAACCAATACGATGGCCGGGATACACAAAAGATTCAACAGGTGAACCGCAATCGAAACTCCTATGATATAGGCTATCAAAATAATGTAACGGTTGGCATGCGGCAGGTCGGCCACGCTTTCCCATTTGAGGATAAGCCAAAACACCAATGCGGTACAGAACGACGAATAGGCATAAACCTCGCCTTCCACCGCCGAGAACCAAAATGTATCGGACCACGCATAGGCCAAAGCTCCTACCAAACCGCAACCGAGAATTGCAATCATCTGCCCGAGCGACATCGTCTCCTCTGTCTCTCCCTCACGCAAAACGATCTTCTGCGCCAAACGGGTGATCGTCCAGAACAACAACAGTATGGTGGCAGCGCTTAACAGCCCCGACATAAAGTTTACCATATAGGCGACCTCGGAAGGAGAAGAAGCAAAATTGGCAAAGAATCGCGCCGTCAACATAAATATGGGATTACCCGGCGGGTGACCCACTTCCAACTTATAACCCGATGCTATAAACTCACCACAGTCCCAAAAACTGGCCGTGGATTCCAAAGTAAGGATATAGGTAACCGCCGCGATAACGAAGACTACCCACCCCAAAACATTGTTCAGTAATTTGTACCGTTTCATTTGTTATATTTATAATTTTTTCCTTTCATCTCGACCGAGAACCTCGGGTCCTTGTAATCCGCAACAAAGACAACACGCCCGACGGCAAAAACAGATTCATTTCGTCAATCATCGAAATCCGGTTCATTTTCACATTCCGGCCACAAAAATATTGCAAAGATAACAAAGATTGTCAATCTCCCCTCTTTATAAACTTTTTATAATAGTTTATCGGCTATATTTCACAAAATAACAGTATCTCTAATCCCATTTACAAGGTTTCTTATTACTTTTACACGCACAAACAAACAGCGTTTATGAGCATGAAAATTTTGATTACCGGAGCCGGCGGATTCATCGGCGGATTTATCGTCGAAGAGGCGCTGTCGCGAGGGTACGAAACTTGGGCGGGTGTGCGCAAAACGACTTCTCGCGAGCATCTTTCCGACCCCGCAATCCGCTTTATCGACTTCAATTACGGTAACAAAAAAATTCTTACCGACCAACTACTATCGCATAAAGGGGAATACGGAGCATGGGACTACATCGTTTATAATCTGGGGGTTACAAAATGCAAAAATCCCGATGACTTCGATCGAATCAACTACGGCTTTGTGAAAAATTTCACCGAGGCCCTCGTCGAAACAGAAATGGTTCCTAAACAATTCATCATGACGAGCAGCCTCGGAGCATGGGGAGTCGGTGACGAAAAGAACTTCACCCCCATACGCCCCACCGACACTCCTCACCCCAATACCCGATACGGAAAAAGCAAGCTGAAAGCCGAGCGACATTTAGAATCGTTGGAAGGATTCCCATACGTGGTCATGCGTCCCACCGGAGTATATGGCCCCTATGAGCGAGATTACTACCTGATGATGAAAAGTATCAAATACGGATTCGATTTCATCGTCGGGTTCAAACCTCAACTCATCACCTTCATTTACGTGAAAGATTTGGTACAAGCTATCTTCAAAGCCATAGACCGGGGAGTCGTTCGGCGGGGGTACTTCCTCTCGGAAGGAAAAGCATACACTTCGTCCCAGTTTCGCCGATATGTAGCGACCGCTTTGGGAAAGCGCAGGGTTGTCCCCGTCAAAATTCCGGTGTGGTTGCTTTGGGTCGTATCGGTCATTGCCGAAAAAGGAGCTATCGTGTTGGGAAAAACCAGCACATTAAATCGGGATAAATTCCGTATCATGAAACAACGCAACTGGATTTGCGATATTTCGGACGCTCAGAACGAACTCGGTTTTTCTCCGCAATACAGCTTGGAACGAGGCGTGAACGAATGCGTGAAATGGTATCGCGAATACAAATGGTTATAACGTCGCTTGTGCCGAAGGGTTCTCTTTCGGGAAAAAGCGTTAACTTTGCAACCGATTCAAATACGTGACAATGAAAAAGATAAAATCGGTTTGCGTTTATTGCGCATCCAGCTCTAAAATAAATCCTCGCTACTTCGAAGCCGCCCGCGAAACAGGCAGGCTTCTCGCACAAAACGGAATGCGATGCGTTTGCGGCGCCGGCAATCAAGGTCTGATGGGTACTCTGGCCGACAGTGTTCTCGAAAACGGAGGCGAAGTATTGGGTGTAATACCCCGGTTTATGATCGACGAAGGTTGGTGTCATAAAGGTTTGACCGAGACCATCGTAACCGCCGACATGCACGAGCGGAAAGAACGTATGGCGCAAGAAGCCGATGCCGTCATCGCTTTACCGGGCGGTTGCGGAACAATGGAAGAGCTCTTCGAAATAATCACATGGAAACAGCTCGGACTGTTTCTCAACCCTATCGTCATATTGAACATAGACGGATATTATAACCCGTTGATAGAGATGCTTCATAACGCCATCGGCGAAAACTTCATGAGGCAGGAGCACGCCCGTATGTGGCAAGTCGCACAGACCCCCCAAGAAGCTGTCGACGCTATTCAAAACATACCCGTATGGGATAAAAACATTCGCAAAATCGCAGCCATATAATCATGCCTGTCCCTGCCGCACATACCGCCATTCCTGCCGATACTGCGCAAGCCCAGTCGCCCGCCGGTACTCCCGAGGTTTTCGTGCCGCGATACATACATGGATTCGAGCGAAGTACTCCCCTGAAAGAGACCGATCCGCTGAAAGACCTGCAAGAAACCATAATCGCCATACCCGAAGGATTCCCGTCTGAAAAAATACCCGAAACACCCATGAACGATCCCGTAATCGTCGGCCTCGTTCTCATTGTTTTCTTGCTGTTCGCTTTCACGTTCAAAAAAGGAATCAAATATTTGGGTGAAGTGCTCCGCAATTCGCTCAACGTAAAGGAGAGACAAAACCTGTTCGACGATACTACCGTGAGAGAAACCCAACTCCGGGCCGTATTGTTGATCATGACTTTCATCTCCGAAGGCTTCTGCCTATTCGAACTTGTAAGTCGGCATATACCTTCCCTATCCGAAATGATCGGAATAGGGATTTGTTGCGGAGGAGTCATCGCATTTTGTTATTATTACCTTCAAAAATGGATTTATACCGGAATCGGGCGGTTATTTACCGATGCCACACATACCCGTAAGTGGATAGACAGCTTCGTATCGATCAATTCCTTGATAGGCATTCCTCTCGCCTTGTCGATACTCGCGATGACCTTCATTCCTCCTTTGGAAAAAATCATGTTCGTCACAGCGGTATTTATCTATCTAATCTCTCGTATCTTGTTTATTTATAAAGGGTTTAAGATTTTTTACCGCAATATATTAGATTTATTCTATTTTATTGTGTACCTTTGTGCCCTCGAAATCACCCCCCTATTTTGGGTATATAGATCAAGTATATTGATATATAATTTTGTCGAACTAAAAATACAGCAGCTTTGAAAATTAAGAAAATTCTTGTTTCTCAGCCCAAGCCGAGTTCCGAAAAATCTCCCTACTACGATATTGCAGAAAAATATGGTGTAAATATCGTTTTTCGTCCTTTTATCAAAGTAGAAGGTCTGACCTCCAAAGAATTCAGACAGCAGAAAATATCCATACCCGAGTACACTGCCGTTATTTTCACGGCACGCACCGCTATCGACCATTTCTTCCGTCTGTGCGAAGAACTGCGTGTTACCATACCGGAAACGATGAAATACTTCTGTACGACAGAGGCCATCGCCCTTTATTTACAGAAATACATCATCTATCGCAAACGCAAAATATTTTTCGGGAACTCTGGAAAGCTGGACGACTTAGTACCTTCGTTGCTCAAACACTCCGGCGAAAAATTCCTCTTCCCGGTTTCCGATGTACATAAAGAGCAAACTTCTGTATTAGAAAAGCATAAAATCAACTATACGAAGGCCATTATGTACCGTACCGTAAGCAACGACTTCGGACCCGATGAACCGTTTGATTACGATATGCTTCTGTTTTTCAGCCCATCGGGTATCAAATCGCTGACCAAGAATTTCCCCGATTTCAAACAAGACGACATAAAAATCGGGACATTCGGCCCCACTACGGCACAAGCCGTACGGGATGCCGGCCTGAGACTCGACATCGAGGCTCCGTCACCCGGAGCTCCGTCGATGACCGCAGCCTTAGACCTCTTCCTAAAAGAACAAAGTAAAAAGAAATAAAACCTTTCTTACCCCAAACCCGAACCTCATAATCGTCTTTTACCGGAAGGAGGCGCTTATGAGGTTTTATTTTCAAAACCGATGAACGACCACAAACTCCCCAAAAACGAAAAGTTGTGTAGCCGAACGGCAATCGACCGCCTGTTTGCCGAAGGGAGTTCTTTTATCGTCTATCCGATTCGTGTCGTTTATCGCATAGACGACAGCGAAAGCGCTCCGCCACGTTTCTTTATCAATATCCCCAAACGAAATTTCAAACGCGCCGTCAAACGGGTATATTTGCGTCGCCGGATAAGAGAAGCCTATCGGCTTAACAAGCAGATTCTGACAGAACCGCTGTCGCGACAAAGCCGAACCGCACATTTAGCCTTTCTTTACCTCGATAAAAACCTGAACGATTTTCATTTTATAGAGAAGAAAGTCATTGAAATTCTGGAACGTCTGGCCCGGAAAATAGAATCGCAACAAACCCCGTCCTGACGTCATGAAAAAACTGCTATCGGCCATACTCCTGCTTCCTATCCGTTTTTATAAGGCATGTATTTCCCCCATGCTACCTCCATCGTGCCGATATGTACCCACCTGTTCGCAATATGCTATCGAAGCCATACAGATACACGGCCCGTTAAAAGGTTTGTGGCTGGCCGTCAAACGTATCCTGAGCTGTCACCCGTGGGGCGGTAGCGGTTACGATCCCGTCCCGATTAAAACGCCGACCGATATTCACACGCACCACGACCGCTACGGAGCCATCATCAGCACGACCCCCGAAGAGTTCCGCTCCGAACCGGGAAAGTTCTACTCCGTCGGGATGCACCCGTGGAGCCTGACCTCCCGCTCCAAAGAAACATTCCCTCTGCTGGAAACGATCGTACGAAACGAGCAAGTCGTGGCGATCGGCGAGACGGGACTCGACAGACTCAAAAGCGGAGTCGGCTATGAAGAACAATCGGAATACTTCAAACATCACATATATCTCTCTGAAAAGTGGCACAAGCCGCTCGTCATACACGCCGTCAAAGCATACGACGACATAATCCGCATCCATAAAGCAGAAAGACCTAAACAACCGTGGATTATACACGGATTCAGAGGGAAACCCGAAACCGCAGGGCAACTGATTCGAGAAGGGCTATATCTCTCCTTCGGAGAATATTACAACCACGAATCTTTGAAATCCGTACCACTCGACCGCTTGTTTTTAGAAACAGACGAGGGCAATATGCCCATCGATAAACTATATAGGAAAGCGGCCCGCATACGCAATCTCTCGACTCACCGATTACGCAAATCGATAAGGGAAAACATCTCGCGAATCTTTACGTTTCCCCCGCAATCCTGACAATAAGACTAAACTACTATTCCCTCCTGCTTATCATTCTCTTGTATTACCGACTCGACTCACATCACGATCCAGTAGAAAATCCGTGGGGATAGCGATGAGTTTTAGAGAATGAAATTCTTTTCGATAACCACAGGAGAGACTGATTCTTAATTAATTAACACCTCCTCCCTTGCCGTGTCCCGTAGCATTACGGAGAACTGTGTTAGCCATATAGAGGAGAGGGGTAAAATAGCCCCTCCCTCTGCTCATCACAAATGAATAGAGTGTTACTTTAAACTCCTCCTCTGTGTGGCGAAGCCATATAGGGGAGGTGGCACGCAGTGACGGAGG
>ULNI01011760.1_pt1 | contig 11872 bp, 1 predicted proteins | sample 1951881 | NCBI WGS metagenome assembly ULNI01 (sample SAMEA4835573, study PRJEB28245) | human gut metagenome | biome: gut microbiome; material: fecal sample | place: Denmark | collected 2008
AGGAGGGAATGAGATTTATGAAAAATCAAGTAACAAATCTAATTACAAAAATAATTTCAATTCTAGTCATAATGCTAATGATAGTAAATAGTTCACTAATGCTAGTAATATCAGTAGCAGCAGACGCAGTACAAAAAATAATAGACGAAACAAAAACGAATGCAATTTATGAACTAAATATAGAAAAATACGTAAATTACAAGACAGGGGACAAGCAAGGAACCCTTGTGCAAACTAACCTAAAAACAGGAATTGAATATCAAGAAGGGCAAGAATACGCCCCAATACAAGAAACAAATGTAACCATAAACACTCCTAAGATAAACGATAAATATCCAGAAAATGTAGAAATTATTACAAAATCTACAAAAGCAACAAACGGCGATGGAAACGGAAAAGATGTTAATTATACTTACAACAAAGAAAATGGCCAGTTACAAATAATCACAGAAAACAAGGCAGATGACAAAGGAAACATCTATACCGAAAATGTTGCTGGTGCAAGAGACGAATATCAAATAGATTTTTATTATGATGCAAATTGCTATAATGGTGAAAATCAAAAAAGAGTAATAAGTTTTACAGGAAAAGAAAATTTAAAAGTTAAAAATAATGAAAATGAGGCACAAATAAGCAAAGATATTAAATCAGACTTTGAAGTAGCAGAAAATAAATCTGGATTAATTTCAACAAATGTTACAACAAGTGACATTTATAATGGATTTATCAATGCAAATGTAAAAAATGGAACTGCAAATGATACTGAATACACAGAATACATGAATATTCAAGTAGGATACAAAGAAATAGCAGACGAAATGTATGTTACTTTAACAAATACATTGAAAAATAAAAAAGACAAAGAAACAGAAACTACAGATGTGGTTTATAAAGGCTTAAAATTAAATAAACAAAATATTCTAGACATCTTAGGTGAAGACGGAAATCTACAAGTATTAGACAATAAAGAAAACAAATTAGCAGAAGTAAATAAAGATACAAATGCAAATGATAATGGAACAATTGAAATAAACTATGAAAATGAGCAAAATTCAATAATAGTAAAAACAACAAAACCTGTAAAAATTGGAGATTTAAAAATTGAAAACAAAAAATCTTTAAAGGCTTCAATGACAGATTTAAATAACAATAAAATAATATCAAAAAGTACAATAAAATGTATAAATAGAGTACAAAAAGAAATAGAGCAAACACAAGAAAATAAAGGAACACAAACACAAGAAGTAATAGAAGAAAAATATAATTTTGAAAACACAAACGAAGAACAAATAAAAGAAGCAAAAACAAGAATTGATATTAATTTTAACAAAACAGAATGGACAAATAGTGCACAAAATGACACAACAATAACTGCAACACTTGTAACAAATAGTCCAGAATATAACCTATTTAAAAATCCTGTAATTGAAATTCAATTACCACAAGAAGTAGAAAAAGTAGTATTAGGTGAAACACAATTATTATATAATGACAATTTAAGTATTAAAAAAGCAGAAGTAATAGATAGAAATAACCAAAAGGTTATAAGAATAGAATTAAACGGAACTCAAAATGCATATACAACAAATTCAATTGTAAATGGTGTAAATGTTGTTATACCAGCAACAATAATTGTAAAAAAAGACATTGAATCTACTCAAACAAACGCTTATTATGCATATTTAAACGAAACTGCAACAGGAATTGATTATGAGCAAGAAGGTAAAAATTGCAAAAATATTGGTGTTAATATAACAGTACCACAACAAGAAGAAAATACTGAACCACAAGAGACACAACAAGAAGAGCAAGAAGTTGTTTCTGCAAATTTAGATGCAGAAATAACAGCAAAGGTTGGAAATGATGTTATAGAAGATAAAGGAATGGTTCACCAAGGTGAAGTTATAACTTATACTTACAAAATAACAAACAATACAGGAAAAACTGTAAATGGAATAAAAGCAGTAGCAACAGTTCCAGATAATACAGTATATGTAACAAAAGATGGATCATACATAATAAAAGAAGGAGACAACGAATCAGGAGGAAGAAATCCACTATTTGTTGAAAATCAAGATATAAAAAATCTTACAAAAGATATAGGAAAATTAGAAAATGGTAAAACTCAAGAATTTTCTTTCCAAGTAAGAGTTAAAAATGAAGGAATATTTTCAACACAATTAACAATATCAAGTGAAAACAAAGAAAATATTGTGTTGAACAAAACTGCAACTGCAAAAAGTGCACCAATATCTGTTGAAGTTTTCTCTGCAGAAGATGTAATATCATCAGATACAAATAATAAAGTTGCTTTTTGTGTAAGCGTTGTAAATAATTCTGCAACAGAAACAATTTCTAATGCAAAAGTTAAAATTCAATTAGCAGACGAATGGGTATTTTATGATATAAAAGAAATGCCACCATATATATATGACGAAAAAACAAAAACTATTGAATTTGACACAGGAGAAATTGTACCAAAACAAGACCAAGGTGAAACAAAGCAAACAGGAGAACAATCATATTATATAGAAGTTGCAGCAGATAATATAAAAGAAGGGGTATATGAAAAAGATATACCATTTACTGCAACTGCGAAAATTGAAAACAGTGATGAAGAATATAGAGGAAATGTAGAACAATATAATGCTCAATATGCAAATATTACAGTAAATCAATCAAGTAAAACAGAAGGAGAAGATTTACAAAATGACCAAGAAATAGAATATAATATCGAGGTTAAAAACACAGGAAAAAAAGAAGCGTTAATAAATATTATTGATAATTTACCAGAAGAACTAATACCAGAAGAAGTAACATATGAATCATATGTTTTAAATGATGAAACAGACCAATATGAAAAAATACAAAAAACATACAATATGGAACAAAAAATGGGTGATTATAATTTTTATGTTCAAACATATATATATCCAGATGATACATTAAAAGCAACAATAAAAGCAAAGGTTGACCGTACAGATAAATTTAAAAACATTGAAAACATAGTAACTGTAACAGGTCAATATATGCAAAGCAAAATATCAAATGGAATAAAAAATAGAATAGTTCCATATGGATATGTAAAACCAGATCCAGAAAAACCAGATCCAGACAATCCAAATCCGGATAAACCAGATCCAGAAAAACCGGATCCAGATAATCCAACACCAGACAATCCAAGTGATAATAAAAGCACATATTCTATAAAAGGTGTTGCATGGATTGATTCAGATAAGAATGGTCAAAGAGATGATGGTGAAACATTATTAGAAGGAATTACAGTAAAATTATTTAATGCAGAAACAAACTCAATAGTAACAGATTCAAATAATAATACATTTAAAACAACAACAAATAGTAATGGAGAATATACATTTAGTAATGTAGCAAATGGAAAATATTTAGTATTATTTGAATATGATACAGACAAATATGAATTAACATCATATCAAAAAGACGGAATTAGCAACAACTTAAATTCAGATGCTATATTAAAAGAAGTTAATATAGATGGACAAGTTAAAAACGTTGGTGTAACAGATATTGTAGAAATAAACAATGCAAATATTTCTAATATAGATATAGGATTATTAGAAAAAGGAAACTTTGACCTAAGTGTTGAAAAATATATAACAAAAGTAACTGTAGAAACAAATGGAAGCACAAAAGAATACAATTATAATAATTCTAAATTGGCAAAAGTTGAAATTGCATCTAAAAAAATGTCAACATCAAACATAAAAGTTGAATATAAAATTATTGTAAAAAATAATGGAAATGTTGAAGCATATGGAACAGAGATTGCAGATACAATGCCACAAGGTTTTGAATTTGACGGAAATGCAAATGATGACTGGACATTGGAAAGTAAAAAAGCAGTTAACAAAAGTTTAGCATCAATAAAATTAAAACCAGGTGAAAGCAAAGAACTTACAATAGTTTTAACTAAAGATTTAAGTGATGGCTCAATAGGAACTGAAACAAATATTGCACAAGTTTCAAAAACATATAATACTGCAAATGAAAAAGATAGCAACACAGACAATGATAGTTCGCAGGCACAATTAATTATTTCTGTAAAAACAGGTTTAGCAATTAAAATAGGAATTGTTTTAGGAATAATTTTAATTTTAGTTGCAGTTGCAATGTTAATTAAAAATAAAAAAATTAGCAAAAATGCTTTAATGATGTTATGTACTATAATGATATTAGGTGGAATGATATTAAGTAATACGAATTCAATTGCAGATGATGCACTTGAATATAGGGATCTTGGAGGACATAAAGATGCATCTACAGGAGTCTGGAGTGTAGTTCACGGGGATAGATCATATTGGTGTATAACACCAGGAGGACATTTAGGAAGTCACGTTACAGGAGAATGGAAACCAGAGGGAATGACTGTACATGGTCAATGTAGTGTTAGACATATATATACAAAAACAGAAACTGTAGGGACATATACTACATTTGATTCATTTATAAGTTATCTTAAAAGTACTGCATCACAAGCAAAAGTATTTAAAAATTGGTTTGGGTCAACTGGCCCTGCAAGTGCATCTGGAAGTAAGGCAGCAAGCCCTACAAACAATAATTATGAAATAAAAGATGGTCAATTATTAGTAGGACCATTTAGATATACACATTCATTAACTAATGCTGAAGTAACAGGAAAATCAATGAGTGTAAAAGATGGTGGGACAGATATATCATATACAATATATAATTCAAGCAAAGATGGTGTAATTAATTTAAATAATATAACATCAGGAACAACATTCTATTTGCTTGTATCAACAGATGTGTCAGATTTAAGTGTAAAAATAACTGAAAATATTAAGAAAACTGAAGTTTATAAAAGTGTTACTGTAGAAGAATATAAATTAACAGGGCTTAGTGGAGATGGAATTTGTAAAAATACAAAAGGAGAAGAAATTGGTCATAAACATGGTGGGGATGCAGCATTTACTAAATTACCTGATAATCCGCAATACTTAATAAAGCTTACAAAACATAATAAAACATCTACAAAAAATGATAGTTTAACATATAGTTGGAACTGGAAAGTAGACAAAGGTAAAGTAACAGTTAGCAAAAAAGATGCTGACTCTGGAGCAGGACTAACAGGAGCAACAATGAAATTAACAGGAGGACCAGCAAATTACTACAGCAAAACGGTAACAATGACATCATCATCATACACATTTGATAATTTGTTACCAGGAAATTACACATTAACAGAAACAGGAGCGCCAAGTGGATACAAATTAGACTTACAAACAGACAAAACAAAAAACATAACGGTAACAGCAAACAATACTACTTCAACATCTGTATCTAATAGACAATATGGAAACTTAAAAGTACAAAAAACAGACCAAGATACAGGCAAACCACTAAAAGCAGCGGGATTTAAATTTAAAATATATACATCAAAAGGATATATAACAAAATATGTAAAGGGAAGTCCATCAACAGTGCAATTTGGTGCAGAAAATAATGCACAAATATTTACCACAGATGGAAACGGACAATTTGAATTAGACAATATACCAATAAATCCAAATACATATTATGTAAAAGAAATAGAAGTAGCAGATAGCATGAAAAACTATTACAAAGTAAAATCAACAGTTGATGCATATGTAGTAAATAACAATGCAACATCTGGAACAACATCAAAAGACTTGTCTAATAAACAAATCTGGGTAGATGTGCAAGGATATGTATGGGAAGATATTGCAAATTCAAATAAACAAACAAAACGAAATGATGTATTTGACAAAGATAATGATAAATTAGCAGATGGTGTAATAGTAAGATTAAAAAACAAAGACGGAAAAGTAATAGATACAAAGGTAACAGGAAAAGATGGAGCATATAAATTTATAAGAGTAGAAATTGTTCAACTTGGAAATTACTATATTGAATTTGAATACAATGGTTTAAAATATCAATGTGTAACTAAAAATTTGAACTTAGCAAATGGTTCAAAGGCAATAGAAAAAGAAGCAGATAGAACAAACTTTAACAATTCATATTCAAGTATAACAGGTGGAAATGCAAAAGGAAGTTCAACAACAGGATATTCAAAATCTGAAAATGGAACAACAACAAATAACCTAACATATAAAAATGGAACATATAGTTCATCACTTGTTGACAATACAACATATGCAACATCAAGTGCAAAAGGATATGTTGCAGCACAAAATGGTTCAACAGGAGTTGTAATAAAATCTGATACAAATACTGCAGGATACACATTAAAATGGTCACCAGGTGTATATACAATTTCAAATGTAAATTTAGGAATGTATTTAAGAGAACAACCAGATATGGCAATAGCAACAGACTTAAATAATATTGAACTAGATTTAAATGGATATACTCATTCATATAAATATAACAAAAGAATAGCAGCAACAGGAATTGATATATTCTCTGAGATGCAAAAATGGAAAGAAAATGCAGATACAGAAAATTATCCTAGAACATATACAAGAAGTATTTATAACAACTATGCATATGCTTCAGGAGTAAAAGGAGATGGAGAACTTAAAGAAAATAATAAATTACAAGTATATTTAATTTATAAAATTGTAATAAAAAATGAATCAAGTTCAGTATATATGGCACCAAATGAAATAGCAAATTATTATGATTCAACATTAAACTATGTTTCATCATATTATACAGATGGAAATAACAACAAAGTTAATGTTCAGTGGGATACAAAAGAAGATAAAGACGGATATAAACAAATAAGAACTACAGGATTAAAAAATTTAAGAATTAACCCAGGACAAAGTGTAACAGTTTATGTAAGAATGCAAAAAAATAATACAGCAAAATGGGCATCTGAAGATACAATAGAAGAATATGCAAAATCAGTTTCTGAAATAACATCATATTCATCATACACAAAGAATGGAAACAATTATGCACATTATGCCGGAATTGATAAAGATTCTGCACCAGATAATATTAAACTTGGTGATATAAATACATACGAGGATGACACAGATTCAGCTCCAATAATAAAAATTGTATTTGATCAGCCAAGAACAATAACTGGAAATGTTTTTGAAGACTATACAGAGCAAAAAACAAATGCAAATGCAGAAAGAAAAGGAACAGGACAATATGATTCAAGCAAAGACGGAACTGTTCAAAATGTTAAAGTAGAGTTGATTAATATGAGTACAAATAGTACAGCATATATTTATCCAAATGCAGTAAAGTCTGATAATTTGAATGCTAAAAAAGCAGAAATGACAACAGGTAAAGATGGTAAATATCAATTTGTTGGAATTATACCAGGAAAATATTATATTAAATATACATATGGAGATGGAAGCGTAATTTATAGACCTGCAGTAGATGGTGAATATGCAAAAGTAACAACACAAGATTATAAGTCAACAATTGTTACAAATAATATTATTAAAGGTGCATTCGGAAATAATCAATTTATTACAAATGGAAACAGAGTATGGTATCAACAAGAAAAAGTAGAAAAGTGTTCATCTGCAGTTGATGATTACACAACAAGAAAGAACATAGATAATAAATTATCGACAATAACATATTCAGTAAAAAATGGATATGAAACAAAACAAGGTGATTATGCTGAATTACAAACAATGACTGCTAGAACTCCAGATATGGATATAGCAATTGAAAATACTAATAAAGAAGAGACACAAGAAAATCAAAACAGAACAAGAGTATACGACAATATTGATTTTGGTATAGTTGAAAGACCTAGAAAAAATATTGAACTTACAAAAGAAATAAAATATGTAAGGCTAAAACTTGCAAATGGTCAAACTTTAATTGAAGGTGACCCACGAAATAATAATGAAATTAGATATTTAACATATCCAGAAGGTGGATTGTTAAAAATCGAATTAGACTCTGAAATGATTGAGGGTGCTACAATAGAAATTCAATATGCAATTAAGTTGACAAATAATTCAGAATTAGATTATGATACACAAGCATATTACAAATATGGTGATAAAACTGGAGCAACTCCAGTAAAAATCAAGATTAATCAAGTTGTAGATTATTTGGATGAAAACTTGAGATATGTTGAAACTGATGCAAAAACTGGTGAGGTAGGCGAGCAGTGGGAACAAGTTGAAGCAAAAACATTATTTAATCAAGGTATGCTTTCAAGTGAGGCATATAATAATGGTATAAAATCATTGAAAAATATATTTGTAAGAACTTGCGATATTGAACTTGATCCAACAAAAGGTCATAATACTGCAGAGATTACAATGAATGCAAGCAAACTACTTTCAGGTTCTAAAGATATGACTTATCAAAACTACGCAGAGGTTCTAAAGGTTTCTAATAGTGTTGGTAGATTCTATGGACAAATTGATACAGGTAATAAGACACAATGGAAGAATATTACACCGGGTAACTTTAATCCTAAAAATCCAGAAGGTACTACAGAGACTGATGATAACCAAGGACATAATCCTAGAAGAGCAGAGGTTGTTCTTACACCGCCTACTGGTGAGAATAAAAATGAGATTGTAGTTTATATTATTACTGGTATTGGTTGCTTGGTAGTTTTGGCAGCGGGTGTGGTTCTTATTAAAAAGAAAGTTTTGGATAAATAAAATATAAAAAAAGAAAGGTTTTAATAACCTTTCTTTTTTTGAGCATTGTAACAAAAATGTAATATAAACTTAAAATTAGAAAACGAAAACCCTGAAAATGACCTTCCCTAGTAAGGAAGAAGCACTTTTTTGTAATATAAAATTATTTCAAAAAAACACCTATTGAATAACCAAAAAAAATTATTTACAATTATAATAAGGTAAAATGTCGAAAAACTAAAAAAACTTAGGAGGGAATGAGATTTATGAAAAATCAAATAACAAATCTAATTACAAAAATAATTTCAATTCTAGTCATAATGTTAATGATGGTAAACAGTTCACTAATGCAAGTAATATCAGTAGCAGTAGACGCAGTACAAAAAATAATAGACGAAACAAAAATAAATGCGGTATACGAATTGAATATGGAAAAGTATGTAAATTATAAAATGGGAGACAAGCAAGGAACCCTTGTACAAACATACTTAAAAACAGGAATTGAATATCAAGAAGGGCAAGAATATGTGCCTATAGACACATCAAATGTAATTATAAACACTCCTAAAATAAACGATAAATATCCAGAAAGTGTAGAAGTTGTGACAAAATCAACAAAAGCAACAAATGGAGACGGAAGTGGAAAAGATGTAAATTATGCTTATAACAAAGAAAATGGGCAGTTACAAATAAACACAGAAAACAAAGCAGATGACAAAGGAAACATCTATACTGAAAATGTTGCTGGTGCAAGAGACGAATATCAATTAGACTTTTACTATGATGCAAATTGCTACAATGACAAAAACGAAAAAAGGTCATTAGAGTTTAAAGGAAATGTTGAATTAAAACTAAAAGATGACAGAGACATTAGAAAAAATCAAGAAATTTCACAAAACTTCGAAGTAGCAGAAAATGTATCTGGTTTAGTTTCTGCAGACGTAACAACAAGTGACATTTACAATGGGTATATTAATGCAAATATTCAAAATAATTCTACATATAGAACAGAATATACAGAGAATGTAAAAATTCAAACAAGTTATAAAGAAATTGCAGATGAAATTACAGTAAATTCAAAAAATTTACTTGTAAATAACAAAGATAAAGAAAATGAAACACAAGAGATAATTTATAAAAATACAAAAGTAAATAAAAACGAAATACTTGATAAATTAGGACAAGATGGATATTTCCAAATTATAGATAAAGATGGAAATGTTTTAGCAACAATCAACAAAGATACAGAAGCAGATGAAAATGGAAATGTTCAAATTGGATATGATGGAGAAAAAACAGAACTTAATTTTAAATTTAGCAAACCTTTAAAATTAGGTAATATAAATATTTTAAATACTAAAGAAATTAAAGACACAATGAAAGATGCAAATGTTACAAAAGTTGAAACAAGAAATACTGTTTCTTGTGTTAACAATGTAACAGAAAAAACAAAAGTTATTGATGAGGAAACTAAGGAAGAAAAAGAAGTTGAGAATACAAAACAAGTAGAAATTTACAATTATGTTGGTACAAGTGTAGCAGAAATAAAGGAAGCAAAGACTGATGTTAAAGTTACTGCAAATAATACAAATTGGACTAATAATGTTCAAAATGATGTTACTTTTACTGCAACTTTGGTAACTAGCGGACCGGAATATAATTTATTTAAAAATCCGGTTATAGATATTAAGTTGCCAAATGAAGTTGAGAAGGTTGTGCTAGGAGAATCTTCTATCTTGTATGACAGCGGATTACAACTAGGCAGTGTGCAAGTTGTAGATGATAATGGTTCTAAAGTTATTAGAGTTAAAGTTAATGGAACTCAAACTTCATATGTTCAAAATGAAGTTGTAAATGGAGCAAATATTGTGATTCCAGCAAGTATTATTTTGAAAAAGGATATTGTTTCATCTCAGGAAAATATCGCTGTTTCTTTTGCAAATTATAGAAATGTAAAGTCTCCTGAAACAGGTAATTTAGATATTCCTGTAAATGTAACTTCAATTATTAATAATAATGCTAGTGCTAATGAACAAAATTCTAATAATGGTGCAAGTGCAAATGGTGTGGCTACAAATTTTGCAGCGGTTTCTGCACAGACTACGTTGGCTACAGCGAATAATACTGTAGTTGAGGCTAAGCCTATTGATTTGGATAAGATTTCTGTTGAGTATAAGGCTTTCCTTGGAGATAAGGAACTTGCTGATGGTGATTCTGTTCATGAGAATGAGTATATTAAGTATGTTGCTAAGGTTAGAAATAATACTGGTGAGGATGTTAATGGCTTGAATGTTGTTGCTAGTGTGCCAGAGGGGACTACTTATGTTACAGTACAAAACAGAACATTAACTGAAGAAGATATAAATAGTGCAGATTATGATGAATGTAAAATTACTGAATTTCCTGAACAAAAGGAGTTTTCTTCAAATGTTGTTTTAAATAAAGACAAAGAAAAAGAAATTTGTTTTTATGTTAAAGTAAATGAATTATCTGGTGATAATACTACTGCAAGTATTTCTTCTACAATTAAAGCGAAATCAGGAAGTAATGAAAAAGAATTTGTGAAAGTTGAAAATATATTAAATAAAGCAGAATTAACAATTTCTTTAGCAAGTTGGGAAACTTGGATAGGAACTGGTGGATTATGGATGCTTACTATAAATGTAAAGAATAATACTAGCAATACATTTTCTGATGTTAATGTAAATATAGATACTAAAGGAAGATTTACATTATCAAAAGAAGATACTTTAGATAAAGCTGAACAAAAAGAAGATAATGTTATAGTGCCTATAAATAATTTGGGAGCTGGACAAAGGATAGAAAAAACAATTTATCTAAGAGCAAAAACAATTTGTCAAAAAGGTGAGGATGAACTTACACTATATGCGAGTGCAAAAGTTAACGAAAATACATATTATTCAAATCCGAATATACAGAATATAAAAAATCCTATTTTAAAAGTTACTCAAACTTCAGAAAAAGAGGGAGAAACTTTAAAATATGGGGATATTATAGAATATGATTTTACTATAAAAAATGAATCAAAATTACCAATTGAAACAGCGTTCACATTTCAATTTGTTGACTGGTTGGATAATAATATGTCTCCTATTTCTGCAGAATACGAAACTTATATGTTTGACGATCAGTCTGAATATGTAACTTCAAAAAAGGAAAAATTCACTTTGGATTTATCAAGTAGAGAAATTCCGGATGGAAAAGAATATGATGATGTTGAAGACATGAAA
>ULNI01041395.1_pt1 | contig 11866 bp, 7 predicted proteins | sample 1951881 | NCBI WGS metagenome assembly ULNI01 (sample SAMEA4835573, study PRJEB28245) | human gut metagenome | biome: gut microbiome; material: fecal sample | place: Denmark | collected 2008
TAACAACAATGCCATCTTGGGCAGTTCTGCCGTTTTGGTTGTAGTGGGATTGATTTCCTACATTGTCATCAACAAGAGAATTGTCGACTAATATCAAAAGAAAAGAAATAAAGAAGGCGGTTAGCATATACATGCAAACCGCCTTTTTTATTTTCTCTCCCCCAGAGGAGCCGAGTCTCATCAAGACTCAGCTTCCGGAGTAATCAGTTTATATCCTTTTCCGTGAATGTTGATGATTTCAATCGAATCATCTTCTTTCAGGTGCTTACGCAGCTTTGTGATATATACATCCATACTACGTGCATTGAAATAGTTGTCATCAATCCAAATAGTCTTCAACGCAAAGTCACGCTGCAGAATTTCGTTGGCATGTGCACAAAGCAAGCCCAGCAGTTCGGATTCTTTGGTGGTCAGTTTAGTCTGCTTCTCGGCAGTCGCCAGAATCTGTTTCTGCGTGTCGAATGTAAACTTACCAATCTTATAGATGTTGCTCTCCTTGTTCTTCTTTCCGCGAACACGTCTCAGGATAGCTTCAATTCTGAAAGTCAGCTCTTCCATACTGAAGGGCTTGGTGATGTAGTCATCGGCACCAATCTTGAAACCTTCCAGAATATCTTCCTTCAATGTTTTTGCCGTCAAGAAGATAATAGGTATTTCGGCATTGGCCGCACGCACTTCTTGTGCCAGTGTGAATCCGTCTTTCTTTGGCATCATCACATCAAACACACACAAGTCATATTTATTCTTCAGGAAAGCCTTGTATCCTGCTTCTCCATCGGGATATAACTCGGCAGCGTAACCTTTTGCCTGTAAATATTCTCTTAAAAGCATGCCAAGATTTTCGTCATCCTCGCATAATAAAATACGCAGTTTCTCGTCCATATCAATCTATTTTTTAATAAAGGTAATGCAATAATAAATTTAGTTCCTACGTTCAGTTCACTTTCTGCCCGGATAGTTCCCTTATGATCCATGATAATCTTCTTCACATAAGCCAGTCCCAAGCCGAAGCCTTTCACATCGTGCAGATTACCTGTATGCACGCGATAGAACTTCTCGAATATCTTTTTCAAATTCTCCTTCTTGATGCCGATGCCGTTATCTTGGATGGAAATCATCAGTTTGCCAGGCTCATTCCAAGTCTTCACCGTCAGTTGCAGATCCGCATCCGGACGTTTATACTTCACTGCATTATCCATGAGATTGAAAATCACATTGGTGATATGCATCTCATCGGCAAAAATGGCAGAGTTGGTAGCTTTAAGCTCCGATTCAATCTTTCCATTATAACGCTCCACTTTCAGTGTAAACGTGTTGATAACACCCGCTATCAGCTCGTTGGCATCCAGTTCCTTATTCTTCAAAGTAGCCTTCTGACGGTCAAACATCGACATCTGAAGCACTTTTTCTACCTGGAACCTCAAACGCTTCGTTTCATCGTTGATGACACCCGATATATGCTGGAACATAGTCGGAGACTTGCCCACAGCCGGGTCTTTCAACATCTGTGCCGCCAGAGAAATCGTCGATATCGGCGTCTTGAACTCGTGCGTCATATTATTGATGAAATCATTCTTCATCTCCGTCAGCTTCTTCTGGCGGAATACGATGTAAATCGTAAAGATGAACGTCACCAGCAGTACAAAAGTAAATATCATCGACGGTATCATAAACCTGACCGAATCGAAGATATAATCCTTCTTTCCCGGAAAATGTATCTTGACGATACTCATACGGGCTGGTGGGTCATTCAAAAACAATGGCTGCGAATAAGAGCTTTCACTCCCTGCATCGCTATAATCCGCACAACGGTATACCTCCCGACCTTCCCGGTCTATCACCTTGAAGTGATAATCCATATCACCGAGACCATTCTCTATCAGACCTGCTTTTAGATACTGGTCCAGACTTTTGAAATTAACACGCTCCTCAATCGGCTTGTCGCTGGCATTGTATACCATCTGCAACACCACCTCGTCTACCAATGCACGCTGGTAAAGATAGCGGTTTTTAAGCATCTCTATCTGCGAGCGTGAAGTCTGAGGAATGGTTTTTGCTCCGTGTTTGCGTGAAATCATTGCTCTTGGCAATTCAGAAGGCTCGTTACTGAAAGTTTTCAATTCCACCGAAGAACGGACACTGCCATCCGGAGCTGTCATCACAAACCGCTGGGTACGCATCACTCCGCTACTGCTTTGCGATTGTTCCCACGCCTTCTTTTCTGCCTCGGAGATATCCTCATTCAGCCAACGCACAACCTCTGCGGACTCTGCCTCTTTCGAAGCAGCCATCAACGCACGCTTCACCGATTCATCAAATTGTCCGTTACGCATCTTCACCATTTCCTCAATATAGCTTATCTGCAGATACAGCAAACTAAGGAAGGAAAGCCCCATAACAACACCTAATATCCATATAGTTGACTTTTTCATAGTCACAAAATTAACACTCCCTAATTAACACTCCTAACCAATTAACCTGATTTAACCGGACGTTCTCGTAAATTAACCGAAGACCATTTTTTAGGTTGTATTATGAGCATTATAACAAAAACACAAGCCTTTGGTTTGCAAATTTAATAAAAAATTAATCATTCAATTCACAATTCTGCATGTTCTTAATCTACGTTAATGAAAAAAGCCGTTATTACTTGCCATGAAGTAACAACGGCTTTAACAATTGTTATATTAGCAGCCGGTAGTTACAACAGCCAAACTACCAACCCCTGAAAATCATTCTTCAGCTTGCTTTGCCTCAAATTCCTTAATCAGTTTATCCTGCACATCACTCGGAACGAGTTCATAGCTGGCAAACTTCATGATGAACGAAGCACGTCCACCAGTCAGTGAGCTAAGTGCCGTAGAGTAGGATGACATTTCCTTCAAAGGCACCTTAGCACTCAGTTTTTCGTAACTGGCCTCGCTGCTCATACCCATAATCATGGCACGGCGTCCCTGCAAGTCCCCCATCACATCACCCATCTTGTCCGACGGAACAAATACTTCCACGTCATAAATGGGTTCTAGAATCTTCGGGCCTGCATTCTTGAACGCTTCGCTGAACGCATTCCGTCCCGCCAGCATAAAGGAGATTTCATTGGAGTCAACCGGATGCATTTTTCCGTCATATACGATGACACGTACATCGCGAGCATACGAACCAGTCAACGGTCCCTGCTCCATACGTGACATGATACCCTTCAAGATGGCCGGCATGAAACGTGCATCAATGGAACCACCCACAATACTATTGACGAATACCAGCTTGCCACCCCATTCCAATGGAACTTCTTCGGTACCCTTGACGTTCATCTTGAACTCCTGACCATTGAATTTATAGGTTTCGGGCAACGGCATGCCTTCGTAGTAAGGCTCAACAATCAGATGAACTTCACCGAACTGGCCTGCACCACCCGACTGCTTCTTATGGCGATAATCCGCACGGGCAGCTTTGGTTATCGTTTCGCGATACGGTATTCTCGGTTCTTCAAACTTGATTTGCAGTTTTTCATTGTTTTCCAGACGCCACTTCAAGGTACGCAAATGGAATTCACCTTGTCCGTGTACAATAGTCTGACGCAATTCTTTAGACTGGTCTATCACCCATGTCGGGTCTTCCTCTCGCATACGGTTCAAAGCAACCATCATCTTTTCTGTATCCGACTCGTTCAACGGCTTGATAGCACGTGAGTATTTGGAGTTCGGATATTTAATGAAGTTGAAACGGTTTTCAGAGCCCTTACCGTTCAATGTATTGCCGGTATGTACATCCTTCAGTTTCACTGTACAGCCGATGTCACCGGCTACCATTTCCTCTACCTTGATACGGTTGGCACCGGCACAAGCATAAATCTGCGCGATGCGTTCCTTGGAACCGCGGTCTGCATTGGTAAAATCATCACCTTCGTGCACTTTACCACTCATAACCTTGAAGTATTGAACATCACCGATATGCGGCTCAACGGCAGTCTTGAAGAAATACAAGGAAGTCGGTCCGTTAGAATCCGGCTTCACCACCTCACCGCGTGTATTGTGCACCGGTGGCATTTCGTCCACAAACGGCACCACATTACCCAGGAACTCCATCAGACGGCGTACACCCATATCCTTGCCGGCACAGACGCAGAATACCGGGAACATACCTCGTGAAGCCAGTCCCTTGCGGATACCTTCGCGCATTTCGTCTTCTGTCAAAGAGTCCTGCTCAAAGAATTTTTCCATCAGGCCTTCGTCATGTTCGGCTGCAGCTTCTACCAAAGCCTTGTGCAGTTCTGTAGCCTTTTCCATTTCTTCGGCCGGAATCTCTTCAATAATGGGAGCGCCACCTTCGGGTCCCCACGAATATTTTTTCATCAAAAGTACATCGATCAACGAATTGAAGTTCGGTCCGGTAGCCAGCGGATATTGCACGGGCACCACCTTCGGACCGTATATGGTTTGCAACTGCTCAAGCACCATATCATAATCGCACTTTTCATTATCGAGCTGGTTTACCAGGAAAATAACCGGTTTGCCCAGTTTCTCGGTGTAGCGGAAATGGTTCTGCGTACCTACCTCGGGACCGTATTGCCCGTTCAGCAGCAGAATGGCAGTATCTGTAACGTTGAGCGCCGTCATGGCAGCCCCTACAAAGTCATCACTACCCGGGCAGTCAATGATATTCAGTTTCTTGCCGTTCCACTCCACATGGAAAACGGTGGAAAACACAGAATAGCCGTATTCCTGCTCCACCGGGAAGTAATCGCTGACTGTATTCTTGGCAGTAATCCTGCCGCGACGTTTTATAATACCACTCTCAAAGAGCAGCGCTTCCGTGAGAGTGGTTTTACCCGAGCCGTCATTGCCAAGGAGGGCAATGTTCTTAATTTCATTCGTCTGATATACTTTCATGATATATTAAGATTTTAAGTGAATAACCTGACATACGATGATGCCGTTAACTTTTTGTGAGGCGCAAATTAGGCATTAATTCAAAGAAAAGCAACATCGGGAAGCATGTTATATAACACACTTCCTCCACCAACAAAGAATATAATGTTCTTCTGCCAATAAACTGCCCGAATTCACAAGTCATCCAACTTCTTGGACGGCTTAAATATTTCTTATAACTTTGCAGGAAAAAGAATCCCCCCCGAAAACCATGAACAAACTACTGTTAACAACACTGCTCGTTCTATGTCCATATTTGGCAATGGGACAGTCCAACCAAAAAACAACCAGGAAAGCCCCTCTCATCGGCATTTCCTGCTCACATCCGGGCCGAAGCTCATCCACACAGATGACGTATACCGAGTCTGTAATCCAGGCAGGTGGAACACCTATACTGATTTCCATCACTACCGATAGCCTTATCTTGACAGACATTGCCAACCGGCTGGACGGTATCATTCTGATAGGAGGAGGAGACATCCACCCTTCCTATTTCAATGAATCGCCCATCGAACAGCTGGGAGAGGTGGACTCCCTGCGTGATGTATACGACATGGCACTCATCCGCCTGGCTACCCGGCGTAACATTCCGATGTTTGGCATCTGCCGGGGAGAACAGTTAATCAATGTAGCTTTCGGCGGAACCCTTTATCAGGATATCCCTACCCAGCATCCCGACACCACTGTCTGCCACCAGCAGCAGGAACCGAGCAGTATACCAACTCATACCGTCCACCTCACTCCCGGTTCTGCCATGGCATCCATAACCGGACAGACACAACTTTTCACCAATACTCACCATCACCAGGCGGTCAAGCAAGTTGCCCCGGGATTCAGCGTAACGGGTTGGTCGTCAGACAGTATTCCCGAAGCTATAGAGTCTTCCCACGAATATCCGATATGGGGTGTGCAATTCCATCCCGAAGCTCTGGCTACGGCAGGCGACAGCATCTCTGCCAGATTCTTCTATTTTCTGGTTCAAAAGGCAGCTACCTACCGGCATGCCAAAGAGATTCATCGCCGCATCCTCTCCCTCGACACGCATACAGACACCCCACTTGATTTTGACGTTTCCTATAATATAGGTACGCGCGAAAAAACGCAGGTTTGCCTGCCCAAGATGCGAGAAGGAAAATTGGATGGACAATACCTGGCATGCTGGGTGCGTCAAGGCCCGTGCGATGAAGAGAACAGTCTGAAAGCCATTGACCGAGTGGATGAGTTGATACGCCACATCTACCGACAAGTGGAGATGAACGGGGAGCAATGTGCCATAGCCCGCACGCCCGATGATTTGTCCAGGCTCAAGACCGAAGGAAAGAAAGCCTTTTATATTGGCATCGAAAACGGATACGGCATCGGCAAGGATTTGAAGAATATCACCCGTTTCCATGATGCAGGCGTTACCTACATCACCCTTTGCCACACCCGCAACAATGACATCTGCGACAGTTCTTCGGACACGACTGCCCGTTGGAACGGCTTAAGTCCTTACGGTAGAAAAGTGGTGAAAGAAATGAACCGGCTGGGAATAATGATAGACCTTTCCCATGCAGCCGAAAGCACCTTCTGGGATGTACTGAAATATTCAAAAGCACCGGTCATAGTCTCCCACTCCTCTGCAAGCGCCATCTACAGACACGACCGCAATCTGACCGACGAACAGCTACGCGCCCTTGCCGCACATGGCGGTGTGGCTCAAGCCTGCCTGGTAGACGAGTTTCTGAACCCGGATGCCAAGAAAACCAACCTTACGGACTTCATGAAACACCTGCTGCACATGGTTGAAGTGGCAGGCATAGACCACGTGGGCATTGGCTCGGACTTCGACGGTGGAGGCGGGGTCAAAGGATGCAATGGGGACAATGATTTCATCAATATCACCGTCCGTCTGCTGGAACATGGATTTACAGAAACAGACATCGCCAAGATATGGGGTGGAAATTTCCTCCGGGTGATGAAACAAGTACAAACCAAATAGAAAAGACCGAAAAACATCACAAAAAGGAGAGATTAGAGCTATAATCTCTCCTTTTTGACACATTTACATACCCTCCATTTCTCAACTTTCGCATATCTTTGCCCAAAACATAAACGATTTATTAATTATCTAATACCGAATTCTTAAATGAAAAGGAAAATTATTTGGAGTTTTGCATTGCTGGCCTGCCTTTGCTGCCTGCCATCTGCAAAAACAAAAGCACAAACGAAAAATGCCGCAATCATACCCGGGGAAGTATGGAAAGACACCGACGGCAATCCCATCAACGCCCATGGCGGCGGCCTTCTTTACCACGAAGGGACCTACTATTGGTATGGCGAATACAAAAAAGGGGAAACCATCCTGCCCGAATGGGCTACGTGGGAATGCTACCGCACCGACGTAACCGGTGTCAGCTGCTACTCTTCAAAAGACCTGCTGAACTGGAAGTTCGAGGGTATTGTACTTCCTGCCGTGAAAGATGACGAGAAACACGACCTGCACCCCAGCAAGGTGTTGGAACGTCCCAAAGTGATTTACAACGAAAAGACAAAGAAATTCGTCATGTGGGCGCATGTGGAAAGCGCCGACTACAGTAAGGCATGTGCCGGCGTAGCGGTCAGCGATTCTCCTACCGGGACATTCACCTATGTAGGCAGCTTCCGTCCCAACGGTGCGATGAGCCGCGACCAAACAGTGTTCGTTGATGATAACGGCAAGGCATATCAGTTCTACTCGTCGGAAAACAACGCTACCTTATATATAAGCGAACTAACGGATGACTACCTGAAGCCCACTGGTCGCTATACACGCAATTTCGTGAAGCAAAGCCGCGAAGCACCCGCCGTATTCAAGTATAACGGCAAGTACTATATGCTCTCTTCCGGTTGTACCGGCTGGGATCCCAATGTTGCCGAACTGGCTGTGGCCGACTCCATCATGGGGCAATGGACTACCATCGGCAATCCGTGTACCGGTCCTGATGCAGATAAGACCTTCTATGCACAAAGCACTTACGTGCAGCAAGTATACGGAAAAGGAAATGCCTACATTGCCATGTTCGACCGCTGGAAAAAGAAAAACCTTGAGGACTCACGCTACGTATGGCTCCCGCTTGAATTCGGCAAGGACGGCACAATCACGATACCCTGGCGCGACAGCTGGGACCCGCGTACCCAATGGGAAGGACAAGGCGACTTCTCTGCCGGCAAAGGAACATTCCTATTGAATGGCAAGCCGTTTGTCATCAAAGCCGCAGAGCTGCACTATCCACGTATCCCCAAAGCCTATTGGGACCAACGCATCAAGCTATGCAAGGCACTGGGCATGAACACCATCTGCCTTTATGTATTCTGGAACTCCCACGAGTCTCAGCCGGGAGTGTTCGACTTCACCGGACAGAATGACCTGGCGGAATTCTGCCGCCTATGCCAGCAGAATGACATGTATGTCATCCTGCGCCCGGGACCGTATGTCTGTGCCGAATGGGAAATGGGCGGACTGCCCTGGTGGTTACTCAAGAAAAAAGATATCCGCCTGCGCGAATCCGACCCCTACTTTATGGAGCGTGTAGGTATCTTCGAAAAAGCCGTTGCCGAGCAGGTAGCTGGTATGACCATACAGAACGGAGGTCCCATCATCATGGTACAAGTAGAGAACGAATACGGCTCCTACGGGGAAGACAAAGGCTACGTATCGCAAATCCGCGACATCGTACGCGCCAACTACCCCGGCGTAGCACTGTTCCAATGCGACTGGGCGTCCAACTTCACCAAGAACGGACTCCACGACCTGGTATGGACCATGAACTTCGGTACAGGAGCCAACATCGACCAACAGTTTGCACCGCTGAAGAAACTCCGTCCTGATAGCCCGCTGATGTGCTCCGAATTCTGGAGCGGCTGGTTCGACAAGTGGGGAGCCAACCACGAAACCCGTCCGGCTGCCGACATGATTGCCGGCATTGACGAGATGTTGTCCAAAGGCATCTCCTTCAGCCTCTACATGACCCACGGAGGGACCAACTGGGGACACTGGGCAGGAGCCAACTCACCCGGATTCGCCCCTGACGTAACCTCTTACGACTACGACGCCCCCATCAGCGAATCGGGACAGACCACTCCCAAATACTGGGAATTGCGAAAAGCATTGTCCAAATACATGAACGGCGAGAAGCAGGCTAAAGTTCCCGCTTTAATCAAGCCCATCCGTATTCCGTCTTTCCAATTTACAGAGATGGCTCCTTTGTTCGACAATCTTCCTGCTGCCAAGAAAGACCGCAATATCCGTACCATGGAGGAATATAACCAGGGATTCGGAAGTATTCTCTACCGCACCACACTGCCCGAGATGAAAACCCCGTCCCTGCTCACTGTGAACGATGCGCACGATTATGCCCAAGTTTTCCTGGATGGCAAATACATCGGCAAACTGGACCGCCGCAACGGTGAAAAGCAACTGGAATTCCCCGCCTGCCCCAAAGGTGCACGCCTCGACATTCTGGTAGAAGCCATGGGCCGCATCAACTTTGGACGTGCCATCAAGGACTTCAAGGGTATCACCCAAAGCGTAGAACTTACCGTAGACATCGACGGCCGTCCCTTCACCTGCAACCTGAAGGATTGGGAAGTCTATAATCTCGAAGATACATACGATTTCTATAAGAACATGAAGTTCCAGCCCATCGGCTCACTGAAAGATGAGTTAGGACAACGCATTCCGGGTTGCTACCGTGCCACCTTTAAGGTGAACAAGCCCAGCGACACATTCCTAAACTTCGAGACTTGGGGCAAGGGACTTGTCTACGTCAACGGGCACGCCATGGGACGCATTTGGGAAATCGGCCCGCAACAGACCCTCTACATCCCAGGATGCTGGTTGAAGAAAGGTGAGAATGAAGTGATTGTCTTCGACATCATCGGTCCCAAAGAAGTTAAGTCCGAAGGACTGAGCGAGCCATTACTGGACCAGTTGCTCGTCACCAAACCGCTGACGCACCGCAATGAGGGTGAAAATCTCGACTTGTCCGGTGAGCAGCCCGTCCTCTCCGGCAGCTTCAATCCCGGCAACGGTTGGCAGGAACGCAAATTCGACCAACCCGTCACCGGACGTTATGTCTGCCTGGAAGCCTTGAGTGCACAAGATGGAAAAGACCTGGCTTGCATTGCCGAAATGTATCTGCTGGATGAGAATGGGGAACGTCTGTCACGCGAACCCTGGATTGTCAATTATGCCGACAGCGAAGACGTATCCCACGTCAACTGTTCTGCGGACAAAATCTTCGACCTCCAGGAATCAACCTATTGGAGCACAACAAAAGACACTCCATACCCGCATTCTGTCGTGATTGACTTGGGTAGTACCCGCACCCTGACCGGCATACAATATCTACCCAGAATGGAAAGCGAGGTACCGGGTGGAATCAAAGACTTCAAGGTTTACGTAAAATCCAAGGCTTTCAACTATTAGGCCGGATTTACAACACTAATAGATTCTTTAGACACGGATTACATGAAAAATCATGGATAATAAATGAAGAATATCCATGATTTTTCGCGTAATCCATGCCTAACTTAAAATCAATCAAACAGATTTTCCGTACAATTCATCGTCTACCACAGCCAGCATTCCCTCCACTTGAGCCAATGCCAGCATACGGCCATGAAAAGAATAACCTGCATTGTACCCTTTATCCTCGTCGCCCAACATCATGCGACCGTGGTCCACACGCATCGGCAATCCCGGATTTTCTTTCTCAAAGATACGAATCAAATCAATGAGGTGTCCCCTTCCCTCCAGATGGGAACTTTCGATAAAGTTTCCACCCGGTATTGCCTTCGTACTGCGCAAATGCACAAAGTGGGTACGCCTGGCAAACTTCCTTGCCAGTTCACGGGTATCATTCTGTTCACCCGCACTCAATGAACCGGCGCAAAAAGTCAGGCCATTATGGGGATTGTCCACTGCACTCAGTATCCAGGCAATATCTGCCTCGTCTGTCACAATGCGCGGCAACCCCAATACCTGAAAAGGAGGGTCATCGGGGTGTACACACATATTCACCCCATATTCCTCGCATACCGGCATGATGGCAGACAAGAAATAACGCATATTCTCGCGCAGAGCCTCCCGGTCTATCCCTTTGTATAGCGCCAGCAAACGTTTGAACAGGGTTACCGGCTCCTTGTCACCTTCCTTGATGTTGCCATTTACGAATCCTTGTGTCTTTACGATAATCGTATCTACCAGCTCTGCCTTTTCAGACTCCGTAATCACCTTATCCAGTTCTGCCACCTTGTCCAGCTCTTCCGGAGAATAATCGGCTTCCGCATTCTCCCGTTCCAATATCTTCAGGTCGAAGTAGGCAAAACGGATTCTGTCGAAATAAAGAGAAGATGTCCCGTCTTCCCAGGGATGTTGTAAGTCCGTGCGAATCCAGTCAATCACCGGCATGAAGTTGTAGCATACCGTCCGGATGCCTGCCTTGCCGAGATTGGCAAGGCTTATCTTGTAGTTCTCTATCAATCGGTCACGCTCACTCCCCGCATATTTGACAGCCTCGCACACCGGCAGACTTTCTACTACAGACCAGCGCAATCCGAAGGATTCAATATAATCCCTCAAATCTTCAATGGCTTCCAACGTCCATATTTCACCGTTGGGAACTTCATGCAAGGCAGTGACAACGCCTTCCACTCCTATCTGTTGCAACATGGCAAGGGTTATCTTGTCTTTCTTGCCAAACCATCTCCAAGTCTTTTCCATTCTTTATTATTAATTTTCTTGTTTTTCAGGCGTTCAAACCACCCGTTACCTTTTTGCAAAAGTAAGAAAGAATATGAGAACTGTCCATTCTGAATGGATAGATTTGTTTGTTCGCAATGAAAACAATATCTTAGCATCTTCAACATATATTAATTACGCTTATGCAAGACATAACAAACGGACGTTGCGGCTG
>ULNI01010393.1_pt1 | contig 11799 bp, 10 predicted proteins | sample 1951881 | NCBI WGS metagenome assembly ULNI01 (sample SAMEA4835573, study PRJEB28245) | human gut metagenome | biome: gut microbiome; material: fecal sample | place: Denmark | collected 2008
TCATTCCTGCTCTCAAATATCTGTCCGCAAATTCCCGAATTAAACCGAGGCCGCTGGAAAGAACTGGAAGAACAAATACGTGAATGGGTACAACGAGACAGTGCACTACTCATTACTTGCGGACCCATCGTTTCTACTCCGAGAAAGACAATCGGACGACACGAGATAGTCGTCCCTGCCCGCTTTTTCAAAGTAGTCGCTGTTCCGTATTCCGGCACGCCCAGAGGAATCGCATTTATATTCGACAATGAAGCGGAACAACCGTCTCTAAAAGAGTTGGCAATCACCATCGACAGTGTGGAACGAGTGACCGGAATAGATTTTTTCCACAACTTACCCGACAGTATTGAACATAAAATAGAAAGCGACCTATCCCTTGAAATATGGAACTTAAACTAAACAAGCCAATACCCGAAGATACGATTTGCGCCATCTCTACCGCTCCCGGTATGGGAGGTATTGCCGTAATTCGCATAAGCGGAACAAACGCTATCATTATAACCGATCGTATATTTCACACCGCAAACAAGAAAAAACTATCCGAAGCAAAGCCCAATACAGCACACTACGGAACAATCGCCGATGAGAACGAAACTCCCATTGACGATGTAGTCGTTACGCTTTTCATCGCCCCCCATTCATTTACAGGAGAAGATACAGTCGAGATATCCTGCCACGGGTCGATTTACATTCAACAACAAATCATCAGCCTTCTATTGCGAGCAGGCTGCCGCCTGGCCCAACCGGGAGAATTTACCCGTAGGGCTTTTACCAATGGGAAACTTGACCTCTCACAAGCCGAAGCCGTGGCCGACCTTATCGCTTCCACCTCGGCGGCCTCGCATCGTTTAGCTATGCAACAAATGCGTGGAGGATTCAGCCGAGAACTTATCCAACTACGGGAAAAACTACTCACATTCGCCTCGCTCGTTGAACTCGAACTTGATTTCAGCGAAGAAGAAGTAGAATTTGCCGATCGGGAGAAACTAACCGACCTCGCCAGTGAAATAGAACGAGTCATTAAGCGCCTTTCCGATTCGTTCACACTCGGCAATGCCATCAAAAACGGTGTACCTACTGCCATTATAGGAGAAACCAACGCCGGGAAATCGACACTGCTCAACCGCCTTGTCAAAGAAGATAAAGCCATCGTCTCGGACATACACGGTACAACCCGCGATGTCATCGAAGATACCGTCGTATTACAAGGAATTACTTTCCGCTTTATCGACACTGCCGGTATACGAGAAACGCACGATGCCATCGAGAATATGGGGATCGAACGCACCTTCCAAAAACTAGATCAAGCCCACATCGTCATCTGGCTTATTGATGCCACTGGATCGACACAAGACATTGAAAAAATCGCTGGAAGAGTCCTCCCCCACTGCACAGATAAACGCCTCATCGTTGCCTTTAACAAAATAGATAAGATCGGATCCGCAACCCAACAACAGCTCACAGACCTATACAAACGCCTCACTCGTGAAAAGCCCAACACTTCGTTCATCTTTCTTTCAGCTTCACATGACCAAAATATCGACGTACTCGAAAAACAGCTTACAGATACCATACAGTCAACACAAACTGGCGAAAATGACATCATCGTCACCAACGCACGTCATTACGAAGCCCTGCTAAATGCCCACGACGCAATCCTACGTACCCTCAACGGTTTACAATCCGGCCTCTCCGGAGACTTCCTCGCCCAAGACATTAGAGAATGCATGCACTACCTCGGAGAAATCACCGGTCAAATCTCTACTGACGAAATACTTGGGACCATATTTTCCAAGTTTTGCATCGGGAAATGATATATCGCAATTAACTGCAACGAATTAGAACCAACTATAATGAAGCCGCTGATTTTCAGTGGCTTTTTTATTTGTCCAAAATCCGGCTATGTGCAGTCGGAGGCAGTTGTCCGCCATATTTTTCTACCATATTTCTACCGCGGAACAATTAAGGGCTTTTGCCCGATGTCACACTGAAGTAGTCAACAACATGTGTTGACAATGGTTTACGTAGGTAGACAAAAAGCGAAATTAAAACTATATGGTTTCACTAAAAATATGGAGAAAACAACATGGAAGTAAAAAGAATCTGCCAATGGTGTGGTAAGCCATTCATTGCGAAGAAAACTACCACCAATTATTGTAGCCACCAATGTGCCAGTCAAGGCTACAAACACCGCATGAGAGAACGAAGACTTGAACTTCGTGAGTTACAGGATTTGATAGAAGTCAAAAGTAAACTTGACCATCAAGACTACTTTACTTTTGCACAAGCCGCACAGTTAATGGGCGTTTCTCGCCAATACATTTACAAGCTTGTCAAAGAAGATAAGTTGAGAGCTTCAAGAATCAGTGCAAGGATGTCAATCATTCGTAGAGCCGATATTGAACTGATGCTCAAAACACGCCCTTATGAACGAAGAAGAGTAAAAGATGATCTTGATATAACTGAATACTACACTGCCGAGCAAATTGCCGAAAAGTACAAAGTCTCGCAAAAATGGATTTGGGCATATACAAGAGAGAACAATATCCCCAAAATCCGTATTCGTCAGTTCAACTATTACAGCAAAAAGCACATTGATGCGGCATTTGCCAAATACAAGACGGATGACTCCTTGAGCGAATGGTACAATCCCGAAGAAATCGAGAAGAAGTACGGAATGACCCGTGTCGCCATCCGCTCGCATGTCTATCGCAACAACATCCCCTCGAAGAAAGAGCACGGCCAGATATTCTACTCCAAACTTCACTTCGACCTGTCAAAACAGACCGCCGAAGATGACTCGTCTGAATACTACACAGTACAGGAAGCCATGAAGAAATACAATCTCACCAGGGATTCTGTTTACGGCATCCTGCAATTCCACGAAATAAAACGGGAGAAGAAAGGCAGGTTCGTGCGCTTTCTGAAGGTGGAATTCGACCACATCATGGGAGTCCGTTAGTGGCTAAATGCGACCGACTGTAATTATCGGAAAATTATTTTCTGCTGATTATGGTCTGTATAAAAGCATTAAGGATTTTCGCAGCAAAAATCAGTTATAACCATTTAATATTCATCATTATGTCAGAATGCAAAACAGTTACATTGAGGACACGCCCTCTGAAGAAAGGCATGCTGTCGTTCTACCTTGATTATTATCCGGGCTACCGGGATCAGGAAACGATGAAGACCATCCGCCACGAAGGATTGAACATTTACATCTATGCCAATCCCAAGAACCAGCGTGAACGTGACTTCAACGCCGTCATGTCGGAAAAGGCTGAAGCAATCCGGTGCCGGCGGTTTGAAGCCATCGTAAATGAACGGTATGATTTCTTCGACAAGAGGAAATACAAGGCCGATTTCCTGGAATACTACCGTAAGCAACTTCCCAAACACGACCAGAAATGGGGATTCGTCTATCAGCACTTCTACAACTTCGTCCACGGCAAATGCACTTTCGAGGAAATAGATGTGGACTTGTGCAACAAGTTTCGGGAATACCTGCTTAATGCCAGGCAGCTCCGGCGTGACAGACCAATTTCAAAGAACTCCGCTTCCGGCTACTGGTCTACTTTCCGGGGATTCTTGAAGATTCTGTATCGCAACAGGATGATAAAGACCAATGTCAATGACTTTCTGGAAAAAATCGAACCGGAAGATGTTGCCAAGGAGTATCTGAGTGTGGAAGAACTGTATTGCCTTGCCGAAACCCCATGCAAGATACCTGTTCTGAAGACCGCTTCCCTCTTTTCGTGTCTGACCAGTCTGCGGCTCAGCGATGTTCTTTCCCTTTGCTGGGAAGAAATCGTCGACTTCGCTGCCGGAGGGAAATGTGTCCATACCATCACCCAGAAGACTAAGACCGAGGACATCATCCCGATAAGCGATGAAGCCCTGGAACTGATCGGCTACAGTCCTGAAAAGACCGGTCTGGTATTCAAAGGTCTGAAACGGAGCTGGACGCAGCAGCCGATGAAGGAATGGATCCGTTCTGCCGGAATTACCAAAAACATCACATTCCATTCATACCGCAGGACATACGCGACCCTTCAGGCTGCAGCCGGTACTGACATCCGTACCATCCAAAGCAACATGGCTCACAAAAGCATAACCACCACCCAACGCTACATGAAAGTTGTGGACAGCAACAAGCGTGAGGCGACCACCAGAATCACATTGACAAGAAAGGGCTGACCCGACTGATTCGTGCCTGTTTTATCGGTTAGAGTATGATTTTTCGCTGAAAATCATACTCTAACCATATTTTTTCTTAATTCCCGGCTGATTTTCTGTCATTATTTACAACTGTCTGAAATCGGACATCTATTTTTGTCCTATCATAATTTCAAACAATAACAGTTTATGGCAGCTAGCAACCAAATATCCATCAAAAAGACAAGCCGAGTCCTTGCGGTAACATGTGTCGTCTTTACAGCAGTGTCAACTATATTGTACGACAATTATCAGATTGACCTGATTAACTACTCCACTCCGGTCATATTAGGGACCGTAACTGCAATCATGTCATGCGCTGCACTGCAACGCCTGTTCTGTTCACTATTCACCAAGAACTATCTTTCTTTTGGCTGCAAGGAGTTATCCTCAAGAGGAACTGTCTCTTCCGAAGCAAATCCTGATACCAAGGAAGAATTGCCTCCAACTGATAATGCAACCAGTGAAAAACACGTCGAGAGTCCATATCTTAAGGAATATGAAGCACGCATAGAAGAATTGCAGCGCAATGAAATGGAGAAGAAGACCGCTATTGTGCATGCGATACATGAATACACCACACACGAAATGTCACAGTTCTTATCCATAGATGATCTTGAAACTCTCCATGAGAACATAGAATCTCTGGCATACGGACAAACGGAACCATATAAACCGATTCGTTCCAAGCCCGATAATCAAATCAAGTCCCCTTCGCTGAGACATTATGCATGGAATATCGGGGAGAGACTTGATATCCCTTTAATCGACAGGGCAAAGTTCATAAAAACAATATTCCCGCATGAACTGGGAAATGCGACAATCGAATACCTTTGTAAAAATCTTCGTGACTCAGTTCCCGCCATAATTGCCATAGATGTCCCGGAGAACGGGGACTATCATTTCAGTTGCATGCAAACTTCAGCAGACAGCGATAATTAGTTTCTGCTGATTATAATCTGCATAATATCATTATGTTGGTTTGCAGCATGTTAAACAATTAAATCGTTTAGTCATGCTAAAAGAAAACCTTACATTCAATGATTTGCCGGAAATGGTAGGCAGACTGTATGAAAAGATTGAGAGTTTAGAAAATGCTCTGAAGGAAAGTCTCGCCAAAGAACCGTCTGTCAAAGAGAATCTTCATGTCCCCATGACTGTGAAAGAAGTATGCAGCTACCTTGGAATATCCAAGTCATCCTTCTATTACAAGGCCAAGCACGGAGGGATACCTGTCATCAAGCAGGGAAAACATCTATTCGTATATTGCGACGAACTGAACAAATGGCTGGAGACCGGAAGAAAAGGCCAGGTGCCGCTGAGCATCGAGGAGGAACACGGGCAGATACTTGCCGCGACAAGACGTAAGGCCCAACCAAGAGAACTGTAGGAATATGGAAAAGATGAACAGCAATATTCCTACCCCGGAGGAACTGAAAGCCTACATAGATGAATCGGTCATCAGCGTAGCCGGGACATACGACCAGTCCGCTTCCGTGCTGATGGTGGATGATTCCACAATCGGGACTCTGGGAAACTTCAGTGCGTCCATCGGGAAAGCTAAAAGCAAGAAAACCTTCAATGTCTCGGCCATAGCTGCAGCCGCTCTGATAAATGGCACGGTGCTGCATTACCGCGCTTGCTTCCCAGAGGACAAAAGAAAGATTCTCTACATTGACACGGAACAGGGCAAGAACCATTGCCAAATTGTTCTGAATAGAATCCTGAAACTGGCAGGTCTGCCGAAAGACAGTGATGCAGACAACCTGACGATGCTGGCACTCCGGAAATATTCGCCCGAAGTACGACTGGCTATAACGGAAGAGGCTATCGGCATGATACCGGACTTGGGACTGGTCATCATCGACGGCATCCGGGACTTCGTCTATGATATCAATTCTCCCGGTGAGTCCACCGATGTAATATCCAAACTTATGCGGTGGACTGATGACAGGCAGATACACATCCATACCATCCTGCATCAGAACAAGAATGACGAACACGCACGGGGACATGTCGGCACAGAACTGAACAACAAGGCTGAAACTATCATGCAAATTGAGCCGGACAAGGACGACAAATCCATAAGCGTAGTGGAAGCTCTCCATATCCGTGATCGTGAATTTGAGTCTTTTGCTTTCCGGATAAATGATGAATGCCTGCCCGAAACGGTGGAGTTTTACCAGCCACAGAAACGGCAGGCAGGACGGCCAGTTAAAGAACCGTTTGACCCTTATAAGGAAATCCCGGAAGATATGCACCGTTCCGCTCTAAACGCTGCTTTTGAGGGCGGCAATATCAACGGCTATGACAACTTGATTGAACAGCTGAAAGAGGGCTACGGACGGCAAGGAATAAAACTGGGGCACAACAAAGCCGTAAAGCTCGCAACATTCCTGGGCAACAAACGGATGGTCGTCAAAGAAGGGAAAGAATACAGATTCAACCGTGATTTCTATTACTGAGCCGATAGCATTTAACCCCATCAGTGTGACATTTTTCTGTGACATTTCCCGGCTTTACTTTAATGCCGGGGTGTAGATATGGGAATAAAGCAAAGCTATGGCAGGTTTCATCGTATAGGTGCAATCTGCCATGCTCCCTTTTGTATGTACACTGGAAACCGGACAGCATCTGCATTATTTGAAGTGAAGCTATCATCCATGCCGGGCTTGCCCGTCTGCCAGTAATAAACCCTATGGGGGAGCCTAATACCCCACTCGCCTTTCGGCGGCGGGATGAGTGCCACTTAAAACAGCAAGCTGGGCACGGGAAAATCACTGTAGGGATTGGACAGTGGACGAAAAATCCTATCTCTCTTGTAGCCAACTATAATATCTGCTTTATACATATAGTTCCCGCAGAAGAATCGGATAGGACTTTAACCAAGTTGTGCCTTCGAGGAACTGTTGCCTTCGGAACGAAAAAGCATCAAAGATACCCATCGCTATATAAGCGAAAAATCATCACCAAAGCATACGGAATTATTCGGCAGGACACTGTACATCTCTATGCCTTGACTGTTGGATATAATGTTGATTTTGTCTCCCCTATTTTCGAATCCGGTTAATCATGTCCATCGTCAAACCCTTTATCGAAATCAAGTTGTGAATGTCCAATGCGCATACCACATCCTCACCTACAAAGATTGGCTCATGTTATGGCAAACTTCTATCATGAGCTTTGGTAGATGAGATGTAAGCATCCGGTGAAGACCGTATTGATTTGACAGAGAATATAACTATTAGGTCCGACTAGTTCCAACTTGTATAAAGTTGGCTCAAGTCGGATCTGGTTTGTACTACTTATATATCCTCCTTGGTATGTTGCTTCAAAACAGCAAATCCTCATCGCTCTCCGTTTTGCCAGGTTCAATATCCGTGTTCTCTGCCATGGTTTCTATTGCTGTATTCTCTATCTCTTTCAACACGTCGTTTATTTGCGCCTGTTCTTCCTTTGCGATGCTTTCATCATAATCACGGTCAAGAGCTTCACCAGCCAAGAGGGCCTTGATCATCTCTATATACGAAAATTGCACCTCAGCTGTGCCCTTGAACATGGTCACCGACACATCGCCGTTTTCGTTCTTCTTGAATACCAGTTTCATATCGCTTAATTGAATTTTTTCAGGTTATACTTCTTTACTCTTTTCTTGATCGATGCCTTGCCACCGTCGGTCTGGTCTGCTATTAGGTCCAGCACCTTCTCTTTCCCAATCTGACCTTCTAGCGAGGCTGAACGGATTGTGATTTTCTTCCCGTCGTTCTTGCAGAGCACAATGGTCTGCGCATCAGCCATCATCGGAATGGTGGCGTTGTGGCTCACCAGTATCACTTGCTTCCTGTACTTCACTTTTTTGATGGTCTGCACCAGCGCCTCGTTGATATACTTCACAGCCAGGTTGTCTTCCGGCTGATCAATGATAATAGGTGAATTACCGCCATCATAGCCAAGTATCAAGTCTAACAGAATAGCCGACTTCCAGCCGGGACTCATCTCGTAGAAATTCCTGCCGTCCGAAGACACAATTTTATACGAAGTATGGTCGTTTTTTCGCAGGTATTCGTAGATAAAGTCACCCAATTCCTTATATGAGCTCACCCTCGGGCGCTGTTTGAACTTCGTCTGGTACATATTCTTCGGCATCACATCGTCCATATTCTTAAAGTGGTGGTTCAAATACTTGTTCAGCACTTCCATCAGCACTTCTTCGTTAAATTTAAATGTATTTTCTATGTACAGCGTGTGCCCAGTGGCTTTCACCTCCTTGGTGGTAAACGACCTGTTCATCTCGGTCAGTTTCACTTTCTGCTCAGCAAAACTGCGGCTATATTTCACGTAGTCACGGAGATGCTGCATCAGTTTCCTGCGGTTTTGCAAGTTGCTCTGGTTCTGTCCTTGCCTTGTTTGCAGTTCATCGTCTTTCTCATCCTTGCGCGTCGCTATCAGTGCGGCCACATTTTCAAATAGCACAGCACCCCTTCTAGCTTTAGCGAGTTCCTTCAGTATAACCTCAACCTCCTTGCTGATATTGTTTGTAAACGGATTCTCGTTTACAAACTTTTCAAGCTCCACTATATCTTCAACATCGGTATTGTACTCTTCCTCCGGATAGGCGCATTTCTCCTCTTCATCATTCTTGGGCATCAGTGGCTGGAAAATGTTTCCTTCCACTTTACCCTTCGTAATCAGTTTGCCGGGATGTGGAATGTCCATCAGCCAACGCTCTATCTTCTCAATGTTTTCCACGCACAGTAGCATCTCGTCCACTATGCGTTTCAGGTCAGCCAGCGTTTTGCTGATTTGACGCTTCACGTTGTCATCGCTCGGAAATGCTTTCTTCAGGATGGGAATCTCGTCTATCGAGGCTTCATCATTCCTGTTCACCAAATCTGCTATAAAGTTCTGGTGAATGTAGTAGGGATGAATTTCCGACGGGTTCTTTACGTCTATGTTCTCCACCTTGAACTTAGCATATTCCGAATGTTGCAAATCCTGTTCAAAGAACTTGTTCACCGAGTCCACAAACAGCGTTTTGCCCGACGACGAGCCACCTATTACCACATTAAGACCTTCTGTCAGTTCCACGTCAATGTCTATCAGTTCGTTTGACAACTTCACCTTACCTATGTGGTCGCATTGTATCTGTGGCTTTTCCTTTTGGTAGAACAGTCTCGAACTCTCCGAGAGTGATAGCCTCACTCCGTCGTATGTCGGTTCAGCCATCATCCATGTAGGCACGAAAGGTGAAGCCTCGCTTGATTTCGGTTCCGGGTAGCGGCTGGGAACATAGTTGTCCGAGCAGGTCAGCAGGTTCACAAACTCCGCTATGCCCAATTTGGCAAAATACTCTCGTGTGGTTTCCAGTCCCTTGTCCTCACGCGCAGTAAAACCGTCAAACTGGTTGTAGTAGATACTACGGCTGATGGCATTATCCACTTGTTCACCCTTATGCAGCGAGTAGTTGAACTGTCCGTGCCGCTGCCCTGCGTGTGGCAGCAGCATAAACTCAAATGGATCGAAAGCATTGATTACCTTCTGTATGTCGGGTATCGACTGGTCTGTTTTGCACGGCAGTTTGTTTGTGTACAGTTTGTCCAAGATGTCGTTCAGCGCTTTAATGTTCTCCTCTGTCACATCCAGGTTGAAATAAATGTGGCAGTGGAACGCCTCTACGTCATCGTGGTTCTTGATGTGTAATTCTGCGCCCAACAGCAGGTTCACCCCGACTGCTTTGGCAGATAGGTATGCTTCCTTGTTGATGGTATTGTGGTCGGTGAAGCTTATCAGGAACGGTTCGTCGCTGTTGTACTCCCTAATCTTTCTCACCAGCGTCGCAACATCATAGTCCGTCGAACGGTCGTTCGCATCGGGATAAGTGTGGATATGTAAGTCAATATATACTGGCTGCATGGTCTTCGCCTCCTTTCTCTATTCGTTACAACCATTAAATTCATCCTCAAAGTATGGAATTGCCCCATACTTGCCTTCCAAATAGTTCTTCTCGTAATTGCTATCTGTCCTAGGCTTTGCCCCGTTGTCCAGCGTTATGCTCATCATCGGTGTGAGTTTCGTAGAATAGCTCGTTTTTGCCGTCTTTTCTACAAAGACCACCTGATCTCGTCTCAGCAATTTCTTCGACAGCATGTTGGTATCGTGAGTCGTAAAAATCAGCTGGGCTCCGTGAGGGTTCGTTTCTGCATAGTTAAAGAGCTTTACAATACGTCGCGACAGCAGCGGGTGCAATTGTGCATCCAGTTCATCCACAAACAGCGATTTCCCATGCCGCAAAGTGTCTACAATAGGCCCGGCAAGATTAAACAGTTTCCTCGTACCGTCCGACTCCCTTTCTTCTATGTCAAAATCAACCATCCCAACAACCTCACCATCTGCGTTTATTTTGCTATGCTTGGCATAGGCAACAATGGGTGGATGCTCTTTTAGGGATGCCACAATTTCTGCGGGCAGACCTTTGGGCAGCATCTTTTCGTCAATATACTCTTGTTCAGTGTTCACTTCATGGAACCCCACATCCATACCGCTGATGAAGTTCAGAATTTCATCTTTATAATCAGTCCTGGTATGAAGCATTGCCTTGGTATAGCGCGAAAAGTCATTATCTCGCAAACCGGAAATCACGCTAGGCTTTGTTCTGAACCATTCTATCACTCGTTTCGATATCTCGCCTCCCAATTGTGCGGCTAACGAAATGAACAACCTGTTACTGTTTAGTGGAATGGTGCCTTCTTTTATTGACAAACCTTCCGGGTAATTCTGCTCATCAATCTCAATTGTATCTTGGGTGCGTCTTAATAGTGTCTTTAGCGACCGCTTTGGAAATTTTGCTACCAGCCATTCCTCTTCTATCCGTTTTACAGTGTAACTGAAACCGTATGTAAACTTGTCGGTGCCATCCACAAATGACATTTCAAACCGTGTTGGTCTCGCATCCTTATCCGAAAGGAGAAAGGCATCATACGGTAGCATTTCGTTATCGTTTAGTCTCACTGAATGGATAACGATACCCCTCATCATACCAACAGCCTTGAACACATTTGACTTACCGCTGGAGTTAGCTCCATAGAAAGCCTTGACATTAAGCACGCGAGTGTTTGCAACGGTGGTGTATCCCTCGTTGTCCATGTCCTTAATGCCTGTATCAGCCATGAACGACAATCTGATTTCTCCGTCTATCGAACGGTAATTCTCTGCGATAAAGTTTGTTATCATAACTCCATTTTTTGTGACTTTTACTCAAATCTGACCTACAAGATTACATATTTCAGTTTATATACACAAGTAATTTTCGTATTTTCTTCAAAAACAAGACAAATTGACAGATAGGTAAAACGCCAGTCTGACAGTGGTAGTCCCGACTGACAGTGTGGCAAAATTTGTAAACTTAGCGAAATATCAGTGTGTTATTCATTTATTTCAGTAAATACAGCTATTGTTTTTGAGGTTTTTGCTCAAATTTTAACAATTGGCATTCTTGTTGCTCTTACTCAGGATGTGGACTCGTTCCTGAGCATCGAAACCACGCCAAGGAGTAAAGCTCTGCTGTACTGTTCAGACAACAGGAAC
>ULNI01035792.1_pt1 | contig 11718 bp, 9 predicted proteins | sample 1951881 | NCBI WGS metagenome assembly ULNI01 (sample SAMEA4835573, study PRJEB28245) | human gut metagenome | biome: gut microbiome; material: fecal sample | place: Denmark | collected 2008
ACCAGTTTTAGCAAACTGCATACCGATGTTAAAACCAATAATTGCCGAGTGACATTCGCCCGCTGGGAACCCGAAGGCGAACGACAAGTATTTACCATCACTGCCGACCGCTTCCTCCGTAACATGGTGCGGGCCATCGTAGGAACGCTGCTCGATGTAGGACGGGGAAAACTTTCGGTGGAGGACTTCTGCCGTATCATCGAGCAAAAAAACCGTTGCGCCGCTGGAACTTCGGTCCCCGGCAAAGCGCTCTTTCTTCACGACATCGTTTACCCCGACCACATTTTCCTACCCCGTTAACCACCCTCTCACATCTTGTGGAAATCAAACACATCACACAAAACAAGGCCGACTTCCTCGACCTGCTTTTATTGGCCGACGAAAACGAAACTATGATAGCCCGCTATCTCGACCGCGGCGAAATGTTCGCCTTGTATGATGACGATTTGAAAAGTATCTGCGTTGTCACACAAGAAGGGAAAAATCTCTACGAAATTAAAAATCTGGCCACCTATCCGCCATTTCAACGACAAGGATATGCCCGTCGGCTAATCGAATACATAGAAAATCGCTACAACGCACCCGGCACGATACTGCAAGTCGGCACAGGCGACTCGCCTCTCACGATACCCTTTTACGAGCATTGTGGGTTCCGCTACTCCCATCGTATTCCTCGTTTCTTTACCGACAATTATCCGCACCCCATCTTCGAAGGAGGGAAACAGCTCGTCGATATGATCTATTTGAGAAAAGAACTCTGAGAAATTCTTTCGAAATTTCCCGGACAACGACTCTTGCGCGACCACCTATCGAACCGCTTTCTTCCGCTTCATGATTACGAAATATAGCCCCAACAAGACAAACGGGATACTCAATATCTGCCCCATATCGATAGGCAATACATTCTCGAAATCCACCTGCCGCTCCTTCAAGAATTCGATAAAGAAGCGGAACAAAAATATCAAAGTAATACACAACCCGAAGTAAAAACCTCGCCCGTAATTATCCTTTTTATATCGAGCGACCCCGACCATAATCAAGAAAAACAGAAAATAAGCGATAGCCTCGTACAACTGAGCCGGGTGACGAGGGAGCATATCCACACGCTCGAATACAAAAGCCCACGGCACATCGGTGGGCAAACCTATAATTTCGGAATTCATCAAGTTGGCAAGCCGTATGAAACCCGCCGCCAACGGTGCGGCGATACCCATCATATCGAGAATATCGAGATAATGAATCTTGGTCTTGCGACAAAATATAGCAAGGGCTATAATCAACCCCAACGTTCCACCATGGCTTGCCAATCCCGCATATCCCGTAAACTTCCAATCGCCATCGGGATAAAAGTGCACTGGCAAAACGATTTCCAACGGGTGACTCAGGTAATAGTCAGGCTCATAAAACAAACAATGTCCCAACCGTGCCCCGATAAAAATACCTAAGAAACTGTATAAAAACAAATTCTGAAACGTATCGACAGGTAAACCCTTCGATTGATACAATTTATAAACCACCTGACTGCCCGCCAAAATGGCGATAAACCAAAAAATACTGTACCAACGTATCGCAATGCCGGCAATCGAAAACAATATGGGATCGGGATTCCAATGGATATATAGCAACTCCATAATTTACAACGATGTATGTTAAAGAAATAGTACAAGCCGAGAGTGGAAACAAATTCACTTGGTTACACCGGGGCACAGTCTATTTTCGTAAAATGCAAAGATAACGCAAGGCACGAAAAGGGCAAAACGGACTTGTCCATTTTTTATTTCGAATCACTACCTATCTGCAATAGACTTTTCAAAAAACAACACAAACAAAGTCCTAATCTACCATCTTCTCCCTCTTTCCCAATCTCATCGGAAATAAGCAGGAGAAGATGGGGCGAAGAGCCCCATTCAGTCAGACACTCGTTCCACTTACACCAAACATCTATTTGTAAAAATTAAAACAGTTTCTAACTTTGCAAGCGATTTACAGATATAACTAAAAGATACAAAAGATGTGGTTATCACTCGCTTTTCTCTCGGCTTTCCTATTAGGCTGTTACGAAGTCTGTAAAAAGAAATCGCTCGACAACAACGCTGTCATTCCTGTACTCTTTCTCAATACCTGTTTTTGCAGTCTGTTGTTCCTCCCGTGTATTGTCCTTTCCTACGGGTTTCCCGAACTTATGCGAAATTCACTCTTCTATGTGCCCCCTTCCACCGGTCACGAGCATATTTATATCATAGGCAAAGCGGCGCTCGTCCTCACATCATGGACTTGTGCCTATTTCGCCACCAAACATTTGCCCATCACCATAGCCGGGCCAATCAAGGCTTCCCAACCCATTCTCACACTCATAGGAGCATTACTCATCTTCGGCGAGCAACTGAATCTCTACCAATGGATCGGAGTTATTCTGGCGATCGTCTCGTTCATTATGCTATCCTTCTCCGGAAGAAAGGAAGGCATCAATTTCAAACACAATATCTGGATTCTCTTTATAGTCCTCGCCACAATCACCGGTGCGGCCAGCGGGGTGTACGACAAATATCTCATGTCGCACGGCTTCGACCGAATGACCGTACAAGTATGGTACTCCTACTATCAAATGGCGATGATGACCGTTATTCTCTTTGTATTATGGTATCCCAAACGTAAGCATACCACACCTTTTGTTTGGAAACCCTCTATCTTTTTCATCTCCCTGTTTCTCGTTTGTGCCGACTTCGTATATTTCTACGCCCTCAGCTACCCCGACTCCATGATTTCTATCGTCTCTATGGTACGTCGCAGCAGTGTCGTCGTCAGCTTCATAGCCGGCGCATTCCTGTTCCGAGAAAAAAATATCCGTAGCAAATCGTTCGATTTGATACTCGTCCTATTGGGTATGTTCTTCCTTTATCTCGGCACAAAATAAAAAACGGTAACAATATTTACGGCTGTTTTTTTGGCTCACAGAAGCAAATATGATTACTTTTGTGTCAAACGATCGTTATGAAACTAAGGAATCTGTTATTCTGTTTATGCTCGATAGTCACCTTGACATCATCGGCAATAGAACCAGTAGCGCAATTATTCATTGCCATGCCCGACTCGCTCGTCCCCTCTATCGAAATAAACCGGAGGAAGGACTTGATCGATTTGATGCACGCCGGACAGAAAGCCGAGATTGTCACGAAACTAGGCGGTAAAGCCGAGATGACACTGCTACAAGACAGCCTGCTCTCGATCGACCTGTCGAAACGCAGTAAAATGGAAATACGGTGGTATGATACAACCGGCAACGATACGATTATCGCTCTTGTCAATACGGTATATGCCCCGGCGGGAGACAGTCGCATACGGTTTTTCGACACTGCATGGAAGGAACTCCCCGCTTCGGAACGCATTCGCCAGATACGACGGGAAGAGTTTTTCCAATTCCCCGATAGCTTGACAAAGGCAAAAAAAGAAGACTTGTTACGTCCGGTAGACATTTTCCTTGTGGAGTACAACTTCGCTACCGACGGTTCTCTATGTGCCCGGCAGTCATGGGCAAACTATCTAGACAAAGAATCATTCGATCGTATCGAACCCTATCTGCAAGATTCAATCGTGTTGCATTGGAACGGAAAAAGATTCAAATAAAACAACCTCACTTTCCTGAACAGAATCAGATTCAATCGCAGCGATAATCATCTTATATCATCAGAGACCAAACGGGCTCAGTCGATAATTAGTAGGGATTGACCTTGTATATTCCAACCCCTCTCCTCAGAAACCGTTGTTTCTTCGATGTCTCCCCTATACGGCTAACACCACACAGGGGAGAAGGGTAAATACAATCTCCATCTCATTCTCCAAAATAATGCGGCAGAGGGGAAACTCTTCCCTTACCGTTTCTCGCAACCCTATGGAGTATATGTCGCCAAACAAAATATAGGAAGAGGGGACACGTAGTGACGGAAGAATCGGAAAACAGAAAGGTATTAACCTCCTGCCCTGCGCACGCACGTGCGATAGGGGAGGTGCGGAGGGGTTCAAAAACACCCGCAGCAAAGGGAACGGATTAGGGCATCCCCCTCTCCCCCTGCCGTGTCCCGTAGCTTTACGGGGTGTTCCCATAAAGGGATACAAGGAGAGTACCCGCAGGGCGAGGGGATTAAACTTTCAAAAAGCAATATATTGTCTTTCTCAATTCTTCTCCGAAGATATCCGGAATGAGGTTGTCGACAGAGATTCATCTCTAAAATCCAAGTCTATCCTCACAAATTTTCTACTAAATCACAAAACGGGGTTACCTGTACAGGTAACCCCGTTTAATTATACAAAAAAACCTCTTTAAAACTCTGCGTTTTTCGGTGTACGAGGGAACGGTATCACGTCGCGGATATTGGTCATACCCGTAACGAACAACAGCAACCGTTCGAATCCGAGCCCGAAACCCGAGTGGGGAGCCGTACCGAAACGGCGGGTATCGAGATACCACCACATATCCTTCATCGGGATATGCAACTCTTCGATACGGGCAAGTAACTTATCATAATTTTCCTCACGCTGCGAACCTCCGATAATCTCGCCGATACGGGGGAACAGCACGTCCATCGCCCGAACCGTCTTGCCATCGTCGTTCATTTTCATATAAAAAGCCTTTATCTCTTTCGGATAATCGGTAAGGATAACCGGTTTCTTGAAATGTTCCTCTACCAAGAAACGCTCATGTTCGCTCTGCAAATCGGCGCCCCAATAGACCGGATATTCGAATTTATGGCCCGACTCCTCTAATATTTTTACACCCTCGGTGTACGGCAACCGCACAAAATCGTTATCCACGACGAACTTCAATCGGTCGATCAATTCCTTGTCGTACATTTGGCATAAAAATTCGAGGTCGTCCTGACAGTGATCGAGCGCATAACGAATCAGGTATTTGAGGAAATCCTCCGCCAAATCCATGTTCTCTCCGATTTCATTGAAAGCGACTTCCGGCTCTACCATCCAAAACTCGGCCAAGTGGCGCGGTGTATTCGAATTCTCGGCGCGGAACGTAGGGCCGAACGTATAAATCGCGCCCAAAGACATCGCACCCAATTCACCTTCGAGCTGTCCCGATACAGTGAGGCTGGTAGGTTTGCCGAAGAAATCCTCGCTATAATCCACCGCTCCGTCCTCGGTCTTAGGTACTTGGTTCAAGTCGAGAGTCGTTACTTGAAACATAGCACCTGCACCTTCGCAGTCGCTACCCGTAATTAACGGAGTATTCAAATAGAAAAATCCCCGATCGTTGAAATATTTGTGAATGGCATAAGCCATATTGTGACGGATACGCAACACTGCTCCAAATGTGTTCGTGCGAGGACGCAAATGTGCGATTTCCCGTAAAAATTCCAGCGTATGCCCTTTCTTCTGCAACGGATATACATCGGGGTCGGCGCCGCCGTAAAGCTCTATGCTATCGGCCTGTATCTCGGCCTGCTGACCTTTACCTTGCGACTCCACCAATGTACCGATGACACTAATACAAGCACCGGTCGTTATCGGTTTCATCTCCGCTTCCGAAAATTTGGAGAGGTCCACCACGACCTGTATATTTTTGATGGTAGAACCGTCGTTCACGGCAATAAAATTCACATTTTTATTGCCACGGCGCGTACGCACCCAACCCTTTACATTTACTTTTGTCCCGTAAAGAGATGCATCAAATGCATCGACGACTTTGGTTCTTTTCATTGTTTCCATACTTTCTTATATAATTGTACACTTTTTTAAGCATCGCCCCGTACGGAGAACCGTTCGGGGCGTGATAAACATTTCTTATTCGAATGAACCCATCTGCAACATGTTCACCTCTTGCTGAGTGAGGTAACGCCAACGTCCCCGTTGCAAGTTCTTTTTGGTAAGCCCGGCGAAATAAACCCGATCGAGTTTAACCACACGATACCCTAAGGCTTCGAAAATACGACGCACGATACGATTCCGACCCGAATGAATCTCGATACCCACTTGGTTCATATCCGTCTCGTTGGCATAACTTACGGCATCGGGCTGTATAGGGCCGTCTTCCAATTCTATACCATCGGCGATTCGTTGCATATCCTCCTCGCTCACATCTCGGTCGAGCCACACATGGTATATCTTTTTCTTGATAAACTTCGGGTGCGTCAGTTTCGATGCAAGGTCGCCATCGTTCGTCAGCAGCAATACGCCGGTCGTGTTGCGGTCGAGACGTCCCACCGGATAAATCCGTTCGGTACAAGCGTTACGCACGATATCCATCACCGTGAGTCGTCCTTGTGGATCGTCCGATGTAGTCACACAATCCTTAGGTTTATTCAACAATACGTAAATCTTACGTTCCAAAGTCACAACCTTGCCACGGAATGTCACCGTATCATTACGGGTAATCTTCGTTCCCAGTTCGGTCACGGCAACCCCGTTGACCAACACTTCTCCGGCTTGAATAAATTCATCGGCCTCACGACGGGAACAGATCCCTGCATTAGCCATAAATTTATTCAGACGAATCGGTTCATTCGGATCCACCTCCGGCAACTCATATTCGATGCGCTGCGGGCGGCTGAACACCTTATTATTCCGACGCGGTTGCTGGCGATTCTGATTATATCCTCCGCGATTATTATACCCCCGGTTATTATATCCGCCCGGGCGATTGTTTTGCTTCGGATAACGAGGTCTCTCACTTTCTCCGTAAGGCTGCTGAAACCCCTCTCCCACTTCGTTATTACGATTATAATCCTGATTATACCTCGGAGTATTGTTATAGTTATTGTTCCGACGGTTGTTTCCGTAATTGCCCTGACGGTTATTGCTATACCCTCCCTGACGATTACCATAGTTGTTAGGACGTTCGTTGCCGTAAGAACGATTTCCTCCATCTCCATAGTTATTGCGGGGATAGTATGGTCTTTCCGCATTCGCACTGTACGAGGAGTGTCCCTCTTCTCCTCCATTTCTTCTGTACTCTACTTTTTCATATCGCTCGGTCGCACCTTCGCGGTTCGACATTCCGATGCGCGGACGCTTAGCTCTTTTTTCGCTTTCCATAGAAATTGTTTGTAATTAAAAATACAAGCCTCTCGGCCTATTAAAAAACATCTGTTATAAATGATAGTTATTTTTTCTCATAAACAAAAATTAGTGCAAACCGAAAGTAAAAACAAATTTACTATCGAGCCGCAGCCTATGTTTGTAAACACGTTGCAAAGATACGAAGGATTTTTCATTTTGCTTCTATTACAATCGAATAAGTTGTTATTTTCTGCTTAAAAAAACAAAAGCTCGGGCCTTTTGTTCGTCCGGCTCGCAAAGAATCTGCCTTACCACCGTTCAAAGCAACAAATACATACTCAATACGGGAATCAGTGGGGGGGGGGTGTCCTTGCATACCCCCCTCCTCAGAAACTATTGTTTCTTCGGCCGCTCCCCTATCGCTATACGACACAGAGGAGAAGGGTAAAATCTATCCCTGTGCCGAAATGAGAATTACCATTTTAATCTTTTCTTCCTATTGTATCTATGTGGCATTGCCGGACATTTCAGCCCCCTTTTTTTAGAACAGTGAAGGATTGGAGTGAGATTATTTAAAACCTCCTCCCTGCCGTGTTCCGTAATCTTACAGGGTGTTTTGCGACAGCAAAATATAGGGGCGGTGTCCGAAGGACAGAGGGGTTAAATAAAATTATCCGCAACAGAGGAAGCATATCAGAGTACCAACACCCTCCCTCTGTTCATCGCAGATGAGATAGGGGAAGTGCACGAAGGGCAAGGGGATTAAGCCTTCAAAAACATAATACATTATCTTTCTCAATCCTTCATCGAAGAGATCGAACTGTTGCTATCGTCAAGAATTTCATCGCTAAAATTCATGTCTATTCCTTCTGATTTTCTGCTGAACCCAATACAGAACCGACATGCGATAAACGTCGAAGGAGAATAAGAGGCTCTCTTATTCTCCTTCGGTTACAAGTCTCATTTTTATTTTTCATCTAATCTTGCGAGGCTTCCCCACCTCATCAAAACCCGGTATATGAGTGAGGAGTTATCTTTCGTAATTCCTCTTTTACCGATTCCGAAACATCGAGCGTATCGATAAATTCCCGTATGGAGTCGGCATTAATTACCGCATTCGTCCGTGTCAAAGCCTTCAAAGTCTCGTACGGGTGAGGATAACCTTCCCTCCGCAAAATCGTCTGGATACCTTCGGCTACCACATTCCACATCTGATCGAGATCGCGATATATAGCCGGTTCGTTCAGTAACAGTTTATTCAATCCCTTGATTGTACTATGGAAGGCAATCAGCGTGTGAGCCAAAGGAACACCCACATTCCGCAACACGGTCGAATCGGTCAAGTCGCGTTGCAAGCGCGAAACCGGCAACTTCGAAGACAAGTGGTCCAGTATGGCATTGGCTATTCCGAGATTCCCCTCCGAATTTTCATAATCGATGGGGTTCACCTTGTGAGGCATTGCCGACGAACCCACTTCTCCCGCTTTGATTTTCTGCTTGAAATACTCCATAGAAATGTATTGCCAGAAGTCCCGGTCGAGATCTATCACAATCGTGTTGATACGACGCAAAGCATCGAACAGAGCGGCGAGATTGTCGTAATTCGAAATTTGAGTGGTCCACTCCTCCCGGTCTATCCCCAACCGCTCCTTCAAAAATCTATTCCCGAATGCCGGCCAATCGATATCGGGATAAGCAAAACGATGAGCATTGAAATTACCGGTAGCTCCTCCGAACTTACCGCTCACCGGAACCGATTCGAGCAAAGCCATCTGCCGTTCCAACCGATAGCCGAATACCCGTATCTCTTTCCCCAGACGGGTGGGCGATGCCGGCTGCCCGTGAGTTTTGGCAAGCATGGGAATATCTTTCCATTCCTCGGCATACCGGTTGATAATAGCCAGCATATCTTTCAACACCGGGAAATAACAATCGTGCAAAGCCTCTTTCAACAAAAGAGGAACCGACGTATTATTAATGTCCTGTGAAGTCAGCCCGAAATGGATAAACTCTTTATAAGCCTCCAAATGCAATTCGTCGAATTTCTCTTTGATAAAATACTCGACAGCTTTCACATCATGATTAGTAACAGACTCTATCGACTTCACTTTTTCGGCATCGGCCTCCGTAAAATCGGTATATATCTTGCGCAACGCCGGGAACAAATCAGAATTTACCCCCGAGAGCTGAGGCAGCGGCAATTCGCACAATGCAATGAAATACTCGATTTCGACCCGTACCCTATACCGGATAAGTGCCCATTCCGAAAAATAAAGCGACAAATTTTCCACCTTATTGCGATAGCGGCCATCGACAGGAGATATAGCCGTGAGTGATGATAATTCCATAGTCTTTTATTTGAAATAGAGTACAAAAATACGATTTCCCCGGCAATTTTTACACAATAATTTCATTTTTTGTTTTGCAGATAAAAAAATAGTATTACCTTTGCAACGCTTTTCGGCAAACTATCCGGGCGTTTAGCTCAGCTGGTTTAGAGCATCTGCCTTACAAGCAGAGGGTCGGCGGTTCGAATCCGTCAACGCCCACAAAATCCCGGATAAAACCCTGTGGGGCGAAAGCCCACGAAAACAGGGGCGTTTAGCTCAGCTGGTTTAGAGCATCTGCCTTACAAGCAGAGGGTCGGCGGTTCGAATCCGTCAACGCCCACAAAATCTTGGACAAAACCTTGTTGAGCGAAAGCTCACGGAAACAAGGGCGTTTAGCTCAGCTGGTTTAGAGCATCTGCCTTACAAGCAGAGGGTCGGCGGTTCGAATCCGTCAACGCCCACTATCCCAAAAACAACTATATATGTCCGCACTTGTAAGAATCAGTCTTGCAGGTGTTTTTTGTTTTATGGCAAAGCCTACTCTTTACCATACATACAGAGGATGCAGCCTACCATTTGCATATTAGGCAAAAAATGGGTCAGTAAAAATTTAGTGGGGATTATCCTTGTATATTTTCTCCCATATATAGCTAACACAGTTCTCCGTAATACTACGGGATATAGGGGGAGGGAGATACATCACTCTGTTCCTGTTATCGAATTTTTACAAAAAAAAAAACGCCTGCATTTCTGCAAGCGCTTCTGTGACCCCGGAGGGACTCGAACCCTCGACCCAATGATTAAGAGTCATTTGCTCTACCAACTGAGCTACGGAGTCGACTTCTTAAATGGAACGGGTGCAAAGGTAACTCTTTTCGAGAAACCGGCAAACGATTATTCAAAAAAATTTCTCGCAACCACTATTTTTGACACTCCGGCAAACGATTCGGCTATCCAAGACAGTCATCTTCTCCCGAAACCGCACTTTCCCAATCCATTCTTTCCGACTCTTCAAACGTATAAAGCTCCGATGGGTGATTACGGGTAAGTGCCACCAACTCCACATCTTTACCCACTCGTATGCCTTCCTCGTAAAGTCGGTTTTCCACCGTCTTATAAGCCAGTTCAGGGTGATTGTTATCCCCGCTGAGATGACATAGAAAAATATTTCGCAAAGCCGGCGTATAGATTCGAGCCAAATATTCGGCCGTACGGGCATTGTCCATATGGCCGCTATCGGCAAGAATACGTCTCTGCAAATGAAGAGGATAAGAACCGTTACACAACATCGCCTCATCGTAATTCGATTCGATGACCAGATAATTAGCTTGCCGCAAATATTTATCTGCCGTAGGAGTGATATGCCCCAAATCGGTCGCAAAAGCAAAATACAAATTCCCGTAAGAAATAAAAAAGCCTACGTTGTCGCTCCCGTCATGGGGTACTTCGAAGGCTGTAATCGTAAAATCCTTGATCTTGAATGGAATCTCTTTTACAATAGGCCGATGAGCGCTGTAAATTTTATCGACCATACAATAATTACGATTCATTCCGTTCTTGATGGCCTCGGTGGTATAAATGGGTATGCCGTATTTTTCGCCTAATGTCCCTGCCGCCTTGATATGGTCGGCATGGTCGTGGGTAATGCACAGAGCAACGATTTTTTCAAAAGGGATACCATACTCTTTCAAAACCTTCTTGATCGTCCGCACACCCTTGCCGGCATCGATCAGTATGCCATACTCCTCGTTTCCCAGATAATAACAATTGCCGCTACTGCCGCTGGCAAGGCTTAGAAATTGTAAGCTCATATCCTTTTTTCTCCTCGGGGCACAAAGATAGCTTTTTAACGGCACAATTGAAAATTATCGAAGGTAAGATATTTAGAACCCGTTTAAATTTCTTCGATCTCCGACGAAGCATAAAGGCAAAAAAAACGATTCTGCCAGTAAAGATTGTCCTTCAACTTCACCCCAACCGTGTCTTGTAGCATTACAGGGTGTTTTACAACGCAAAATATAGAGGAGGTGTCCGCAAGACGGAGGGGTTAAATCTATAATTAAAAAATTCTATGCTATTCTTCTTAACCCCTCTCCTCAGAAACTACTGTTTCTTCGGTGTCTCCCCTATATGGCCAACGCCACACAGGGGAGAAGGGTTAATACAATCCATCTCATTCTCCAAAATAATGCGGCAGAGGGGCATTAAAATTCCTCCCCTGCTATGTGTAGTATTACGTTCCCATAAAGGAATATAAGGGGAATGCCCGAAGGGCGAGGGGTTAAACTCTATAATCAAAGGGAAAAACCCTACTTATAAAGTAAAAAAATGGCAGGGGTTTTCTGATAATCATACTTCGTCTTCGCCCACTCGCCCAACGAGA
>ULNI01010424.1_pt1 | contig 11684 bp, 10 predicted proteins | sample 1951881 | NCBI WGS metagenome assembly ULNI01 (sample SAMEA4835573, study PRJEB28245) | human gut metagenome | biome: gut microbiome; material: fecal sample | place: Denmark | collected 2008
TGGTACATTAACAAGTGGAGCATTTAAAGTTACAAGTTTTAATTTACTAGATAGTAGTTATAGTGAAGATTATATTTTAAAACTTTATGCATTAGGTGAAAATTTATCAAATCATCCAATTGCTAAATCAATAATGAATTATGTAAATATAGATGTAAATGAAAAAGTAAAAAATCATAAGGAAATAGAGGGCCTTGGTGTAAGTTATACATACGATGATAAAAAAATAAAAATTGGTAACAATAAAATGTTTGATATAAAAGATGATGGTTCTTTAAATATATATCTATCAATTGATGATAAAATAGTTTCATCACTTACTATTAATGATGGAATAAAAGAAGGAGTAGAAAACACTTTAAATGAATTATCTAAAAAAGGTATTGAAACATATATGTTTACAGGTGATTCAAAAGAAAATGCTCTTTCTATATCAGAAAAATTAAATATAGATAAAGTTTATTATGAACTTTTACCAACAAAAAAATATGAAAAATTGGAAGAATTATTAAATGATAAAGATGTGGTTGCCTTTATAGGTGATGGAATAAACGATGCGCCATCTCTTAAAAGAGCAGATATTGGAATATCTATGGGATCTATTGGTTCATCATCAGCGATTGAAGCAAGTGATATTGTTATTATGGATGATGATATAAGTAAGATTAATAAAGCAATAAGTATTTCAAATAAAGTAAAAAGAATTATAAAAGAAAATTTAATATTCTCTATAGGTGTAAAAATTCTAATATTAGTTCTTAGTGCTATTGGAATTGCAAACATGTGGCAAGCAGTATTTGCGGATGTTGGTGTTACAATTATTTCAATATTAAATACACTTAGAATAATGAAAAAATAGTCCGTTGTGGACTTTTTTTGTTATAATGAAATAAAGAGGTGCTATTATGGAAAATACAATAGAAGTTGTATCTAATTTATCTAGTAATGGATTACTTTTAAAATCATCTATTAAAAATGAGAATATAGTTCTTTTAGATATGCATTTAGATATTGGAGATTTAAAAGATTTAAAAAATTATAAAAGAAGTTTCTTGAAAAATATAGGATATAATGTGGATGTTGTTGATTATAGTAATAAAATTAAATTTTTGTTAGATAACGTTAGAAATAATAAAAAAATTAGAATTTGGTCTAGTCATAAAAATTCAAATGAATACATGACAGTTCTTTATATTTGTAATTTGCTAGAAAAATATGATGCAGAATTATATGTAGTATATTCTGATGAAATATCTAATGAAGCAAAAAGTGTTGGTGAGTTAGACAAAGAAGAGATAAAAAATGTAGATGCTTTAGAGAGAAAACTCTTAAAAGAAGAAATAATAATGTATTCAAAAATTTGGAATAGTCTATTAAATGATAATAGTGATATAAGATATATTGACTTTGATAATAAAATTAAATCTTGCAGTTATGATTATTTAGAAGAAAAAATATTAAGTGAGTTAAAAAAATATAATGAGATAAGAGTAGGTAAATTTATATCGAATCTTAAAATTGATTGTATAATTGATGAAATTGATTATTCTGAGTATCCATATTTAATTGAAAGATTAATAAATAAAAGTGAAATTAAAGTTATTAAGAAATGTGATGATTTATTTGATTGTTTAATAAAAAAAGAAAAATTTATTAGTAACAAAAAAGGTGAATATACTGATTTATATGATGAAAATAAAAATTTAACAGGAGAAAAATTATTTAGAGAAAAAGGAACAAAATTGATTGTACCTAAAGGAAGATATTCAGTTGTTGTACTTGCATTTATAGAAAATTCTAAAGGTGAATTTTTGTTTCAAATGACATCAAAAAGAAAGAAAAATGTATGGGCTACAACAGGTGGTCATGTAAAATCCGGTCAAACAAGTAAAGAAGCTATTATAGAAGAAATAAAAGAAGAATTAGGTATAGATATTAATGAAGATGAAGTAAAACTATTTAAAACATATAAATATGATGATGCATTTAAAGATGTATTTTATATAAAGAAAGATATTGATATAAATTCGTTAACTTACCAAGAAGATGAAGTAGAGTATGTAAAATACTTAACAAAAGATGAAATATTGAATTTAATAAATAATAATGGTAATATTAGAAAAACAAATATAGATGCATTTCTAGATATAATAAAAAGGTTATAAATATTAATTTATTTATAACTTTTTTTGTCTTGTTTTATCGAATCTGTTGACTTTAAAGTTAACTTGTAGTATATTGTAACTAGATAATTAATTTACAACTCGTTAACGCACATATAATAATTATCATTGAATAATATTAATATGAGGAGGGTTTTAAATGAAAGTTACTGTTAAAAAATTAAAATCAACAAAATTTTCATGCCATGTTGATCAAAACTGTTAGTTATTGAAAGTCCAGTTGTTTTAACAATTTGGACTTTTATTTGTAATGGGAGGTTATTATGAAATTAATTATAAATCCCTCAAAACCATTTTATATAAATAAAATTTCTAAAAATATTAGAATGGGAAACTTTAAAGAAACAGGGAAGGAAATTGATTTTGAGGATGAGGTTATTTGCGATATTTTTAAATTTTTAAAAGAACCAAAGGATTATCAGAATGTAGTAGATTATATACAAAAAATTAGTGATTATAATAAAGAAGAAATAATGGATACAATAAATTTTTTTATTGATGAAAAATTTATAATTGAGTATGATAATTATAATAATATAATATCAGATGCTCTTTATAACAGAGAAAAATTATATTTTTATATGCTTAATGATGAGACAATAGACTTAGGAAAAATCAAAGATAAAAATGTTTTAATACTTGGAATAGGCGCAATTGGTTCTATAACAACAGAATTACTCGCACGAGCGGGTTTTAATAATTTTACATTAGTAGATAATGATCTCGTTGAAAAATCTAATTTAATAAGGCAATTATCTTATACTAATAATGATACTTTAAAGTATAAAGTTGATGTTATGAAAAAAAGATTAAAAAGCATTAATGAAAATATAAAAGTAAAAAAAATCAATAAATTTATTCAAAAAGAAGAAGATATAGTAAATGAGGTGCGTAATTCAGATTTTGTACTATGTACTATGGATAAACCATATAGAGTAATTAGAAGGCTTATAAATGATATATGTGTAAAAGAAAATAAACCAGTTTTATTTTCTGGTTTTTCAGAACATGTTGGAATGGTAGGTCCATTTGTAATTCCGGGTAAAACCGCTTGTTTATCATGTATTGAAAAAGATGATATGGATGAACCTTTAAATAATGTTCAAGTAGTTCCATCTTATGGACCACTTTGTACTTTAATTTCATCTATTGTATCTGATGAAATAATAAATTATTTTACAGAATATAAAAAGAATAATTTAATTGGTAAAACTTTCATGTTTAACATGTATACATATAATACAAATATAATTAATTGGGAAATAAATTCAAAATGTAAAAAGTGTGGTGAAAAATAAAATGATAGTAAAAAATTTAAGTAAGTCATTTAATTCAAATAAAATATTAGATAATATTAGTTTTGTTTTAGAAGATAATGATAAAGTATGCTTAATAGGAAATAATGGCACAGGTAAAAGTACATTATTAAAAATATTAAATGGTGATATAAATTATGATTCAGGTAATATAAATTATAATGATGAAAGTATAGGTATGTTAATGCAAGAAATTGATATAGAAGATTATGATTTAACTATAATAGATTATATAAAAAAGAAAACAAATATTTTATTACTTGAAGAAAAACTTCATAAATTAGAAGAGAATTTAAACGATAGTAATATGGAAGAATATGGTAATGTTTTAGATTTGTACTTAAAGTTAGATGGATATAACTTTGAAAATAATATTAATATGTTATTAAATGGTCTAGGATTAAATAAAGACTTAAATAAAAAAGTAAAAGAACTATCTGGTGGAGAAAAAATAAAGGTGTTACTTACTATACTTTTACTTAGTAATCCAGATATAATGCTTTTAGATGAACCAACTAATAATTTAGATATAGATGGTATTACTTATTTAGAAAATTACTTAGTAAAATTAAATAAAAAAATGATAATAGTATCACATGATGAAGAATTTTTAAATAACATATCAAATAAAATATTTGAGCTTAATCAAGGAAAATTAACTGAATATAAAATGCCATATTATGAATACTTAGATTATAAGGAAAAAGAATATAAAAGAAATTTAGAAAAATATAACAGTATAAATGAGAAAAAAGAAGAATTAAAATCAAGAATAAAAGAAGCAGAAAAATGGTCAAATAAAGGCGTAAATAAAAAGAAAAAAGATAATGATAAAATAGCTGCTAATTTTGCTAAAGAACAAACTAAAAAAACATCTGGAAATATTTCTAAATTAAAAAGAGAACTTGAAAAAGAAGAAAATATTGATTTTAAGAAAAAAGAAAAGGTAAGCTTTGATGTTAATTTTACAAATGAAAAAGGTAATAAAGATATTGTTATTAATGATCTTGTTTGTGGTTATGAAAATTTTAAAACAAATAAAATAAATTTAAATATTCCATTTGGAATGAGAGTTAGAATTGATGGAAAAAATGGTACAGGTAAATCAACATTTATAAAGACACTTTTATCAAGAATAGATAAAGTAAGTGGCAATATAATAAAAGGAAATGAAGTAAAATTTGGTTATATATCACAAGATACTTTAATTGAAGATAATAATAAAACTATATACGAATATTTAACTGATGGAATGGATGAAGTTAATAATAGTTTATTATTTACTGTATTAGATAAGTTTAATATTTCTTATGAAGATAGAAATAAAAAGTATAGCAAGCTTAGTCCAGGAGAAAGAACAAGAGTTAATCTTGCAAAATTATCAATTGATGAAGTAAATGTATTAGTACTTGACGAAATTACAAATCATTTAGATATGGAGGCATTAAATTTGATTTATGATATGTTAGGTAGCTTTAAAGGTACAATAATAAGCATTTCTCATAATAGAAAATTTAATGAAATATTATCTCCAGACATTACATATAATATTTCTTCATCAAAAATAGAGTATAAGGAGAATCCCAGGCAAAAGGTTTTAAAATAAATATAAGATAATTACTAATTATAGTAGTTATTTTTTTTATAAATTTATAAAATATATTATAATTCGACAAAATTCTAATCTAATTTGATTAATAATTTTAAAGGTAATTAGATAGGAGAATTTTTATGAATGATATATTAGAAAATTATGAACTTAGAAAAAAAGATTTAACTTTTGAAACTTGGTTTATAGAAGGAATACAATATAATTTTAAATTAGAGGATTTTGAAGAATTACTTGGAATAAATAAAGAAAATTTACTAATATTTAAAAAATATTTAGTATATTTAGATTTTTATAGAGTAAATTATCCAATTTCAATGTCAGAAGAAGATGCATTAAATAATTTTAAAAAGGTTGTTAATGATGATGAAAATAAAGACTTACTACTTAGTTTCTTTAAGAAACATGAACACTTATTTTGTGACAAAAATGAGGTTAGAAGGAAAAAATTAGTACCAATTGAGTATAATAAACGAATTTTTAGGGGAATTTAAGGTACAAATGGATAATATAAATATCAGGAGGGTATTTATGTTATTGAAGCTGAAAAACGTAAAAAAGAATTATAAAATTAATAAAAACGAAGTACAAGAAGTATTAAAAGATATTAACTTAACTTTAAAAAGTGGTGAATTTGTTTGTATTTATGGAGAAAGTGGATCAGGTAAATCAACACTTATGAATATTATTGGTGGACTTGATGATGATTATATAGGAACAGTTACAATAAATAAAAAAGACATAAAGAAAATAGATAAAGATAATTATAGAAGAGATAAAATTGGTTTTGTTTTTCAAAATTTTAATTTAATACCTTATTTAAGTGTATTTGAAAATGTTATGATTATGTTAGATATGACAAATGTAAAACAAATAAAAAAAATTAAAATGGTAGAATCAGCATTAGAAAAAGTTGGATTACTTGAATATAAAAATAAAAAGGTAACAGAATTATCAGGAGGGCAAAAACAAAGAGTCGCACTTGCTAGAGCGATTATAAATGAACCAGATATTATCTTGGCAGATGAACCAACAGGAGCTCTTGACTCTAAAAATGCAGATAAAGTATTAAAAATCCTAAAACAAATATCAAATGATGGAAAACTTGTTATTGTTGTAACACATTCAAATAAGGTTAAAAAGTATTCTAGTAGAGTAATTACTATAGAAGATGGATTAATAAAAAAGGATGAAATACTAAAAAATGTTAAAAACGTAAAAAAGAGAAATAAAAGTTTAAAAAGAAATTTAAACTCTTTTATGTGTGTTAAATTAGGATTAAGTAATATTATAAAGAATCTAAAAAGAAATATACTTCTTATAACCGCATCTTCTATAGGAGTTATTGGGATATTAATAAGTCTTTATATTGGAAGTGGAGTAAAAAAATATATTAGTAATGAACTTAAAAATAATGTAAATCCTCTTTTATTTACTGTAAGCGAAAAGGGTAAAAATGAATTATATGATGTAAAATATTATAGTAAAAGTGAAATAGAAAAAATAAGAAAAATAGATCATGTTACTAACATAAAAAAAGACATATCATATACGTCTGCATATATAGTTTATAATGGTAAAAAATATGATTTAGTTAGTTTATCAAGTAATTCGAATATTAAAGATAAAAATATAAAATTAGGAAATGTCCCAAAGACGAATGAAATCGTTATAAGTGAATATCTTAGTGATAATATTTTAAACAAAAGACAAAATGATTTAGTTGGAAAAAATATTAAATTATATCTATTAGATTCATCAAAAACTAGTCCTACTTTATTAACTAAAAATTTAGAAATATCTGGAATATATAAAAATGGAAAAGTTAATTTAATAAATAATTCTAATTATGCATATGTTACTTATAATACTTTAGAAGAAATTTATTCAGAGTTAGATGAAGAATTAAAACCAACAGAAATAAAAATAGAAATAGATAAAAAAGAAAATATAGAATATGTTAAAAAAAGAATGAAGAAAATGGGTTTTGAACTATCAAATATGGAAGAATATACAAATGCTATATTTAACTATTTAGATATTGCAACTTATGTATTATCTAGTTTTTCCTTTCTTTCACTTATAGTTTCATGCATAATGATGATTATAGTCTTTAGTATAAATGTTTTAGAAAGAACAAAAGAAATAGGTATTTTAAGAGCACTTGGTTTTAGAAAAAAAGATATAAAGCAGATTTTTAAAACAGAAGCAATTTTAATAGGATTTTTTACAGGAATATTTTCTTGTATTATATCAAAAATATTATCTAGTTTAATAAATAGTGTAACAAAATCTAAATTTAATATAAGTATAGTTAATGTAAATTTAAAATATATGATTTTTGGAATAATTTTAAGTATTTTAGTATGTATAATAGGAAATATTATTCCATCAAGAAAAGCAAGTAGATTAAATATAATTGATGCACTTAGATATGAGTAAATAAAGGTATGAAAAAAGTAAAAGTCATGATATAATAATAGTGGGTGAAAAAAGTGAAAAAAATTGGAATAATTAGTTTAATAGTAATAATTATAGATAGAATTTTAAAAGTATTAGTTACAAACAATTTTGTACTTAATGTAAGAAACAAAATTATAGATGGTTTCTTTTATATAACAAATTGCCATAATGAGGGAGCAGCTTTTTCTCTTTTTTCAGGTAATGTACTTTTTTTAATATTTATTACATTAATAGTATTGTTTTTAATTTATAGATCTATTAATAAAGAAAATGTAAATAAAATTGGAATACTTGCATATGGCTTATTATTAGGTGGAATATTAGGTAATTTATATGATAGAATATTCTATGGTTATGTAATTGATTATTTAGATTTTGTAATATTTAAGTTTAATTTTGCAATATTTAATTTAGCAGATGCTGCAATTGTTATAGGAGCAATTTTACTTATTGTATTTGAAGGAAGTGATAATGATGGAAGAAAAAATAAGGATAGAAGTAGAAAACTTAGAAAAGAATGAAAGAATAGATAAATATTTATCAAGTAAATTAGATGATAGTTTTTCAAGAGCAAAAATTCAAAAATTGATTGATGAAGAGTTAATACTTGTAAATGACAAAGTTATAAAAAGTAGTTACAAAGTATCAAATGGAGATGTTATTTTAATTACTGATAAAGAAGAAGATATGAGTATAAAACCAGAAAAAATGGATATAGATATTGTCTATGAAGATGATGATGTAATGGTTATAAATAAAAAAAGTGGAATTGTAGTTCATCCTGCACCAGGTAATTATAGTGGAACACTTGTTAATGGCCTTATGTATTTAAGTAAAGATTTAAGCCATGTAAATGGTGAATTTAGACCAGGTATAGTTCATAGAATTGATAAAGATACTAGTGGACTTTTAATAGTTGCTAAAAATGATAAAGCACATAGAATTTTAGCAGAAGAATTAAAAGAAAAAAAGATAAAAAGAAAATATATTGCACTTGTTTCTGGAGTAATAAATCATGATATTGGTGAAATAGACGCACCTATTGGAAGAGACCCATCAGATAGAAAGAAAATGTGTGTAACAAGTACAAATTCAAAAGATGCAATTACACATTTTAGAGTACTTGAAAGATATAAAAATGCAAGTTTAATAGAATGTGAACTTGAAACAGGTAGAACACATCAAATAAGAGTACATATGAAATATATAAATCATCCTGTTATTAATGATCCAGTATATGGAAAAAATAATCATGGAAAATTTGGACAACTTTTACATGCAAAAGAAATAACATTTACTCATCCAACTACAAAAGAGGTAATGACTTTTTCTTGTGAAGTTCCAGAAGAATTTAATAAAATACTAGAAGAATACAAAGAAGAGTAGGAGATAAAATGGATTTAACAATAATGGATAATTATGATTTACTTGTGATGAAGATAATACATTATTTTATTGTAAAAGAAAACTATAGTCCTATTATAATAAAAGGAATAGAAGATGAGATATGGCTTGAAAATAAAAATAATGAATATAGTATTGTTAGAATAGTTACAAGAAAAATTATAAATAAAGAACAATATGATTATGATGTATTAAAAACAAAACATATAGCAAAACAATTAAAAAGAAAATTATTAGACTTTTCTATGAATGTATTATCTATATACTTAGATAAAAATTTTTATACAAAAGAAATAGATAACTTTGATGATAAATATATTGGAATAGTTGTTAAAGATGAAGATAGTTTTTTAACAAATGAATATATTAAAAAAAGTTATAAAAATATGGAAGATGATTTTAAATATGAAGAAACAGGTTTTGAACTAGTTGGTAGAATTACAAGAGAAATAGAAGAAAAAAATATAAAAGAAGGAAAAGAAAGAGAGAAGTTTATGAAAAATAGAAAACCAATCGCAACATATGTACTTATATTAATTAATGTTATAGTATTTATACTTATGTATTTATTAGGCAATGGTTCAGAAGACACAAAAACATTAATTAATTTTGGAGCAAATTATGTAGTTTTAACAAAGGCAGGAGAGTATTATAGAATTATAACATCAGCATTTTTACATATTGGTATATTTCATTTATTAATTAATATGTACTCATTATATATTGTTGGAACTCAAGTTGAATATTTTTATGGAAAAGTAAAATATTTAATAATTTATTTCTTTAGTGCAATTATGGGATCATTGTTTACAGTTGCATTATCTTCAGCAAATACTGTCGCAGCAGGTGCTTCAGGAGCAATATTTGGTCTTCTTGGTTCAATATTATACTTTGGAATTAAATATAGAGGATATATTGGTAACTCTTTGATAAATCAAATTGTACCAGTTGTAATACTAAACTTAATTATTGGATTTACAACTCCTGGAATAGGAAATGCAGCTCACATTGGTGGACTTATTGGTGGATATCTAATATCTATGGGAGTAGGTATAGGTATTGATAATAGAGAACAAAAAAGTTCTAGAGTAAATGGAATAGTAATAAGTGTTATACTTACAATATTCATGATTTATATTGGATTTATGAGATAAAAAATTATATTTATTATAAAAAAAGCAGAATTAATTAATTTTGCTTTTTTTGTGCTATAATGTTTGAAAAAGAGTGTTTGTATATGAAAAAAATTATTTTTTTAATAATGATTGTTATTTTAACTATTTTTATGGTTGGCTGTAGTAACAAAAAACAAACTTTTTATAAAAATCAACTAAATATTGTTTCAGACAGCGATGATGTGTATGTAATAGCATTAACCAATAGCGATGAAATAAGCCATTATTCTATGCACAAACTAAAAGAATATGATGAATATGGAAATTTTGAATTGTTTTATAAAAATGAACTAGTAAAATATTTTAAAAATTTAAATGATAGTAATGTTTATTGAATGAATATTCATAAATTAAAAAAAAATGTATTATATTCAAATAGTACAAATTTTGTTGAAATTAAGTACTTAAATAGGTCAAAGAAAGAACTAAAAGAAGATTCAGTAAGAAGAATTAAACATAGATCATTAATTTTACAAAAAATTGATAAAAATAATTAAAAATATGATAAAATATTCATAGGAGGTTTATTTATGTGTGAAGAATTAGTGGTGTTGTATAGAAAAGATGACTATGCTTATTGTAAATATGAAACTTTTTCTTTAGGAAGTAAAGAAGCAGAAAAAGCACATGATAATATAAGACAAATTAAACAAGATGGGTGTCAAATAATTAATGTTGAAAGCATAACAAAAGATGAAATGGAGTTATTTTTAGAAAGAATAAATTTAGAAATCGAAAAATATGAAGCAATGAATATTTTAGACATTAATATGATAATCAGTGCGAGTGATTTATTTAATTTTTTTATGGATGATGGTTATTGTCTTATTGATAATTTAGAATGTGCAACGCCAGAAATAAAAAAATTATTAAAAAATCCAGAAGAACTAAGTAAACTCAAAAAAATAAAACAAGTTCCATATATAATTCCTGGTATTCAAGAAATCCCTGGTGTTCAAGAGATACTAACAACAGATCAAAAAACAGGTTATATGATTCCAATGATTGCAACTGGAGATTTCTTTTCATTAGATGAAGCTAAAAATATATTTAATTTAGATTCTATCGAAACAAGCAGAGATGGATTACATTGTCTATTCGCTTTGGACCCTGTTTCAAGTAACAATTTACCCCTTATGAAATCTGCTAAAAATGCAAAACAATCAGATGCATCCGAAGAAGATAAAATAAAATTTGAAAAACAAAAACAATTAATGCTTGATAAATATAAGGCAATTTCCGAATTGGTACAATCATATAAAAATACAGAAAATCAAGTATTAGAAATATATTTTAGAAATAGCAAGAAAATGTAAATTTAAATTGATAAAATAGATATAGAAGTATTATTACAAACAAAGAATATGAATAAAACAGTTATATTCCAATTGCAATTTAAATATGGCATTAATGGTATAAATGTAAATAATCAAAAAGAGTATTATGCACGAATAACACCTGATTTAAAGAGTATCGAAAAAATAGAAAAAGTGATATACCAAGTAATTTGATTAATTAATATGGAGTGAAATAT
>ULNI01032967.1_pt1 | contig 11549 bp, 10 predicted proteins | sample 1951881 | NCBI WGS metagenome assembly ULNI01 (sample SAMEA4835573, study PRJEB28245) | human gut metagenome | biome: gut microbiome; material: fecal sample | place: Denmark | collected 2008
TAACGCAGATAGATGGCGCCGCTGAACATCAGCAGATACATGATAAGGTAAAGCAATACGGTGAGCTGTGACAGGATCTGGTAGAAACTCTGTACGGAAGGCATCACAACGAACAGCAGGCTGAGCAAGGTTACGGCAAGGCCTTGGACCAGCAGAATGTTTTTCTGTACGCCGTTGGCGTTGGTCTTCTGGAAGAAGGGAGGCAGATAGCCTGCTTTACCCACTGCGAAGATACCTTTGGACGGACCGGCCACCCAGGTCAACACACCTGCCAGCACACCGAATGCCAAAGCCACGGCGATGATAGGTGACAACCACGAAGCATGGACATACTTGAAGTAATTATCAAAACCTACCAGCAGGCTCTGAGTCAGGTTGATATCCTTTTCGGGAATAATGATCCCCAGTGCGAAGGTGCCGAGCACGAAGATGATTACGGTAATAGCCGCACCGATGAATACAGCTTTCGGATAGTTCTTGGCAGGATTTTCTATGTCTTTTACGTGGATACCGCCCATTTCCATACCGGCATAGAACAGGAAGATACTGGAAGCCAGCACCAGGTTGTCGAAGTTGCTGAAGTCGGGGAAAAAGTTGCCGTCGAAGTTCATCTGGCTCTGTCCGCCGGAGGCAAGGTAAATCACCGCCAGTACCATCAGCAGGCCGGCAGGAATAATCGTACCTACCATACCGCCTACTTTGGCCACTTTGCCTACCCAGCCCATGCCTTTCAGCGAAATGAAAGTGGCCAGCCAATAGATAATCAAGACCACCGCCAGTGAGTAATAGCGGTTGGATGCCAAGGCCATATCATGGGTGTCACTCATGCCGATAAAAGCCAGTGCCACGGCCCCGAAAGTCAATACGGTGGGATACCAGATGGTGCTTTCCACCCACTGCAGGAAGATGGCGAGGAAGCCGAATTTCTTTCCGTAGGCTTCACCCACCCATCGGAACACACCACCTTGCTTGTCCTGGAACATGGCCGCCAGTTCCGCCGCTACCAATGAGGTAGGTATCAGGAAGACGATGGCCGCGAATAAATAATAAAATGCCGAACTCAGTCCGTATTCGGCTTCGGCAGGTAGTCCGCGCAGGGATACTACCGCAGTCACGTTCATAATAGCGAGGGTAAATACCCCTAGCTTGACTGATTTACTAATGTTTGCCATAAAGTTTAGGTTTTAAAAAATATATGTTTTTTGTTTACGGAGTTTATAACAACTCCCTGGAAATGATGTTTATCCGTTTAGGTTTATTAACCCGGAAGGTATGCGGAATTAAACAATCGTACCCGGAAGGGTGTTTCTAGAAAAAATAATATAATCAGTATAGTTTATGAAAACAGCTTTCTCCTCATTCATCTATTCCCGTAGGGGGATTTACGGGATCTTGCATATATTCATCCTGTTGATGTCCCTTTTTCTGGTTATCAGTATCTCGATAGATACTTTTCATAACATCCCTTTCCTGAATCAAGGTTCTTATCTGAAGATTCAGTTCTGGATATGCATGTTTTTCCTGTTCGATTTCCTGCTGGAGTTTTTCCTCTCGAAAGAAAAAGGAAGATACTTCACCAGCCATTTTATTTTTCTGCTGGTATCTATACCTTATTTAAATATCATTGATTTCTATCACATCACTTTCTCGCCCGAAATCAGTTATTTCCTGCGCTTTATCCCTTTGCTGAGGGGAGGGTATGCACTGGCCATCGTGGTGGGCTGGCTGTCGGGCAGCAAAGCGTCCGGGTTGTTTACCTCGTACATCACCATGCTGATGGCCACCGTGTATTTTGCCAGTCTTATCTTCTTTGTGCTGGAACATAAGGTGAACCCTATGGTGACGGACTACTGGAGTGCGCTGTGGTGGGCCTTTATGGATGTTACCACCGTAGGGAGTAATATTTATGCCGTCACTCCTACGGGAAAAATACTGTCGGTGGTGCTGGCCGCCCTGGGAATGATGATGTTCCCTATCTTCACGGTATACGTCACCAGTCTGGTGCAGCAGGCCAACAAGCGGAAGGAGGAATATTATCAATCGCAACAATCGGAGCCGGCGGATACTAAATAATAGCTTGAACTTCGTCAAAAATAAGAAAAAAGTCTTATCTTCGTAGCCAATAACAAATTGCTAACCTAAATAAACAACAAGATGAAATTATTGGCTCTATGTGCGGCGGGGATAGGCTTGATGCTGTGCGCCTCGTGTACAAACAACAAACATTTAATCAGTGATGAGGCTGAACGCGCCGCTGTTCAGCAGGATTTTGAGGCACGGCGTGATACGCTGACCCAAGGTAACCTCTTCCAGGTATTTGAACAACCCATGAGCGATGAACAGAAGGAGGCGATGACTTTCCTTTACGCCTATATGCCCTTGGCGGATATAGCGGACCATCCCGGTGAATTTTATCTGGAAAATGTGGACTACGCCTTCAAGGCGCGTGAGGAGATGCCGTGGGGAAAAGTGGTTCCCGAACGAGAGTTCCGCCACTTTGTATTGCCCATCCGCGTAAACAACGAGAATCTGGACGACAGCCGTAAGGTATTCTACGAGGAGCTGAAGGACAGAGTGAAAAACCTTTCTTTATATGATGCCGTGCTGGAAGTGAACCACTGGTGTCATGAAAAGGTGATTTATACCCCCTCTGATGCCCGTACCAGTAGTCCGCTGGCTTCCGTAAAGACAGCCTACGGACGTTGTGGCGAGGAATCTACGTTCACGGTAGCTGCCTTGCGTTCGGTAGGTATTCCTGCCCGTCAGGTATATACGCCGCGTTGGGCACATACCGACGACAATCATGCCTGGGTGGAAGCTTGGGTGGATGGCAAATGGTACTTCCTGGGTGCTTGCGAGCCCGAACCGGTACTGAATCTGGGTTGGTTCAACGCTCCCGCTTCACGGGGTATGCTGATGCATACCAAGGTGTTCGGACGTTATAACGGACCGGAAGAAGTGATGTACCGCACTCCCCGTTATACGGAAATCAATGTGATTGACAACTATGCTCCCACGGCAAAAGCCGATGTGACCATCGTGGATGCGGACGGCAAACCGGTGGCTGACGCCAAAGTGGAATTCAAGGTGTATAACTATGCCGAATTTTATACCGTAGCTTCCAAACAGACGGATGCGGACGGTAAGACGTTCCTGACCGCCGGAAAAGGGGATATGCTGGTATGGGCTTCCAAAGATGGAAAATTCGGTTATTCCAAACTGTCTTTCGGACAGGACAATGCCTTGACCGTGAAGCTGGACAAAACGGCCGGCGAGGCTTATACACTGGATATGGATATCATTCCTCCGATGGAAGGCGCCAATATGCCCGAAGTGACTCCCGAACAACGTGCGGAGAACAATCGCCGCATGGCTTTGGAGGACTCTATCCGCAATGCCTACGTGGCTACATTCATGACGGATGAATCGGCTCGCAATTTCGCTAAAGAATACCAGCTGGATGAGGATGCCGTTGCCAAATTGCTGGTGGCATCACGTGGCAACTACGAAACCATCCGTGACTTTATGGCCCGTCTTCGTTCGGACAAGTCAAAGAAGGGCGGCATTGACCTGCTTCAGCAGATTTCTGCCAAAGACCTTCGTGATGTAAGCTCCGAAGTGTTGATAGACCACATGATGAATTCACACTTGTGCGCCAATGCTGATTATTTCCGCAGATTTGTGCGTAATCCGCGCGTGAGCAACGAAATGATTACTCCGTATAAAGGGTTCTTTGAGAAAGCAGTGCCCGAACAGGATCGTGAGGCTTACCTTGCCGATCCGATGAAGCTGGTTGCATGGGTTGCCGGGAATATCCGTGTGGACAAGGATTGCAACCTGGGTGGCTCGCCAATCACTCCGGAAGGGGTGTGGAAGGCCCGTACAGCCGATGCGCACAGCCGTGATATCTTCTTTGTATCCATGGCACGCAGCATGGGTGTTCCTGCACGTATAGACGAAGTGACGGGAAAAGTGCAGTTGATAGGCGATGAAGGTGCTATTGATGTGAATTTCGAAGCAATGGAACAGGCCAGTGCACTTACCGGCAAGTTTATTGCCAGATATACGCCGATCAAGTCTTTGGCTGATCCGAAGTATTATTCTCATTTCTCTATTTCCAGACTGACTCCTGCCGGAACTTTGAAATTGCTGAATTATGATGAAGGCGATATTGATATGGGTGGCGGCGCTACTTGGGCTAATCTGTTGAAGAACGGAACGGCACTGGATGCCGGCAATTATGTGATGGTGACCGGTACTCGTCTGGCTAACGGCGGCGTATTGTCCCAGCTGACTTTCTTTACCATCAAGCCGGGAGAAACGACTACGGTGGACTTGGTGATGCGTGAAAGTAAGGATGATATTCAGGTGATCGGTAATTTCAATTCAGAATCTACTTATAAACCGATGGATAGCGATGAACTGAAGTCCATTCTTGCCACTACAGGACGTGGTTACTACATTGTAGCCGTACTGGGCGCCGGACAAGAACCTACCAACCATGCATTGCGCGATATCGCGGCATTGGGCAAGGACTTTGATGAATGGGGCAGAGGAATCGTGCTGTTGTTCCCCAATGAGGAGCAGTACAAGAAGTTCCGTCCGCAGGAATTCCCGGGATTACCGGCTACCATTACTTACGGTATTGATGTGGACGGTTCCATCCAGAAGCAGATTGCAGAAGGCATGAAGTTGTCTAACAAGACTATCTTGCCTATGTTTATCATTGGTGATACCTTTAACCGGGTGGTATTCGTGTCACAAGGATATACCATCGGGCTGGGTGAGCAGCTGATGAAGGTGATACATAAGTTGTAGAATTCAGTATAAACAAAAAGTAACGCGGATATTCAGCTTGAAACCCTGAATATCCGCGTTTAATATGATAATAACGTTTATGCTTGCTTATTACTTGTCATCATCCAAATCATCATCGTCATCGTCCCAGTCATCCTCTTTCTTTGATTTCTTGGGGTTGAGGCTTTTGTTTTTCTTTTCCAGTGCTTTGTCGTTTTCGTCTTTCAATGCCAGTTCGGACAAGGCGGCTTTTACTTTGTCAGGATCAGTAACATCCTTCAGATACTCTTCTATCTTTACAGTACCTCCCATAGATACTTTTGAGTTACGATAAATCATGCCGCTGTCTACGCTGCTCCGTCCGGAGAAATGAAATTCCGAAGTTCCGGTTTCTTCGGCAATCTTACGGATATTACCGGCATTCACACCGCATCCCGGCATGATGATGATTCGTCCGTCGGCCAGTTCTACCAATTCTTTTAAAAGAGGGATACCCTTTTCGGCGGTCGCTTCTTGTCCGGAAGTAAGGACCCGGTCGATACCCAGGCCGATAATCTGTTCCAAGGCCTCCTTGGGATTGCTGCACATATCAAAAGCGCGGTGGAAGGTGACACTCATCTCGCCTACCGCATTCATCAGTTTCTGCATCAAGGGTACATCGACATTGCCTTCTGCGGTAAGACATCCGAACACCACACCGTCCGCACCCAACTGACGTGCCACTTTAATATCATGCAACATGATTTCTTGCTCGATGGGAGAATATAGGAAATCTCCGCCACGGGGACGGATAATGACATGTAGTTTTGTTTGGTTCAATAATTGGCGTGCCATACGGATTTCGCCAAAAGACGGGGTTGTTCCGCCTTCCGGAATACCTGCACATAGTTCTACACGATAAGCACCGGCTTGTTGTGCCTTCACAGCACTTTCCACGGAGTTGGCGCAAATCTCGATTTTTGATTTGTTACTCATAAAGTTATTTAATAGTTAATTCAATCACATAACTAACGTCATCGGGCGCTTTGGGCTGTTTCAGCAATTTTCTTTCAATATCTCCGCTAGGGGACCATAAATGGTTTCTCTGCATGAGTTCATCCATTGGCCCAGTTCTTTACGGATGACTTTGTTCTTCATAATATATGAATTTGTCTGTGCAAAGATAGGCATAATGTAAGAGTGTGAGAAATATTTAGCGGAAAATTTTTTTAGTTAAAAAGCCGGTACTTCTCTCGGGGTGAGAGAAATATCGGCTTTCTGTCAGAATAGAATATATTATTGCACGTGGATGCGGTGCCCGTTGAATACGTTCATGCCCAGTTTGTTCATAATATATTTGATGGCAAGCTGCGCTTTTACGGAGTTGCCGGCATCGTCCAAAGGAGGCGCGAAGGCCGAAATACCCATTACACCCGGCATCACACCCATCACACCGCCTCCTACGCCGGTCTTGGCAGGGATTCCTGAGGTGTAAAGCCAGTCGCCTGTGTGCTGGTAGAAACCTACGGTAGCTATCATGGAGGTGATTTTCGGGGCGAGGGCCTTGTCGAACACTTGTTTGTTTGTATTCGGGTTCAATCCTTCGTTGGCGATGGTGGCTCCGCAGATGGACAATTGTTCCGCGGTGATGCCCATAGAGCACTGACGGGTGTAGAGGTCAAGCGACATATCAGGATCATCGTAGATACGGTTATAATTTTTCAATAACCAGGCGATGGAACGATTGTTGAAATTTGTTGCAGACTCCGATTTGTACAATTCGTCAATCAGTTGCGGGGCACTTCCGCATAGTTCGGTCATATTGTCTACGATGGCTTTCCACTTGCCGTCGCTGTTGCCTAGGGGTTGTACCATGCTGTCTGCCGAGATGGCCCCGGCGTTTACCAGTGGGGTGGAAGGGTGGTCGTTTTCCAACAGGATAGCCATGATGGAGTTGAACGGCAGTCCGGTAGCGTCGGCGCCAATCATTTCGAGCACCTTGGGGGCGCCGTATTGGCGGAGTACCAGGATAGCGGTCAGCACCTTGGAAACGGACTCGATACCGAAACGGTACTGAGAGTCACCCAGTTGGATGATTTCTCCGTTCATCAGACAGATACTGATTCCGAACAGTTTGGGATCAATATTTGCCAGATAAGGAATGTAGTCGGCGTTCTTACCGTCTGTATTGTCTTTATACAGATTGTAGGCCTCTTGTGCAGCATCCTTTATTTGCTGGATAGTTATAGTTCTTTCCATAAATTAATTTGATTGAAGTAACCATCCACCTTAACGGCGGATGGTTGCATTATTGTTATTTATGCTTATTTTTTAGCGGCGTTGCTATGGGCATTGTGAGTAAACACAGTACCTTTTACAGCGATATTCTTGTCTTGGGCGATGCGGGTAGGAGTGGGATATTCCAGTTTCTCGAACTCGCTGATGGCATTCTTGATGTCGTTCAACAACATATCCGCCATGTCACGGCTGAATCCCTGACGTACCACAACACGCATAACCACATAATTTTGAATGTTCTCCGGCAAGGTGTAGGCAGGAACCATCCATCCGCTTTGTTGTAATTTAGCCTGCAAATCGTACAGAGTCCATTTGGCGTTCTTTGCGTATTCGGGTTTCATGTACCAGATGAACAAAGGATTTACCACTTTGTCGCTGTAGTTTACGAACGGAGCCATCTTGGCTATTTCGCTGTGAATGTACTTGGTGATTTCCATGGAATTGTATTGGATGGCTTTGTATCCTTGGAATCCCAGACGGATAAACTGATAGTATTGGCCTAAAATCTGTGCGGCGGGGCGGCTGAAGTTCAAACCAACCTGTGTGATGTTCGCACCCAGATAATTGACACTGAATGACATGGCATCCGGAAGGTATTTCTTGTCTTTCCATACTACCCATCCCAGTCCCGGATAAACCAGTCCGAACTTGTGGCCGGAAGTGCTGATGGAAAGAACCCATTTCAAACGGAAGTCCCATTTCGTTTCGGGACTGAGGAACGGCAGGATGAAGCCACCGGTTGCGGCATCTACGTGGATAGGAATATCATAGCCGGTTTTGGCGTTGTAGGCATCCAGTGCTTTGTCTAATGCTTCTACGTCATCGTTCAGACCTGTCCATGTCACACCTTGGATAGGAACAATACAGATGGTGTTCTCGTCACACATCTTTAAGGCTTCTTCGGGGTCCAGGGTGGTCTTGTCCAGAGTAAGAGGTACTTGGCGCATCTCAATCTGCCAAAGTTGGGCGAATTTCTCCCATACAACCTGGAAACCGCTTGAAATGACGAAGTTAGGTTTGTCGGTCGGTTTGCCCTGGGCTTTACGTCTGTCTCTCCAGCGCAACCAGGCAGCTACACCACCCAGCATACAAGCCTCGCTGGAGCCGATGGCCAACGCTCCTGATTTCCATTTTGCCTGTTCGGGGGAATTCCATAGGTTGGCCATGATGTTGATACATTTGGCATTCATCACGGCGATACGCGGGTACTCTGTTTCATCAATATAGTTGATGTTGATAGCTTCGTTCATCAATTTGGTAGCATAATCGTCCATATAGGTGGTAACGAAAGTAGCCAGATTAAGACGAGGCTGGGTTTGGGCGAATGTTTCGTCTTTAACCATTTGATAAGCAATCTGCGGAGTGGTAGGTTCCATGGGAATGGTGTCTACCGGAGCAGGTTGCAGCATTTCGTTTGAACCAAACACGGCTGTTTTGGCGTCACCGTCTCTCAAATCACAATTACAATCTTTCATTTTTACTTAAAGTTTAGGTTAGTAATACAATGAAGAACGTGGGAGTTTCCCGCGTTTTTCTCCCTCAACATAGGGGTTGGTGAAAAGTTCCTTGATTTTATGTTTTTTAATGTAAGTAGGGGGAATACAAAAAAACGATGGGAATCATTGTACTATGAACGAAAAAGAGATACCTTTGTTTATACATAAAATCATTGGATGCCCGTATCCGATATTTTAGGGGTATGTAATTAAACAATAAGAAGGAAATATGAAGAAGCGTTATCCCATCGGCATTCAGAATTTTGATAAACTGCGTTTAGGAAATTAACATAGGCGTAAACTTTGACACTACCCGGCATAATATTTTGGAATGGAAAGTAAAGGAATAAACGATATGTCGCTTTGAACCAAACGTCTTTTGCCTTGTTGTGTATCTCATACAATAAATTACTACAAGTATGAAAGTACAGACAGGGCAGGGGACTATTCCCCTCATTACTTTAATAGGTATATTTTCCATTTCGGCATTAAATGCATTGCCGGGATTGGCGGTTTCTCCCATTTTGGGCGATTTGAATAAAATCTTTCCGTCTGCTACAGACTTGGAAATCCAGATGCTGTCCTCGTTGCCGTCACTTCTTATTATTCCTTTTATCTTGTTGTCGGGTAAGCTGACAGAGAAAGTGAACAACCTCTTGCTGCTGCAAATCGGCCTGGCCATCTTTGGGGTGAGTGGTATCCTTTATCTGCTCTCCAATAAGATGTGGCAACTGATAGCCATCAGCGCCATGTTGGGGATAGGGTCCGGGTTGATTGTTCCGCTTTCCACCGGATTGATATCCCGTTATTTTGTGGGAGCTTACCGTACGAAACAGTTCGGTTACAGTTCTGCCATAACCAATATCACCTTAAGTACTGGCCACTACATTGACTGGCTATCTGGCGGAAGTGAACTGGCATTTGCCGTTTTTGGTTTATCTGTTTCCTTTTATATCCATTTTTCTTACTCATTATCTGAAGAAAGACCTCTCCAGTTATCATCCGTCTGATGATATTCCGTCTGATACCGCCAAAGAAATGGGCAAGAGGGGAATGAATGTCAAGGCCTTAATCAAGCTGATGGCTTTTTACGGTCTGGCTACTTATCTGGTAATCATTATCAGTTTCAACCTTCCTTTTCTGATGGAAGAGTACGGGCTTTCCAGTGGCAGGGCAGGAATATTGATTTCCTTGTTTTTCCTTGCTATCATGGCGCCGGGCTTTGTGCTGAACAGGATAGTGCAAGTGTTGGGGCGTCGCATCTATATGGTTTGTTTGTTGATGATAGCTTGTGGGATGGGAATTATTTTGCTCAGCCGTTCTGAGATATTGATTGCTTTGGGGTGTGTCCTGAACGGTCTTTCATACGGTATCATCCAGCCGTTGATTTATGATAAGACCTCTGATGTGGCCGTACCTCATAAGGTGACATTGGCACTTGCCTTTGTGATGGCTATGAATTATGTGGCTATCCTGCTTTGTCCTTTTATTGTAGATGCAGTACAGAGCTTGTTTCATTCTGACTCGCAGACTTTTGCTTTCTGGCTCAATTTGATGGTGGCGCTGATGGCCATGTTTGTGGTGATGAAGCAAGAAAAGTTGAGTTTATAAGAAAAATACCCACGTAATAACAGCATGAAGTATGAATAAACAAGTTGAAGCAAACCTTAGCATGGTTGTCTCCAAAGCGTTGGGAGGCCTTAATATGAACGCATTGAAATATCTTTTACCTTTGTGGATAGCTCCTGTGACAGGGGTTACTTTCCGATTGGTATTTGGGGCCGCCGCTTTTTGGCTTATCGATATATTTTGTAAACCCGAAGGCTCCACTACCCGTCAGAAATGGCAGCTTTTTATGTTAGGGGCTTTAGGTATTTACGGATATATGTTTTTTTATCTGCTGGGTATCAGTAAGACCACTCCGGTTTCCAGTTCCATCTTTGTCAGTTTGGAGCCTATATGGGTATTCATTATTGCTGTATTGTTTTATAAGGAAAAAGTAACTTGGATGAAAGTGCTTGGTATTGGAATGGGGTTGGGAGGAGCTATTCTTTGCATTTCTACACAACCTAGTGACGATCTTGCCTCTAATGCTCCGTTAGGTAATTTAATGTGTTTGGTCAGTTCGCTGGTTTATGCCGTCTATCTTGTTCTCAGCAATCGTCTGTTAAAAGGGGTGGGAAATATGACGATGTTGAAATATACCTTTTTAGGGGCGGCTGTCATGGCTGTTATTGTCAATACAATTTACGGCTTTGATGCTCCTATACTGAGAATGTCACTTTTCTCTACTCCTATGTTGGTCTTGCTTTTTGTTTTGGTATTCCCTACCACTATTAGTTATTTACTACTTCCCCTCGGATTGAAATATCTGAAAACTACATTGGTAGCTATTTATGGATATTTAATTTTGATTGTTGCTACGGTGGCCTCTTTTATTTTGGGGCAGGATCGCTTCTCATGGACGCAGTTGGCGGCGATTGTTCTTATTTGTGCCAGTGTTTATCTGGTAGAGGTGGCCGAGAGTAAAAGTGAAAAACAGATTATATCGAAATCCAGATAAGACACCGGGAAAAAAGTATAAGACCCTAAGAAAAAAATTATCGCGGTGTGTAATGTAAAGAAACTTACCGGCAAATGAATGAGCGAAAAAAAAGAATGCAACTTTACATCGAAAGCGAGTGTAAGGAATCAATTTTATTTGTAGCTTTGCACCCAATTAAAAAACAAGAGTGTTATACCTATGCTACAATTAGATGCAATATACAAGGCGGCTCATGTCCTGAAAGAGGTTGTCCGTCGCACTGATTTGATTTATGCTCCTCAGATAAATCCTGAGAGTACAGTTTATCTGAAGCCCGAAAACCTGCAATTCACAGGATCGTTTAAAGTGCGTGGTGCTTATTACAAGATTTCCCAATTGTCTGATGAAGAAAAGGCGAGAGGTGTGATAGCCTGTTCTGCCGGTAATCATGCGCA
>ULNI01015852.1_pt1 | contig 11508 bp, 15 predicted proteins | sample 1951881 | NCBI WGS metagenome assembly ULNI01 (sample SAMEA4835573, study PRJEB28245) | human gut metagenome | biome: gut microbiome; material: fecal sample | place: Denmark | collected 2008
TTCATCCTCATAGCTGTAATATTTGCATTGACCTATTATCAGGTGGTCAACCAATTTAATATCAAACAAGTTGCCCGCATTCTTCAATTTCTCTGTCAGTCGATTATCATCGCCACTCGGCCTCACGTTGCCGCTCGGATGGTTATGTACGGCAATAAAACAAGTGGCGTTCACCTCTACAAGTTTCCGCATTATCAGCCTAATATCAGCCATCGTCTGCGTGATGCCCCCTACGCTGATACGTATCTTATCTATGACCCTGCTTGCATTATTCAAGCATATTATCCAAAACTCTTCGTTCTGCAAGTCGCACAGATACGGCTGTATCTCTTTGTAAGCGTCCTTGCTGTGCCTTATCTGCGTACGTTGGTCTTTCCGTATCTCCCTGCGCTTGTAAAGTTCTACCGCTGCTTTTGCTATCCGCCTGCGGTGAGGTGTCAAGCTGTTGAATAATCGTTCCAAACGGTATTCGCCCGTCCAATCTTCCGCCACTACGGGCTTGTTTGTCAGTTCACTTATCAATTCATTGTCTGTCACTTCTCGCATATCGTCAAATAAGGAAAGCTGTATTCCTATGTTTTTCTTCGTCTTCTTCATTGCTTAGAAAATTAATTGTTACCTAAAATCGTTTTACCCAGAAAATAACCTCCCAGAACTTCCGCCCCCATCTTTTCGAGAGCGCACGCAAAGCGGGCGTAGCTGTGGCCTTGTGTCAGTACGTCGTCAAAAATCAAACATTGCTTTCCCTTGAAAAAGTCTTTGTCGAAATTGATGACTTCGGCCTCCCGTACCACCTTGCGGCCTTTCGCCTCGTGTATGGCCAAGCGACCGCCCTCGATGGTGATTGCACCATAAGCATTTTGGCAGCCCGTCAGCCTCGCCACCTCTTCGGCGAAAACCTTGTAACGGGCTTCGTTCTTCTCGCCGTTGCTGGCTGGAATACATACCAGCGTCAAGTTTTCAACGCCTGCGCCAAACTGCTCCCGCATTTTCTTTGCCACCAGCTCGGCTACCTTGACACTCCGTTTACCGTCTTTGAAATCCCATATCATACGACGGACAGCCCACTCTCTTTTGCTTGCCTCGTAATGTGTTGGGAGGTAATCGAAAAAGGTTACCATAAACTTAGACCACTGCTTTTTCCAATCTTCGGGGATGATAAATTTTCTTGTTGCCATAGTTGTAAATATTTAAAAATTTGAATTTATTCTTGAACCTTGAGCCGTGGGTGTGAGCCTTTTGTTTCTCGTTTTCCCTGAACGACTTTTTTTTTATTCCGTCGCCTGTCGCGCGCGGTATGTTTCGCCTTTTTTACGCTGCGTCAAAAGGTGTTGTAAGGAGCAAGAGCAAGTTTTCTTCCAAAACCGGAAGCCTGAATACAACCCGAGGGGTGGAGATTTTTTGGAGAACAGAAAGCCCGAACTTGAACCAGTGACGTCAACATTTACCTTTGCAGCACAAAAAGCGAATGCCGTGTGACCAGGTGAATGGATAAACAGGAGTGAAGGATGAAGAAAACGAGTGGAAGACAGAAGCGCCGAGCTTACCGCTCTGCCTTGTCAATGCCATCCTTGTGCAGATAAAGCGCAGCCTGTACAACGATGGGAATTGACAGGGTGGAATAACCGGTCACGGCATCGAATGAAGCGGTGACCCCTGCGTGGACGCTTTTACCATCACAGAAAGGTCACTTTCTACCCAGTAACGCGAAAAATCCGTGCGGATATGTATAACTATTCCGCACGGATTTTTCGCGCCCCGCCTTTTCTCACAGAGAAAAATGTAAAAAACAGAATGCCAAAAAGAAAAGGGTTCAACAAGGGAAAAATTTCCCTTGTTTCTGTGAAACAACCCCGCACCGCCCTGCGAAAAAGACTCGAATGAATATGTTAATTTTTGTGTTATATGCTGCTACCCCCGCCCTCACCGGCATCGACCCGTGAGGGTCACCGCTGTCCTTTCGCACGAAACTTTTGCAGCATACATTTGCCGCATGGAAAAGAGGATACATCAACGACAACTGAGAGATATCATGGAGCGCAGGGTTAACGGACGACCGGCCGAGTTCAGCCTGCAATACTGCAAACGAAGCACCGGCGAACTGGTGGACTATCCGCGCGCCGTGCTCACCTCGTGGCATAGCGACGGAAGTACCGTGAACGTTTTGCCTGCCGGAGAGACAAGCCCCCGGAAGATACGCCGGTGTCTGATTACGAGGATTAACGGATTGAAAGTCTATTTCTAAATGAAGAATGAGGAATGAACAGTGAAGAATTAAATGAACTCATCGGGCAAGGCTATACGCCCTACGCCGTGATGAAAGGAGCCAAGAGCATGGTGAAGCTGAGTGACAACCGCGATATCGTGACCGACCGGGAAGACAGAGGCATCGAGGTGGTGCCCAAGGGCGAGAAGACCCCCATCAAGTTCATGCCGCGAGGAAGTGAAAACAACATGCCTTACCTGGTTATGAAGCGCATCGGCACCAATGTGACCGTCGGGTCGAATGTGGAGTTCAAGACCAAGGTCATCTATGGGGACGGACTGCTAGTGTACCGTATGAACCGTGACGAACTGGGTAATATTCAGAAGAAGGAAGTGTTGCCGGACGATGAGCCCGAAATATTCGAATTCCTGCGGATGAACAACTACAACCACATCCGCATGGAGATAGCCAATGACCTGGCCATTTTCTACGACAGCTATGTGGAATACATCTTCAACCGTGATGACAACCCGAAAATTGTACAGATAAAATCGAAGGAAACCACCTGTTCACGTATCAGCGAGATAGACGAAAAGACCGGGAAGAGTGAATGGCACGGATACAGCGCAGAGTGGCACAAGGGGACGCCTACCGACCTGATAGCCACCCCGCTTTTGGACAGACAGGCACCGTTGCGCGATCTGATGACCCGCATGGGAAAGCTGCCCAATGACAACGGACTGAAGGTCGTCGGAAAACAACGGAGGTTTATCCACAATATCCAGATGAACACGCCCGGACGGTTCTACTACGGTCGGCCTTACTGGTGGAGCATCTTCGCCAGCGGCTGGTATGACTTCTCCAGCGCGATACCGGTGCTGAAGAAGTCGCTCATCAAGAACCAAATGTCGCTCCGCTACCTGGTCTATATAAAGGACACTTTCTGGACTGAGCTGTACGCCAAGCATAAGGCGGTGGACGAAAAGAAGCAGGTTGAACTGCGGGAAGCCTTTCTGAAGGAAATGAATGACTACCTGACCGGGGAGGAGAACGCCGGGAAGAGTTTCGTCAGCCATTTCCGTTACGACCGTGTGAAGGGTACGGAAGACAAGGATATCATCATCACCCCGCTGCAGTCGGCACCGGATGGCGGAGAGTATATAGAGGATTCGGAGGAGACCAGCAATACCCTGAGCTACGGCATGGGTGTGCACCCCAGCATCATCGGCTCCAGCCCCGGCAAGAACAAAAGCATCAACGGCACGGAGGCCCGCGAGCTCTTCATCATCACTCAGGCACTGAACAAGACATTTCAGGAAGCAACCTTGGAACCCCTCTATGTGGTGAAGGAACTGAACGGCTGGCCCAAAGACATTTATTTCAGTGTGACCAACTGCCAGCTCACAACCCTCGACAAGGGCACGGGAGCGGTGAAGAATACGGGTATCAAGCCGGAGAATAAAGAATAAGAAAGCTACGAGTGACAAGCTACTAGCTACGAGCGATGAGCTACGAGCGATGAGCTACGAGTGAATGAAACAGCCAAAACGAATGCTTATGAACTTATTGATTACAGACATTGAACAGTTACGGGAGACGGTGAAGATGAACGCCGTTGTGCCTTTTGAGTCCGTCCGGCCATTTATCCAGGACGCGACCGACATCTATATCGAGCCGAATATCGGGGAGGCTACACTGGCCAAGGCTGAAGCCGACGAAACCCTGAAGGAAAAGATCTGCCGCGCACTCGGACCGCTGGCCGTATCACTGGCCACCGACGAACTGGGCATCCAGTACGGTGACGCGGGCATCACCGTGCAGAACAAGCAGGGTGAACGTTCGCCGGCCAGTGACGCCAAGATTGCTGCGGCCAAGGCCAATCTCTACTACCGTGGCATGCAGGCTCTCGACCGATTGCTGTCCTATCTGGCCGCCCATGCCGATAAATATCCCGAGTATGGCGAGCATCAGGGACAAATAACGCCAGGCGGTTGCCTGATACGCAGTGCCCGCCAGTACCAGGACGAAGGGCTGGTAGGTATCGACTACTCCACCTTGAGCTACCGGGCCATGCTGCCCGTTCTGCTCCAGCTGCAGGTGCGCAATATTGCCGAAATGCTGGGCGAGAAGCTGTACACCCGTGTGGTCAGCGGAGAGCCCGACGATTTGCGCCTGCTGTGCGTGCGCTATATGGCGGCCAAGTGTGCCGAGCTGCACACCTCGCAGACCGGACGCGAGCAGCGACTGAACGGGAACCAACCAGAATTTACACCGATTATCCGGCCATTGTATGAGGATCTGGAGATGACGGGGAATTACTATGGCTCACAGGCCACCTACTACGCCGGAAAGATTGAAGCCTGGAAGGGCGAGCATCCCGACGAAACGGGCGAAGCGAGCGAGGGCGGTGTGATGCACTGGAACGACAAGGACAAAAAGATATTCACCTCAATCAGCTGAACCATGCATACCATTCAAATCAACGACGACATCTATCAAGTACCGTCCTCTTGGGACGGACTCACACAGAAACAACTGGAGTACCTGGCACGCATCTCACAAGGTAACCAGCCAGTGGAGCAACTGAAGATCCTGATGCTGCTCTACTGCCTGGGCGCCCGGATGAAACGCCCGCCCAAGCTGCGGGGCGTCAAGCCCGACAAGGTGGTGGGCATCCAATCAAACCGATACGCCGTGCGTATCCGCAGGAAGGTTTATCAGCTGATGGTTGATGAGGTGATAACCATGTCCAACCTCTTCGATTGGTTGCTGCGGCTTGTCAAGGGCAAGTATCAGAACACCTATTGCATCTGCCCCGGCCTGACCGTGAACCCGTATCCCCGCCTGCGCATCCGTCTGTGCCGCTTCACCGGCCCCGATGATTGCCTCTTCGATATCACCTTCGAGCAGTTCATGTACCTGCAGACCTATCTGGATGCTGCGGCTGCCGACCCGCAGAAGCTGGAGTACGCCCTGGCCTGCCTTTGGCACACGGGCCGGACGTTTGACATTGACCGCCTGGAGCGCGATACCCGCCGCCTGCGCCGCCTGTCGGCTACCCGAAAGATGGTAATGTACTGGTTCATTCTGGGTAGTATGGAATGCTGGGCAGTCAGCTATCCCCGCGTGTTTGGCGGCAGCGGCGGTGGCAAGATTGTCGGCAACGTATTCGACGGTCAGCTGCGCCTGCTCGACTCACTAGCCAATCACGACATGACCAAAAAGGACAGCGTGCGCAAGGGGCTTTTTGTCGATGCCCTGTACTCCATGGACGAGCAGCTGCGTATTCAGGAGGAGATGAAGGAAAAGATGAAATAAGTAACAAAAATGTTACCCTTTCGCTTGCATAATTGGAACAAAAACGTTACCTTTGCAGTGTTCAATTAACCCATAGTTCTTTTACATCATGAAGTACTCCGAATTCTACAAGCTGATAGAGCAGCATGGCTGGACTATCAAGGGCGGGAAAGGGCATTACAAGTATGTACACCCCGATTACCCCTACTTCATTCCGGTCGGACGGCACAAGACGCAAGAAGTCAAGCCAGGTACCCTGGACAAGATGCTGAAGATGGCCGGACTGAAGGAACAGAAGTAAAGAGCTTCCAAGAGAGCTGCCCGCCCCCAGCCGGGGGCGGGTGTTAATTGAACCGTTTGGCTGGAACTTAAAGATGAAACGTATGGATATGAAAAAGATTGTGGCAGTGATCGAGAAAGGCGACAGCGAAGGCTACGGCGTCTTTGCCGCCGACGACAGCGTGCCCGTTGTGGGCTATGGGCTGACCGAGGACGAAGCCCGGGCCGACTTCGAGGCCGTCATGGCCGAACAGGCCGAGTACATGAAGGAACAGACCGGCAGCTACCCCGAGTGGAAGGACGCCCAGGTGGAGTACCGCTACGACCTGACCGCCTTTTTCCAGGCCTTCCCCTTCATAAACGCCTCCGAGTTTGCCAAGAGCGTCGGCATCAACCCCTCGCTGATGCGCAAGTACAAGAACGGGCTGGCCGCCGCCGGAGAGAAACAGAAGAACCTGATACAGTCCAAGCTGACAGAAATCGTACAAAAAATGGAAAGGGTAAAGTTCGCCTGACAATTCGGACACGGTTAATTGAACACTAACTTTCCACCGCTTTATCCTTGACACACAGGGCGGCGTCTCAAATATAGAGACGCCGTTTTTTTTAAAAAAAATTGTTTTGATTGAAAGTAATTACTATTTTAGCCATTGATAAAATCAAAAATACTTGCAGTATTTAATCAAACAGAAATGCAACTTAATAAATATTTACTCAAAAGTTTGTTTTGATTTATCTCACATATTATTCAAACAAGAACGATACACAATAATTATTTATAAAATCAATATTTATGTCAAAAAAAGGTTTTAAATTAAATGATATACCACATTTAGTAGATCCTAAAAAAAATTGGTCATTATGCATTGGAGCAGGTACATCTGTACCGATATTTCCCCTTTGGAATGGCTTAGTATTAGAACTGTCAAGAAGGATGTCACTAAATAATGATATATCACATTTACTCAATGAATTCAAGGCAGATGCTTTAATTCAAACATTATTCAATTTAGGATTTCCCAACAACGAAAAATCATTTTGTAAAGAATTAACCGATGCTCTATATTCAAATTTAGAAAGCAAGTTAACTGAACATGAACAACATTTTATTTTTAAGATGTTATCAAATAAGGTAATTATAAAATCGGAAAACAAATGCAAAACTTACATAGACATACTAAAAAATAAATTTGAATATTGTTCTGCTTTTGAAATAGCTAAAGCTATTGTTTTGTCTTGCAATAAGAACAAAATGCCTAAAGCTATTTTAAGTTTTAATGCAGAGCCATTATTATATTCATTAATTAATTCATTATATTATTTGGAATCGAAAAAGAATGAAAGCATTATGGATATAGTAAACTCATCCACTTCATCTATGTATAAAGATAGAATATCATATATATTTTGTCATGGCGTACTACCAATACCTCATGCGAAACAGTGTAATTCAGATAGATTTGCTGCATTGGATAAACTCGTATTCCTTGAAAATGAATATTTACAGCTATCAAACTCTGCTTATTCATGGCAATCATCTTCCTTTATTGATGTGTTGAGCAGCAGTATCGTTTTTTTTATAGGAGTTTCTTTATCTGATCCCAACATGAGAAGATGGTTAGCTTGGATGCATGAAAACAAAATTAAGGATATTCAAAATCGAACAGGAAAAGATGTTTTTGATAGTAATTCTCACTATTGGATAAATTTAAAGCCTGATGATCCTTCTATGGAAAAATGGTATGAAGCCAGCGTTTCACATCTGGGAATACGACTAATTTGGATAGATGATTGGAAAGAGGTTGGATTGGCGCTTCAAAAGGCTGTGGGAATATAAATAGCCTTTATATTATAAAAAATTAATGCAAAAGTAGTAATTATGGATGAATTAGTATTTGCCATTTGGCTGGGTGCAATACTTGAACTGGTGTTGCTCATTTGTTTTTTTGTATTGTGTTCGAACGTCTCCAAGATTAAGAAAATGGTAGCCCCGAGCGGAAACCCTCCTTCGCCGTACACGATGTACGCCATGTATCTGGCGGCAGGAGATAAGGAAAAAGCGAAGTCGGTATTGATGGGAATCATCTTGGCAGACCCCATTGTACAGGAAACCATAAATCGAAGTGCAGACATATTAAAGAACGTGTTAGTTCGATATGACAAGGCCATGAAGGAGGTTGGGCTTGAGATTGACCCACAGAAAGCTTTTGAATCAAAGAATTTATTTTAATGGACCTATGAAAAAGAGCTTATTTTTATTGCTACTACCAGCGATCTTTGTGTCGTGTAATACAGCGAAGGTATTGCCACCTGAACAATATTCAGCGTGTATCGATTATGGCTATTTAGCACAAAAAGGTGTTTTTTTGACTGAATCAAACTCAGTTAATTTTGATTATGAACCGCTTGGAAGCCTGTATATCGAGTGTAAGGGAGGTTGGGTAAAAAATGACAAAAGAGCCTCTGGTGATGCTATGGAAGATATTTATATGAATAAAAACGCGAAGTATGTTTATCGACCTGCAACAGTGGAGGAAGCATTTGATATGGCCCTAGGCGAATTGAAACGCATTCGCGGGAATGGAATTATTAATCTAAAGATAAATACCATTAGTGAGTATGTACCTGCCTATTTGGTAACGGTCAACAAAATTATCATAACCGGGATGTGCATTAGAAAATGAGATTGAATCCATCATAAAAAAGGCGGAAGCAAAAAACTTCCGCCTTTTTTATTGCATTTCCAAATATTATAACTATGTTTGCAATGCCAAACATATTGTTGTAGTCAACACCGCCGAGTACCGGTTAGATGCTCAATACGAAATTGGGCTTTTTTTATGTCCATAGGTATCACCATTAACGTAGGTGGTGATATTCATATACGAAATTTACGGCTGTCTTTTCCCACGTTTTTTACTCGGAAGGGTGATTACGATGATATGTTTGGCGACTATCGGGAAACAGGCAGCCGTTCTTGCATTCGTAAACTTGCCTGTAACAGCCAAACATATCATCGTATTATGAAGAAAGAACTGACCCTCGGCACGCCCGCCGTGCCTGGTAACGAAATTGATTTCGTGACCAAAACCCGTGAACAACTCAACAAGGAACTGCCCGCCGATTGCCAAATCGAGTCCACGCAGGATGCCTGGTATGTGGGCGCCATCTGTGCGCTGACCGTGACCTTCATCTTTCCGCCCGCCGTGCTGGCGCTGGCGTATTGCGTTATCAAGGCGAAGAAGGGAGGCAGGAGATGAAGAAGGAAAGACCCGATACAATCTATATCACCAAGTGTGTAGATGTCGGCAACAAGGGATACAAAGTAGTTCGCTATTCCGTGAGCCGGGAGGATTGCGAGTGTGTGATGAATGATTCGACTTATGAACAGCTGAAGGAATTGTCGGACTACCTCCACGAGTTCATGAAGAACGAGAAAGGAGGTGCCCAATGACCCGCGTCGAAGCCCTGAACCTGCTGACCGTGCTAACCTCTGCGACTGCCTCGGAAGAAGAGAAACGAATTGCCGCCCTGCGGTTGAAAGAACTGATTTGTCTGCTATTGCCGGACGAATAACCTATACAGAAGAATGTCCTTTATAGCCCGCCAAGTGCGGGCTATTTTTGTATCCGTAACCAACCATTTGTGCAGTTATGGAATACAACCACTTCGCCTATTGCGAGAGACTGGCCCGGCATCTGAAGGCCGTAGCCCACACCGATGCCCGCCCCCGGTTCTTCACCGCTTTCGGGCTGGAAGACCTCTACAACTTTGAAGACCGTCTGTCCGGCGTCACCGGAACGGTGATGATCGCCGTGGACGGACAGGAAAGCGAGACGGCAGACAACAGAGCTGACGCCCTGAGCGACAACGACACCTACAGCATCATCCTGGCCCGCAACACCCAGCGGGACAAACCACAGACCATCAACGAAGCCGTGGCCGCCTGCAAGCAGCTGGCCAAGCAGGTGAGGAACTTCCTGCTTGCCGACCCCGATTTGACCTATGCGCAAACAATCGACCGCAATACCACCATCAACGGCATCGGGCCCATCGGCGACGGCTTCTATGGCGTGGTGCTGACCTATCGCATCATCAGCTACAATTCGTTTATGGTTGAACCCGAATACTGGCATGAATGAAGAATGAAGAACGAAGAATGAAGAATTATGGGACTGTACAAACGATTGAATGAAAACCGGGAGGAACTCCGACGGTACAATGCGGCCAGACGGCGTGCGGAGCGGTTGGCCGGAGCTGACTCCAGCCGACTGATACGTCTCGAGACCATCAGCGAAACCGAACGGTTTGAGATGGCGAAGGATGCAGACCGGTTGACGGCTTTCAATAAGGCTGTGGAGCGTTGGGCCGACCAGGTAACCAGCCAACTTAGGGCGACCGTGTCCTCTCGCAGCCTTCGCATCGCTCGTGAACTCCATCCAAACCTGTACACAGACAAGTACGGAATTGTCAACCGTATCGGATTCAGTTTCCCCAGACATGGAATCTACATCCACAAAGGTGCCGGGCGTGGGCAAGGTGGTTGGCTCGGTTCAAAATGGGAGAAAATCAAGAAAATAAATGGTGTCGAAGTCAGTACAGGCATTGTCAGACATACAGATCCGTCGTCACTCGGGAAGCAAGACAGCGGGAACCGACGGGCATTCCGCTGGTTCGACCCTGTTGTGAAAAGCCGCCTCAGTGAACTCGAGAGCATTGTACTGGAATACTTTGACACTATGATATTGGACGCAACACGCATTTATATCGAAAAATGATATGGCAAACGATTTAAACCGAAGTATCAAGATCTATATTGACGGCAGCGAAGCCCAGCAGGGCATCGCCAAGGTAGAAGCTGCCGTGCAAAAGCTGGAAGCCAAGTTGGCCAGCCTGAACAAGGGTGAAGCCGACTATGAGGCGAAAAGCAAGGAATTGCAGAAGGAACTGAATGCCAAAACCCGGACGCTTGAAACATACAAGAAAAAGGTCGAAGAAACTGACCGTGTACTGAAGAACCTCAGCGGCGCCACCTACCAGGAATTGCTGGCCGTGCAGAAGCAGGTCCGAAAGGACTTGCAGAATGCGGTGCCCGGCACAGAGAAGTATAACGCTGCACTGGAGCAGAACCGTCGTGTCAGCCTGCAGGTGGCCGCCGCCCAGAAGGCCATGCGGGTGGAGGTAGGCTCACAGGGTAACGTATGGTTGCGAGCCAACGATTTCATCAATAAGTATATCGGCATCATTGGTGCTGCCATTGCCGCCGTCACCGGCCTCACGCTGAAGCTGAACCAGCTGCGGGAAGCCCGCAACAAGCGTGAAGAAGCCAAAGCCGATGTGCAGGCCCTGACAGGTCTGGACGAGGAAAGCATCGCATGGCTGGAGCAGCAGGCCAAGCGTCTGTCCACCTCGATGGACGAGAACGGCATCCGCATCCGCCAGTCGGCCACCGAAATACTCGATGCCTACAAGCTGGTAGGTTCGGCCAAGCCTGAACTGCTGCAGGACAAGGAGGCATTGAACGCCGTCACACAGCAAACATTGATTCTCGCACAGGCCAGCGGCATGACACTGAAGGATGCCGTTGATGCCGTCACCCTTTCGTTGAACCAGTTCGGCGACGGTGCCGACCAAGCTGCCCGATACGCCAATGTAATGGCGGCAGGTTCGAAATACGGCTCCGCCGCTGTGGAGTCCGTCACCAAGTCGTTGCGCAACAGCGGTGT
>ULNI01028917.1_pt1 | contig 11360 bp, 9 predicted proteins | sample 1951881 | NCBI WGS metagenome assembly ULNI01 (sample SAMEA4835573, study PRJEB28245) | human gut metagenome | biome: gut microbiome; material: fecal sample | place: Denmark | collected 2008
CATTTCTATTCCTGACGATCAAGCTGAGAAGATTGCTACCGTAGGCGACGCCGTATCTTACATCGAAGAGCACGCTAAGTAATTTTTATCCATCAGTTTTTAGAACATGGAATTAAAAAGAGTTGTAGTAACAGGTCTCGGTGCCATTACCCCCATTGGTAACAATGTCCAGGAATTCTGGGACAATCTTGTCAATGGAGTTAGTGGGGCGGGACCTATTACTCATTTCGACGCATCATTATTCAAGACCCAATTTGCCTGTGAAGTGAAGAACTTCAATGCAAATGAATATATCGACCGCAAGGAAGCCCGCAAGATGGACCTGTATACTCAGTATGCCATCGCCGTGGCCAAACAAGCCGTTACAGACTCTGGTCTTGAAGTCGAAAATGAGGATTTGAACAGAATTGGTGTTATATTCGGTGCCGGTATCGGCGGTATCCGCACATTCGAAGAAGAAGCAGGCAACTATGCACTGACAGGCAAGGAAAACGGTCCCAAGTTCAATCCGTTCTTCATCCCCAAGATGATTTCGGACATTGCGGCCGGACAGATTTCTATCTTGTACGGTTTCCACGGACCTAACTATGCTACGTGCTCGGCTTGCGCCACTTCGACCAATGCCATTGCCGATGCATTCAACCTGATCCGTCTGGGCAAGGCCAACGCCATCGTAACAGGTGGTTCGGAAGCTGCCATCGCCGCTTGCGGCGTAGGCGGATTCAACGCCATGCACGCACTGTCCACCCGCAACGACTCACCCGAAACGGCATCACGTCCGTTCAGCGCCAGCCGCGATGGCTTCGTAATGGGTGAAGGAGGTGGTTGCCTCGTGCTGGAGGAACTGGAGCACGCAAAAGCGCGCGGCGCCAAGATTTATGCTGAGGTAGCTGGTGTAGGCATGTCGGCCGACGCCCATCACCTGACAGCATCACACCCCGAAGGATTGGGAGCCAAACTCGTGATGAGAAACGCTCTGGAAGATGCAGAGATGCAACCCGAACAGATTGACTACATCAACGTACACGGTACATCCACTCCGGTGGGCGATATTTCGGAAGTTAAAGCCATTCAGGAAGTATTCGGCAAGCACGCCTACGAACTGAACATCAGCTCGACCAAGTCTATGACAGGTCACTTGCTGGGTGCAGCAGGTGCCGTAGAAGCGATTGCCAGCATCCTGGCCATCAAGAATGGCATCGTACCTCCGACCATCAACCACACTGAGGGTGACAACGACGAGAACATCGACTACGATCTGAACTTTACGTTCAACAAGGCTCAGAAACGCGAAGTCAACGCAGCCTTGTCCAATACCTTTGGCTTTGGCGGTCACAACGCTTGTGTCATCTTCAAGAAATACGCAGAGTAAGGTCGTGTTACGTAACCAAATAGACAAAATAAGGCTCTTGTTTCATAAGGAACGGGAGTCTTATTTTTGTTTTTATCGTATTTTGGGATTTTTCCCTCGCAATTTAAAAATCTACCAGCAAGCCCTGCTCCATAAATCAACTTCTCTCCGTTCGGAAGAAGGAAGGCCCATCAACAATGAACGCCTGGAATTTTTGGGTGATGCTATCCTCGACGCCATCGTAGGTGATATCGTCTTCAAACATTTTGAAGGCAAACGTGAAGGTTTCCTGACCAACACCCGTTCCAAAATCGTACAACGTGAGACACTGAACAAACTGGCCGTAGAAATAGGTTTGGACAAGCTAGTAAAGTACGCTTCGCGCTCTTCCTCACACAACAGCTACATGTACGGCAATGCATTCGAAGCCTTTATCGGCGCCATCTACCTCGACCAAGGATATGACCGATGCAAGCAGTTCATGGAAAAGAAAATTTTCAAGCAGTACATCGACTTGGACAAGATGTCTCGCAAAGAAATGAACTTCAAGTCGAAGCTCATTGAATGGAGCCAAAAACATAAGGTGGAGGTTTCGTTCGAACTCATCGAACAATTCATTGATCGCGAAAACAATCCAATGTTTCAAACAGAAGTACAGATAGAAGGACTTCCTGCAGGAACTGGTACAGGATACTCCAAAAAGGAATCTCAACAGAATGCAGCTCAAATGGCTCTCAAGAAGCTCAAGTCTGACGAAACCTTCAAAAGCGAAATCGAACGATTAAAAACCGAGCACCAAGCCACCCTAGAGAACACAAACAAGCCACTTACTACAGACGAAATATCTGTAACCGAAAATATCGAAACTGAAGCCTCATCGGTTATCGTTGAAATAAAAGTATCAGCTCCTGAACTACCGATAGAAGAAAAACAGGAAACAACGGACAAAGTTCCCTGTTCTTCTGAAACATCTTCCTATCCGAAGCAGACACCCATCTGACGTCCTTGCACTACCAAATCATTGTCTTCTTTTACCAATTTCAATTTTCCAGCCACTTCCTCCAGTGGAAGAGACGAGATGTCGTTTCCCTGCAAAGTGACCATACGTCCAAACTGACCAGTAGCTATCAATTCTGTAGCATGACCACCCATACGAGTCGATAGATTACGATCAAAAGGTGTCGGAGAACCGCCACGTTGGATATAGCCAAGCACGGTTTCTCGTGTTTCAATGCCAGTTTCGTATTCAATTTCCTGAGCGATATATTCACCCGCCCGCTTTCGTCCATCGGTCGGAATTCCCTCAGCTACCACCACAATAGAGTAAGGACGCCCTTTGCGCAAACGATCCAGAATAACCTCGCCTATATTATGGATATTATAAGGAATCTCTGGAATCAAAATAACATCGCCACCACCAGCCATACCCGAATACAAGGCTATCCAGCCGGCCTTATGCCCCATTACCTCGATGACCATCACACGCTTATGCGAACTTGCCGTAGAATGTAGACGGTCGATGGCGTCAGTAGCAATGCTCACCGCTGTATCAAAGCCGAAAGAAAAATCTGTTCCCCAAATATCGTTGTCGATGGTTTTCGGTACGGATACGATGTTCACACCCATCGCCGCGAATTTAGCTGCAGTCTTTTGCGTACCATTTCCACCGATACAGACAACACAATCCAACCCCAGTTCTTTGATATTCTGGATTATCAGTGACGGTTTGTCCACACCATCCATCAGGCCTCCCCGTTTGAAGGGTTTCTCGCGCGATGTACCAAGCACTGTCCCTCCCAACGTCAGCAATCCCGACAGAGAATCTTCCGTAAATGTTTCCACATCTTTGGTCATCAATCCCTGAAAACCACTATGAATACCAATCACTTCCATACCATAGTGACGGATGGCCGTTTTACACACACCGCGAATTGTCGCATTAATCCCCGGACAATCTCCCCCTGAAGTCAAAATACCGATTCTCATATAATACCTCCGTTCCTTCTTCCTCCTTTTGGAGAATATTTTTATCATTATGTCGCATAAAATGGTCAACATGTCAGTTTGCACCATAAATGCAGCCGTAAAGATAGAAAAAAAACAGAAAAAAGATAGAGATGACCGGAAATAAGATTACTTTTGCGTGCAGAATCTGATTTCAATAAGAAAGATGAATATAACGCGATTCCTCAATAATATCTATTTCAATTCCCGCGTAAAGGAAATAGATCAATATGCTGGACACGCTGGAGAGATACAGCATCGTGTACTGATGCGTCTCATCGGCAAAGCCGCCCAAACGGAGTGGGGTCGGAAGTATGACTTCAGTTCCATACATACCTATGAAGACTTCAAGAACCGCCTGCCTATACAGACTTACGAAGAAATAAAGCCCTACGTAGCCCGTCTGCGAGCCGGAGAGCAGAACCTGTTGTGGCCATCAGAAATACGCTGGTTTGCCAAGTCGTCGGGTACAACGAACGACAAGAGTAAATTCCTGCCCGTCAGCAAGGAATCGCTACACGACACGCACTATCGCGGCGGTCAGGATGCTGTAGCTCTCTACTTACGTCAGAACCCTGAAAGCCGATTCTTCTCGGGCAAAGGACTAATTCTGGGAGGAAGCCATGCTCCCAACCTGAACACGAACCACAGCCTTGTGGGTGACTTGTCAGCCATTCTGATGGAAAATCTCAACCCGCTGGTCAACTACATCCGTGTTCCGAGCAAGCAGACAGCCCTAATGGAACATTTCGAACCGAAAATGGAAGCCATCGCCCGCGAAACCATCCATGCCAACGTCACCAACCTGTCGGGCGTGCCGTCGTGGATGTTGGTGCTCATCAAGCACATCCTGGAGAAAACGGGCAAGCAGAGCCTGGAGGAAGTGTGGCCCAATCTGGAAGTCTTTTTCCACGGTGGCGTAGCCTTCACGCCCTACCGCGAGCAATACAAGGAGGTGATACGCAGCAGCAAGATGCACTATGTAGAGACCTACAATGCTTCCGAAGGCTACTTCGGCACGCAAAGCGACCCTGCCGACCGCTCCATGCTGCTGATGATTGACTATGGTGTCTTTTACGAATTTATACCTTTGGAGGACATCGGCAAAGAGAACCCACGCATCTGCTGCCTCGAAGAGGTGGAACTAAACAAAAACTACGCCATGGTCATCTCTACTTCGGCCGGCCTCTGGCGATACATCATCGGCGATACGGTGAAGTTCACCAACAACCGACCCTATAAGTTCGTTATCACGGGCCGCACCAAACATTTCATCAACGCCTTCGGCGAAGAGCTTATCGTAGACAATGCCGAAAAGGGACTGGCCAAGGCCTGTGCCGAAACGGGTGCACGCATTACGGACTACTCTGCCGCTCCCGTTTTCATGGATGCGAATGCCAAATGCCGTCACCAGTGGTTGATTGAGTTCGCTCAGATGCCCGACGACCTCGACAAGTTCGCTCGCATTCTGGATGACACGCTGAAGGAGGTCAACTCCGACTACGAGGCCAAACGTCAGAATGACCTGGCCCTGCAACCGCTGGAAATCATCGTGGCACGCTCAGGCCTCTTCCACGACTGGCTCGACCAAAAAGGCAAGTTGGGCGGCCAGCACAAGATTCCCCGCCTGAGCAATACGCGCGAGTATATCGAAGAAATGCTCCGCCTGAACAATAAATAAGAGAGTCCCCAGCAAGAGACCTCTCAAAATCATACGATCTTTTGCTCCAAAAGCTGCAATGTTTTGAAGCAAAAGGTCGTATGTTTTAGCTTAAAACATTATAGGATAATTCCGCCTCCGAGCAGCAACCCTTCCGTATCATAGAAAGCAGCAGCCTGCCCCGAAGCCACGGCCTCGAGCGGGTCGAGCAGGCACACGTGTAAGCGGTCCTCGTCCGTACGCGAGACAAGGCAGCGGTTGGCCTGCTTGCGGTAGCGTATCTTCACGATGACCGCCCCGCAGCCCAAGAGTCGGGTCTCATCCACAAGGTTCCAATCCTTCAGCCACATCTCCGTCCGATAAAGGGAGGCGAGCGGTGCCAGTACCACTTCGTTTCGTTCGCGGCATATCTCTTTCACATAGACAGCCCGATTCAGGTGGATACCTAGTCCGCGCCGCTGACCGACGGTGTAAAAGGGATAGCCTTCGTGCCACCCCAAAAAAGCACCGTTTTCATCAAGAAAGGCTCCCTTTCCTGGCAGAAGCTCAGGCGAAACAGCACGGCGCAGAAAAGCGCGATAGTCCATCGGGCAAAAGCACACACCCAAGCTGTCCTTCTTCTCCGCCACACGTTGGAAGCCACGACGGGCGGCATAGGCACGAGCCTCGGCTTTGGTCAGCTCGCCCATGGGCAGAAGCATGCGCTTCAGTATATCCTGCTTCAATCCCCAAAGAAAGAATGACTGATCTTTGTCAGCATCGGCGGCAGGAGCGATATACCATCGCCCGTCATGGTACACCTTGCGTACGTAGTGCCCTGTCGCAATGTTAGAAATCCCCCTTTCATCAGCCAGACGGGCCAAGAGTGGCCATTTCAGTCGATTATTACACACGGTACAGGGCACGGGCGTACGGCCCGCCAGATATTCTTCGGTGAAATAGCGGACCACCTGCGCTTCGAAAGCCTCGCGGGCGTCGTATTCGAAATGTTCGATACCCAGACGGTCGGCCAGACGGGCAGCCTCTTCAGCAGCTCGTCCTCCGTCATCGTGCAGACGAAGGGTAACCCCCGCCACCTCGTATCCGGCGTCCTGCAACTTTATGGCCGCCACAGAGCTGTCGGTTCCTCCGCTCATGCCCAGCAATACACGTTTCTCCATCGTTCGATTTGTTAAGTATTACGGACACAAATATACAAAAAAAGGATGCCACAATGGGCATCCCTTTCATTCAGTATCAGACTAACTTACAGTTATTATATCTGTTAGTTTATTTCTTTTTCATTTCAAAAGTAAATCCGGTAGCCGAGAATGCAGGGAAAGGAACGTCATTGACCGTCACACTGCTGGCTTCAAGTCCCATGTTCAGGTTCTTGGTCTCGAACTCGTAGTTGCCTTTGTTTGCGGCTGCCACTTCTACTTTTACGGTCAACGTATTGTCTTCACCCATCGGTACTGAAATTTCCAGCGGTTTCGGATCGAACGCCATGTAAACACTATCCTTAGCGGCAGTCATCGTAGCCTCATAGCCCACTTTGTAGCTTACCTTGCCAATGGCTTCAAGAATGGCATCGGCAGACTCCTCGCCCACGATAGAAACAACCAGGTCGCGTACGGGAAATTCATCGAAGTAAACTGTATCATTCTTCACTACAGCATTTACGTCTACACCGGCAGGTTCTTCACCTTCTTCTCCTTCACGTACAGACTTTTCCAGAATAGTTGTCTGCATCGTACCGGTATAATCACCGTATACGTCTTCTACTTTCGGTTCAGTGGGAGTTTGGGGATCATCGTCGTCGCTACATGCTACAAAACCCAGCGTACAGCCGGCAATCATTAAAGATACAAAAAGACGGTTGAATTTCATTTCTTTTTTCATAATAGTTATTCAGTTTGGTTAAGTTAGTCTTTGCTTTAAGAAAGACCGAAAGGCCGAAAATACTGCACGGGCGAATCCTAACAAACGTTAACGAGGAAAGAACGGAATTACGATGACGACAAAAAAAACAGGGCCATCATAGAGCTACTTATCCGAAAAACAGTAACTTTGTGCTTTCAATCGGAAATAAAAACCTAACAATATGGAACATCAACTGACGATTTACAACACGCTGACCCGAAGAAAAGAAATATTCAAGCCACTGCACGCTCCACACGTAGGCATGTATGTCTGCGGTCCCACCGTGTACGGTGACCCACATTTGGGACACGCCCGTCCAGCCATTACTTTCGATATTCTCTTCCGCTACCTCAAGCATCTGGGATATAAAGTGCGCTATGTGCGTAACATCACCGACGTAGGACACCTGGAGCACGATGCCGACGAAGGCGAAGACAAGATTGCTAAAAAGGCTCGTCTGGAACAGCTGGAGCCGATGGAGGTTGCACAGTATTACGCCAACCGCTACCACGAGGCCATGGATGCCTTGGGCGTACTGCGCCCCAGCATCGAACCGCAAGCCTCAGGACATATCATCGAGCAGATTGAACTGGTAAAAGAGATACTGAAGAACGGCTATGCCTACGAAAGCAAGGGCTCCGTATATTTCGACGTAGCCAAGTATAACCACGACCACCACTACGGCAAACTGTCAGGCCGCAACCTGGACGACGTGCTCAACACCACCCGCGAGCTGGACGGACAAGACGAAAAGCGTAACCCTGCCGACTTCGCCCTGTGGAAAAATGCGCAACCGGAGCACATCATGCGTTGGCCCTCGCCTTGGGGCAACGGTTTCCCCGGCTGGCACTGCGAGTGTACGGCCATGGGACGTAAGTACCTGGGCGAACACTTCGACATCCACGGAGGCGGCATGGACCTCATCTTCCCCCATCACGAATGTGAAATTGCACAGAGTGTAGCCAGCCAGGGCGACGACATGGTACATTACTGGATGCACAACAACATGCTGACCGTCAACGGACAGAAGATGGGCAAGAGCTATAACAACTTCATCACGCTGGAGCAGCTCTTTACCGGCACACATCCACTGTTGGAACAAGCCTACACACCTATGACCATCCGCTTCTTCACCCTGCAGGCACACTACCGCAGCACTGTAGATTTCGGAAACGAAGCCCTGAAGGCAGCCGAGAAGGGATTGGCCCGACTGATGGACGCCGTCAGCGGACTGGAAAAGATAACACCCGCACAGGCATCGACGGTCGACGTAAAGGCGCTGCGCGAGAATTGTTACGACGCCATGGACGACGACCTGAACACCCCCATCGTCATCGCCCACCTGTTCGACGGTGCCAAGATGGTGAACAACATCCTGGCCGGTAACGACACCATCACAGCAGCCGACCTGGACGAACTGAAAGAGACTTTCCGCCTCTTCTGCTTCGACATCTTGGGTCTGAAAGCCGAAAACGCCTCGAACGCAGCCCGCGAAGAAGCCTTCGGCCACGTCGTAGACATGCTGCTGGAAGAGCGTGCCAAAGCCAAAGCCAATAAAGACTGGGCAGCAAGCGACAAGATACGTAACGAATTAACCGCTCTCGGCTTTGAAATCAAGGACGGTAAAGACGGGTCGGAATGGAAGCTAAACAAGTAACACGCAACATTCCTTGATTATAAAAAGAAAGGGTACACCAACAAATGTTTGATGTACCCTTTCTTTTTATCCACAAATACGAATGTCCCCAACCGTTACAACTTATCTCCGTACGCCAAATCGCCCGCATCACCCAGACCTGGAACAATATACGAACGTTCATTCAACTCAGGATCAATAGCCGCACACCACAATGTAACATCATCCTCAGGGAAAAGGCGCTGAAGATGTTCCACCCCCTGACGGCTGGCAATAACACAAGCTATCAGCAGACGTGCCGGACGTCCCTTGCTCAGGAAGGCACGATAGGCCAGCTCCATACTCTCGCCCGTAGCCAGCATAGGATCGACGAGCATCAGCGTCTTCTGCGTCAGATCGGGCGTAGCAATATATTCGATATGCACATCCAGTTCACGACATTCCTTATCCTTATAATAGCGGTAGGCCGACACAAAGGCATTACCTGCACGGTCGAACACATTCAGGAAACCCTGATGGAGTGGCAGACCGGCACGGAAAACGGTAGCAATGACCACATCGTCATCAGGCGTGCTGACCGGCGCCACACCCAAAGGCGTCTGCACCTGCTTTACCGAATACGTCAGTTCTTTACTCATCTCGTAAGCCATCAACTCTCCGATTCGCTCGATGTTGCGGCGGAAACGCATGCGGTCGCCCTGAATGTTCACGTCGCGTATTTCCGCCACGTATTGATTAATTACAGAATTCGTCTCTGCAAAATTGATTACTTTCATAGCATGTATTTTGTTTATTCCGAATGCAAAAATACGATTTTCCCACCACATAAAACCACTTGCTCGACGGAAAACGTTATCTTTGCTACAGAACATATAAACATAAGGAAATATGAAAAAGACATTCATACGAAACGAGAGTTTCAAATTACTGTTCTTCTGCACCTTACTTTTCTTTGCCTATACCTCATTAGCCGGTCAAGAAAAGACTTCTTCAAACGCCGATTTGACGGAATTTGATTTTGGTATTCAAGAGTTAGAAACCAATTATGTAGGATTTCCCACTTTAGTGACAGAGCAAACCCGAAATCAATATGAAGCACTAAAAGCCCGTTGCCGTCAGCAAGTGGACAAACAGGAACGAAAGCCTTGGGAAGCTTTAGGCGAACTCTATGCCTGGTTTGGCGATTTCCACTTGCGAGTAGGCATCTATTCACAGCCATACATGCGAAAAGTACCCACGTATGAAGAGATGAAAAAATATAACCCCACCAAAACTTTCCGGAAAGTAACCGACCGTACTTTCCTCATCCGCTTCCCATCTTGTATGGGAGATGACCCAACATTGGAATGGGTACATCAGTCCATTGACGCCTACCTGGCCTCGGGATGCGAAAATCTGATTATTGACATCCGAGGCAACGGAGGAGGAACCGATGATATATTCAATCCATACGAGAAACTGCTGTACGACCGGAAGGGGTACGTGGACGGAGTTGAAATACGCAACACACCCGCACACATCGCTGAGATGGCAGAGATTGAATTGGATTGGCTCCAGCAAGTAGTGGAAACCATGAAAAAATCGCAAGATGAGTTTGTAGCCATGACGCCCAGACAGGTAGAACTTGTTTATGACACCATTTTCCCACTTCCCCACCAGGCTGCACTGATTATAGACGGCCAAGTAGCCAGTGCCGGTGAACAGATGGTTCTGAATCTGCAGTCATGCAGCCAACGTACCACCATCTACGGACAAGACAATACGAAAGGATGCCTTGATTATTCAAACTGTCGCGGGGTTAATCTGCCCCAATCCGGCATTACTCTTTATATTCCCATGACACGTTCCTGTCGCCTGCCCGATAACGGTGTCGACCAGACGGGGATTGCTCCCGACGTACGCATTCCGTTGCCCCTTCCCGAAACTTTGACCGACAACGTAGACGAATGGACACGATGGGTAGCCAAGGAATTGGAAAAGAAGCCCAACTCATTTTAAAATTCCCCTGTTTCAAAAAAAAGACAAGTTTTGCAACATTCAGTTAGCAGATATTGTTATGGATTTATAAAAGACGCGCAATTAAAGAAAAATTTCTCCAATTGAGATTTTCTTTCAGAAGAAAATCGTACTTTTGTACGCGGAAAACAAGGGAGTGTCTCCCGACACCTGTAAAGCGGTCTAAATACGGGCACTTTCTTATTCCAACATTAAGGTAAAGAGATTATAAACCAAAATACCAATTTTTTAAAATCTTAAAAAGAAATGGCAAATTTAGATTTAAGCAAGTACGGTATTCAAGACGTAAAGGAGATTCTCCACAACCCGTCTTATGAAGTATTGTTCGAAGAAGAAACCAAATCAAGCCTCGAAGGCTATGAGAAGGGTCAGGTAACAGAACTGGGTGCTGTGAACGTAATGACTGGTATCTATACCGGACGTTCTCCTAAAGATAAATTCTTTGTTAAGAACGAAGCCAGCGAAAACACTGTATGGTGGACTTCTGATGCTTACAAGAACGACAACAAGCCTTGCTCTGAAGAAGCATGGGCCGACCTGAAGGCTAAAGCCGTTAAAGAACTGAGCGGCAAGCGTCTGTTCGTTATGGATACATTCTGCGGTGCCAACCCTGCAACTCGTCTGAAAGTACGTTTCATCATGGAAGTTGCTTGGCAGGCTCACTTCGTAAAGAACATGTTCATCCGTCCGACAGAAGAAGAACTGGCTAACTACGGCGAACCTGACTTCGTATCATTCAACGCTGCTAAGGCTAAGGTTGACAACTACAAGGAACTGGGTCTGAACTCTGA
>ULNI01048758.1_pt1 | contig 11222 bp, 6 predicted proteins | sample 1951881 | NCBI WGS metagenome assembly ULNI01 (sample SAMEA4835573, study PRJEB28245) | human gut metagenome | biome: gut microbiome; material: fecal sample | place: Denmark | collected 2008
ACGACAGGTACGTTCACGTCTTGCAAGGACTACGATGACGACATCAACAACTTGCAGGAGCAGATCACTGCAAATGCTGACGCTATCAAGAAACTGCAAGACTTGGTAGGCGACGGCAAATTTGTAACTGGTGTTACGAGTGATGGAAACACTATCACGTTTACATTCAGCGACAATAGCACAGTGCCTGTAACGGTAGAAAATGAACAGGCTCAAAAAGTTGAAGTTAAAAACAACGAACTGTACATTGACGACCAGCCTACTGGCATCAAAGTTGCTGAAGAGGCTGAAATCGAAGCAGGTTTGGTAAAAGCTGAAAACGGAACATGGTGGGTTCTGGGCGAAGACGGTAAATACACCGATACCGGAATCGCAGTTTCTGGCGTAACTGTAGTAGGAAGCGAAAAAGAAGGTTGGGAACTGACTATTACTGATGCTGAAGGAAACGAGCAGAAGGTCAAAGTTCCAGGTGCTGCATCTGCTATTACAGAAGTAGAAATTTTAGGTTATATTACCGATGGAAATTTGACAGGTGCAAACAATAATATTGAATATAATTTCACAAGACTTGGAGCTACTTTGTCTGCAGATTTGCAGAAATGGAATGCTGAGACAGCAGCTGTTAAGAAAGTTGTAGCAAAACAGGTTTTATCAACTTTGGATGCATCTAATAGTTACCTTCTGGCTCGTGTAGCGCCTGCAACGCTTGATGCAAGTCAGTTCTCATTTGCGATGATTAACTCCCAAATGAAAGAAGCTCCTATTGTATTAGGAACTCCAGAAGCATATGAAGGCTTATTAACTAGAGCTGCAGTATCAGGTAATGGCTTGTGGTTAATTCCTACTACAGCCAAAGAAGGAGAAACCTACAATTCAGATGATGCATATATCGCAAATTTTGAAACGAGTGCAGGTCAGATTGCATTTGCTTTGAAAGAAGCAAATGGATTTGCAACCAACTATGATTTGACATTTACACGCACATATATGTCTTTGGATGCTCAAGTTGCAAAAGTTAATGATGCGGCTGTTGTAGGTTCTAAAAAAACAGAACGTGACAATGCAACGCTTCAATCTCTGCCTTCAGCAAGTGTAAATAAAGTAAATGTTGGAAAAGTAAATATTGCATTTAATAATCCAATATATGATGCACACTTGCATATTGATGATGCAACGATTCAGCGTTGGAATATCACGGACATCGACGGAACTAGCTTCACGGTAGGTAAGCGCCCGGACGATATTACGTCTGCTAACTTCCAAGTAAATGTTCATTATGTAACGCTTAAAGGTGAAGTTAAAAACGAATGGATACCACTCACTGTAGCTAAGTCATTTGCTGGTGAAACCGTTATCGCAGGTCCTGACCACATGATTCAAGCTAAAGCCGCAGACGATAACTTCTCTGTATCTCTTGACGATATGTTCACGGATCTTGGCAATAATTCTGCATTGTGGAAGGCAGATGTCGTTAAAGCTACCATTAAATTGTATCAAGTTGGCACTGCTACTGATGGATCTGATAAGGAAATAGCTATACCTACAGGTACAAGCTTTACTGTTCGAGCTAAAGATAATAGCAATGTAACTACTGTTAATACTGCTACAGCAACTAAATTTGTTGCAAACTTAGCTCAGAAGTGGCCGGGAACAGGAGCCGATTATGCTTTGGATGAAGAATATTATGTCTTGATCAGCTTTACTGATGCAGCAGGTGATGTATTGAACACAGTTAAAATACCGTTCACATTGAATATTCCTGCGTTGTCAACATTCTTGGTTAAACAGCAAGGCGTATTTAACGGAACAAATGAAGGTACAGCTTATATCTTCGGTACTTCTTATAAGAATACTGCACAAACTGATAAGTTGGCTCTGCAATATGATTTGACATATGCATTTGTTGGTGGACTGAAAGATTTGGGCGCAACAACTATTAAGTTCAAGACAAACGGCTTTATTGGAGGTGATATTAACAACAATAAGGGAGCTTTAGTAGGCCTGTTGGATAATACTAAGACTACTTATGTTGATGGTGATATGACTACTGAAGGCGCAGCAAATAAGGTTGCTTTAGTTGCTAAAGTTGGTAAAAACAACGATGCTTATGGTCAGGCATTTAAGATTGAAATTTCTGAAGCAAAATATTTGAACATATATGCTTATGGTGATGCAGAAAGAAAAGCTGAAGCATTTACCATCAAGATGTTAAGCCCGATAAAAGAAGGCTCAATCAGTGCAGCAGACGGTTCTACAACCATATCGATCGATGCTACAGACAATCAGAAGATTGTTGAATCCAAGTTCTTGGCCAAGACTTACTCTACAGCAGGTACTCAATACAAACTGTTCCCGTCAACAGCAACCAAGGATGGTAGTAGTATTTATGAGTGGATTAAATATAATAATGCAGGAACAATCACTATCACTCCTAAGGATGACAGAGTATTGAAGGTTGTTGAAATTAAGAATACTGTGGATGGTGATAATGGCTACGAAGGATATGTTAAGGTTGAACCGGTTAATCCGGCATATGACACAACTGGCGATATCACGGTAACAGTAAACGATGTATGGGGCTTCAATATAAGCCAAGATATCACAATTGAGGTTAAGAGATAATTAATCCTTGATTAATATTAAGAAAGAGCGACCCGAGGGTCGCTCTTTTTTGTATACTGTCCATTCATTTTCCCTAACTGTCCAACCATTTTTCCCAATTTGGAGAAAAATTTTTCCTAACTGGAGAAAAACAGCAGCCTATATAGGCTTGGTATTTAAGGAGAATGTGAAGGATGAACGAATTCGCATCTTTCACATCATTTCTCTGTTTTACAGTAGTTTGCAATGCCGTGAAGGCGTGAAGGATGCAACGAAGGTTTTGTTTTAAAATGGATAGACAGGCTGGTGTAAGGTGCTGAAACCAAATACTTGTCCACTATTCATTGGTAGATTCTGAGACTTCCTAAGTCCATAGTTACGCCGCTAAAGTGGATGTTTAGTGCGCTAAAGTAGATAGTTACGGCGCTCATGTAGCCAATAGCAGGAACAGGCAGGTGTATGATTATTTTAAGCTCAACGCTCACATTCATCCCTTGGACGCCCTGTCGAGCGAAACTACTTCTCAGGCTGTTTTGGGCTATATTCGATATGATTTCTGTAAAAACCTGATGCAAAAATTTTCGATGAAAGCAGTATGCCGTGAAAGGTATCAGGCTCTGATAATCTTTCGGGATTGAGCATCTCTGCAAAGATTGGAGCGAAAGAGCCTTATAAAGCTCCTTTTCCGATTAATATATTTTACATTTTAACCTTTGATAAGAATTTTCTCGCTCGACAAGGGGTTCATAGTGGCGGTCGTGAGCGTTGAGCTTAAAAAATCTCACCATAAAATTGATGCTAATCATTGAAATATAAGAAGATATACAAATTCTGCATTGAAATTATCTAATTTCAAATGTTGCATTATTTAGGTTTATAAGCGTTTTACAAAATCTTCGCCCTTCAAATTATATTGCGAATATTGTTTACATTACGAAACTAGCATCACATTCATTACATTTTTAATTGATAATATTCTTGCGGATGGTTACAATACTCATGTTGAATATCACCATATAAAAAAAGCGCCTCCCAAAGGAGACGCTTTTTTAAAAGCTATGAATGATTAATTATTCATGATTAATCTTCATTGTGAATGTCAATGCAGGAATGTCATGTTCATGACCAAATTTATCAGTAATGGTCAAGATAACTTTAGTTTCAATATCATTACCGACCTTAACCTCAGCACCGGTCTTGGTTAATTCGATACCGTATTTATTGATACCACCTTCCGTCGTTACAATAAGTTTAGCAGTGAAGAACTCATTCTCAACTTCTTTACCATCATTTACTGTAACCAATGTAACAGTAGTATTGTCGCCCTTCAAGGCTTCTGCCCAAGTCGTCCAGTCAGGATTATTTTGACTTGCAAATGGATCAACAACCTTACCATAAGGAGTCGTAGCTTTAATCACATTCTGGAAGTCTGTAACAACACCCTTATCATTCTTCGTAATCTTACCCTTAATTATTGTATTCTCACGATAGTAAACAACAGGTGTTTCTGTCCAGTCATATTTACTGTCTAACGGCCAGCAGCCAAACTTAATGGAGAACTGAGTTGACCAAGGTACATAACAACGAGGATCTGCATCAACACCGTGACCTTCGGGGACGTAAAGAATGTCACCATAATAATAGTAGACAACACTTGCATAAGTATCTTCTTTACCAATCAATGAAGGCTTGATATTGGTAATTACAGCTGTTGAATTATCACCTTCACCTACTCCCTTGTTGTAATATACACCATTGGCACTAGAAATAGTAATGTCACCATCAATATCCAAAATGTAATACGGCGTCCAGTTATTGAAAGCTTGACTCAATGAATATTCTCCATAGTTACCGTTGGGTTTCGGATATACAGTCATAACATTATTTACAATACCATTCGTCTTGGCAGAGAAATCAGAAGGAACTGCAGTCGGAAGCTTCTTGGTTACTTGAATTGTTGTAGTACCCAGGTATGTTCCTGTCTTGTCATAGAACTTAATATTACCCTCATAGGTCTTATCTTCCTTCATCATTTGCAGGTTCAATGTTCCTGTAAACGCAGCATAAGCCACTTCACTAGCTTTGCTAGGTGTTGAAGATTTATCCGATTTGTAGAATTTCAGAATTTGTTCACTGTTTTTCAACAAAGAATTCGTTGCAAATATGCCTCCCCAAGCCAATTGAGAGTCTTTTGCATCAGCTGTGAATTTAGCAGGTGCATGGTCGGCATCTTGATGTGCAGCCTCGCCTACAGTGAAGTCTATGCTATAATTTGTAGCACCGGCAGGAATAGTAAATGCTTGTTTTTCGTTAATATCAACTATCCACTTAGTTCCATCTGCAACAAATTTCTTCGGAGTAATTGTATAAGCTGCTGTTTGAGCATTGGCATCACCTGCTTTCACCCAAATCATATGAACTTGAATATAACCGGTATAGTCAATAGTCACCAACTTCAGAGGAACAGGAATACCTACTGCGCCATCGATTGTGATATTGTGGATACCATCTTTTACTACAGTATTTACACCAGTATAAGTCATAGCTTTCAGCGCTGTTTTGTCTGCTACGGACAAAGCTGCATTGTTTTCATCTACGATTATATAGCTGGCCATTACATGATTTTCTACCGCTTTTACATTGATTTGGAATGCTTCACCAGCCTTCACAGGATAACTTTCTTCCCATACACCAGCTTCATCTTTTCCATCTTTCCAATTTTTAATTTCACTAGCCTTCGCAGCAGAAGAAGAAATCTTAGTAGCTTCGCATATGCCTCTTGCCTTTCCTTCTGCCAATACGTGCAAAGTTACATCGAATGAAGAAGTTACAGTTCTTGATTTTTCAGCATCTGTTATAGCCAGAGCAAATGCTAAATAATTATGGCCACAAGCAGCACCAGATCCAGTAGAATGATGTGCGCCATCTGGCAACACCATCTTGTCAAAAGCCTCAAAATCAACAGTGTTCTTCAATTGGACACCTACTTTACGAAGACCGGTAGAAGAAGCGGCGCGTGTTGCAACAATATCGCCAGACCATTGACCAATTGTCATGTCAACATAATCATTCAGATTCTGTCCCTTCCCATTTACCAAAGAAAGCATATCCGCAGAAACGGCCGCATTGACAGGATCTACATTAACCAGCATATAGTCCGCAATAGTATTTACATCACCAGCATTAATAGTGAAAGCACCAGACAAACCTTTACCAAACTCATATGTAGCAACTGGATTTCCATAAGCATTGCCGGCTATAAGATCTTTAGGATATTGAATCCTCGCTACTCTTGCATAATTCACATTTAAAGCAGGAGTTAAGTCTTCATTGTTTGTCTGGAAAGAAATACCCGTAACCATACCGAGTGAATAACCTGTCAGCTCTTCAACCTTTTTCAGCAGTTCTTCCATTTCTTCGCGGAAGTCTGCCATCTGAGCCTCTACGGAGTCTGCAATTTCCTTCTTCAATGCATCTACGTCAATAGCTGCATCTTCCAAAGCCTTAACTCTGGCTTCCAACTTGGCAATTTCTTCAGCATCACCAGCCTCTTGGGCAGCCTTCAAAGCCTCTTCTGCAGTAGCCTTGGCATCGTTGATGGCGCTCTGCATCTGAGACAATTTGGCTTCCATGTCCTCCTTAGTGGCCAGCTTGTCGATTTGCGATTGCAAGTTGTTGATGTCATCATCGTAATCCTTACAAGACGTAAACGTCCCTGTCGTGCCCAGCATTAAGGCTCCGAACAGGATCACACTTAAATACTTTTTGTTCATAATAAAAAATTTAAATTTATAAATTTAAAAAATTAAGTAAGTAATTGAGTTTCTCATTTAATTCCAGTCTTTTTCTTTTCTATTTGCCTTGTTTCTGTTTAAGCATTTTGTAAGTTATTATCATGTATTTTTCAGTCTAGTTGCCAGGACTTTTAATCCGTTATTTCGCAGATAATTTCTTAATCACATAAATCCCACATACATAGACACTTAAGCAAGGATTATCCTTAGAATTGCGCGAAAATAGAGTAAAAAGAAGAGTAAGATGAAGAGAAAAACAATCAAGAAGAAAGCATCTCCGAGAAAAGAAAATATCTTACATGGAAGTTTTAATCCAACCGGATAAAAGAACAAAAAAAATAGAATGCACCGTTACCGATGCATTCTATTTTCTATAAATTTCAGACAGAATCTCTAACTTACTTCTGACGAATATAAATATTGATAGGTGTGCCTGTCAGGTTCCACTTTTCGCGCATTTTGTTCTCTAAAAAACGGCGATAGGGTTCCTTTACATACTGAGGCAAGTTGGCAAAATAAACAAATGATGGAACCTGCGTATTAGGCAACTGAGTGATGTACTTGATCTTGATATACTTTCCTTTGTTCGAAGGAGGTGGATAAGCTTCGATAAGTGGAAGCATTTCTTCATTCAACCGAGCGGTGGAAATACGAGTCGTCCGATTGTGATACACATTGCGTGCTTCTTCCAACACTTTCAGAATACGTTGTTTAGTAAGTGCCGAAGCAAAGATTATAGGGAAGTCAACAAAAGGAGCAAAACGGTTTCGAATGGCTTCTTCGAAGGTCTTCATCACTTTGACTGTCTTATCTTCCACCAGATCCCACTTGTTTACCACAACGACCAGCCCCTTTGCATTCTTCTGAATCAATGAGAAAATGTTCAGATCCTGACTTTCAATACCACGAGTAGCATCGAGCATCAAAATACAAACATCCGAATTTTCTATGGAACGAATAGAACGGATAACGGAGTAATATTCCAAGTCTTCATTCACTTTGTTTTTCTTGCGAATACCAGCCGTATCCACCAGGTAGAAATCGAATCCAAACTTGTTGTAACGAGTATAAATAGAATCGCGTGTTGTTCCGGCAATTTCCGTTACGATATTACGCTCCTCTCCAATAAAAGCATTTACAATAGACGATTTACCGGCATTTGGACGACCAACAACGGCAAAACGAGGGATATCTTCGTCCAATATTTCCGCAGATTCTTTTTTGAACTTACTCACGATCAGGTCCATCATATCGCCCGTACCGCTTCCGGTCATAGCTGAAATACAATAAGGATCACCTAAGCCAAGGCTATAGAATTCGGGAGCATTATACTGCAATTCGTTGTTATCGGTCTTATTGGCTATCAACAACACAGGCTTCTTAGTGCGACGGAGAATAGATGCGACCTCCATATCCAAGTCGGTCACTCCGTTCATCACATCCACCACAAACAGAATCACATCCGCTTCGTCCACAGCCATCAATACCTGTTTACGGATCTCTTCCTCAAAGATATCGTCCGAGTTCACCACCCAGCCACCTGTATCTACTACCGAAAACTCACGACCTAACCATTCAGCTTTACCATACTGACGGTCACGCGTAGTCCCCGCTTCTTCGTTCACAATCGCCTGCCGGGTCTTCGTCAAGCGATTAAATAGCGTAGACTTTCCCACATTAGGGCGTCCTACAATTGCAACTAAATTTCCCATAGTTCTTTATCTTTCATTCGTTTTGCGACTCTCACAGCCGCCTGTTCATTCTTTAATCAAGTTGATATCCAAAATTACGCAGCTCTTTATCTGAATTGCGCCAATCCTTATCTACTTTCACAAATGTCTCCAGGAAAATGGTCTTCCCAAAGAACTTCTCCAGATCGCGCCTTGCTTCCGAAGCAACCTTCTTCAATGCCCGCCCCTGCTTACCGATAATGATACCCTTCTGCGAATCACGTTCCACGTAGATGACCGCATGAATATGAATCTTCTTGGCATCCTCCTTGAACTGTTCCACAACGACCTCTACAGAATAAGGGATTTCCTTATCATAATAAAGCAAGATCTTCTCGCGAATGATCTCATTGACAAAGAAACGGGCTGGTCTGTCTGTCCACTGATCTTTATCAAAATAAGGAGGCGAATCGGGCAAAAGCTCCTTGACACGCTTCATTACATAGTCCACATTGAACTTAGTAGCTGCCGAAATAGGGATAATCTCCGCCGAAGGCAGTAACTCTTTCCATGCTTCCACCAGTTCCACCAGTTTTTCCTGATTAGTAAGGTCAATCTTATTAATAAGTACAAGGACCGGTACCTCCAGTTTGCTAACTTTTTCAACAAAATCGTTGTGCTTGTCTAGTGTCTCGACTACATCCGTGACATATAGCAATATATCCGCATCTGCCAAAGCCGACGTAGAAAAGTTCAGCATTGATTCCTGTAACTTATACGACGGTTTCAACACACCCGGCGTATCTGAAAACACAATCTGCATCTCGTCAGTATTATAGATTCCCATAATACGATGACGGGTAGTCTGCGCTTTAAAAGTGGCAATTGAAATCCGCTCGCCTACCAACGCATTCATCAACGTCGACTTCCCGACATTCGGATTTCCGACAATATTCACAAAACCGGCCTTATGCATAACCAATCATTTTAAAACTGTGAAAAAAAAACGCATCGAATTCATTAAAATAGGATGCGTTTTTTATTATTATACCAACGTAGTCTTACTGTTCTTTCTTACCGTCGTATCCCCATTTCACGTAAACGGCACCCCATGTAAAGCCGGCGCCAAATGCCGTGAAAATCAGATTGTCTCCTTTCTTCAGCTTGTCTTCAAAATCCCAGATACACAACGGAAGTGTTCCAGCACTCGTATTACCATAACGCTGGATGTTGATCATTACCTTTTCATGAGGAACTTCCAAACGATTAGCAACCGCATCAATGATGCGCAGATTAGCCTGATGAGGAATTACCCAATCAATGTTGTCCTTATTCAATCCATTTCGTGCGGCAATTTCAGCACTAACATCGGACATATTTGATACGGCATACTTGAATACCGTACGACCTTCCTGATAGATATAGTGCATATGATTGTCTATTGTAAAATAGGAAGGAGGACATACGGAACCACCTGCTTTCATATGAAGGAAAGGAAGGCCCTTACCATCTGTACGCAAGATAGAATCCATAATACCATAGTCTTCCGTGGTAGGTTCTATCATGAACGCAGCCGCACCATCACCAAAAATTGGACAGGTTGCACGGTCTGTATAGTTCACCATCGACGACATCTTATCTGCACCAACAATGATTACTTTCTTATATCTGCCGGAGCGGATAAAATTAGCCGCTGTTTCCAGTGCATACAGGAAACCACTACACGCTGCCTGCAAATCAAAAGCGAAAGCATTCTTCAAGCGCAACTTGTCACACAAGATAGAAGCTGTCGAAGGGAAATGATAGTCAGGAGTCGTAGTAGCAACAATCACCAGATCGATATCATCGGGATCAGCTCCCGTACGCTGCATCAACTGCTTGGCAGCCTTACGAGCCATATACGAACTTCCCAATCCTTCTTCATTGAGAATACGTCTTTCCTTAACACCGATTCGGGTCATAATCCATTCATCATTGGTGTCCACCATACGAGATATCTCGTCATTCGTCAAGATATAATCAGGGACATAACCGCCGACTCCTGTAATTACTGCATTTATTTTTTCCATTAAAATTTCAATACTAAGTAAATACTCAAAAAAGGTAATCTAAAAAGTTTTGCCTTTTCTCCAAAAGCAAAGCTTTTCAGACACCTATTCAAGCAGAGACCTACTGCGCGCCAATTAAACGGCAGCCTCTTTCTCTATAGCAAGTTTTCCTCTGTAATAGCCACATGCACCACATACAGTGTGATATACGTGCCATTCACCACAATTCGGACAAATAGCCAATGTAGGAGCTACCGCCTTATCATGAGTTCTTCTCTTTGCAGTTCTTGTCTTTGACTGTCTTCTCTTAGGATGTGCCATTTTCTTAAAACTTTAATTGTTATCTAATATTTTTTTTAATTCGTTCCAACGAGGGTCAATCGGCGCTTCTCTATCATCATCCGACATATCTGTACCAGAAAACATTTCATCATCATCGTCCGCAGTGGTCCGCAAATGTTTACTCAGTTTTCCACTCATTTCCTTATTACACTTTCCAGGAGCATGCACATGCTTCATAGGAATAGCCAATGCAATAAACTCATACATAAACCATGCTACATTTATTGCACCTTCTACTTCGGGAATAACAATCAAGTTATCACCCTCCTCAGCATATTCTGCACCAAACTTGACCATCAACTTATCTGCAGAGGAAATTGAGAGCTCCATATCATCCAAACATCTATCACACGGAACTAGAATAACCCCTTCTGTTTGAAAGTTCAACTCAAATGCGCGAGAAGTTCGTTTCACAACCAATGACACATGCACCTTGCCTTTTTGAACTTCAGGTCCATCTATATCAGCAAAAAACTGGTTGTCAAGTAGAAAATCATACTGACAACTATCAGTATGCATACCTTTCAAATCTATTTTATACTTCTCAAACTTTCCCACATCTATTCCTTTCAAAGCCGCCAATCGCTAGCAGATATAATTCGGGCGACAAAGATACAAAAAAATATCCGCTTTGCACAGGCCTGAACAAAAAATATGTCCTTTTTATTAGTTTTTATCATTAAAAATCCAATCCGACAGCGTTTTATCCCCCAAATAGTCAACCTCCACAAAGAGATACTTTCAGAAGATGCAACGCAGCACTGCAT
>ULNI01030302.1_pt1 | contig 11216 bp, 13 predicted proteins | sample 1951881 | NCBI WGS metagenome assembly ULNI01 (sample SAMEA4835573, study PRJEB28245) | human gut metagenome | biome: gut microbiome; material: fecal sample | place: Denmark | collected 2008
GGTGGTGCATGGGAATATGTAATGGGTAACATGAATAACTCAAGTAACGCATTCTATTCAAGTGATGCTGGATTTGCAACTGCTCCAGATGCAAAATATTATGACAGTTATAAATATGACTCATCAAGTAATACAACACATGCAAGAGGAAAATTAGGAGATGCAACAAAAGAGACTTTAACTACTTTTGGAAACATTAGTGGTGGATGGTATTCAGATTACGCGAACTTCCCGCACTCAAGCTACTCTTGGTTCCTTCGCGGGGGCAACTATAACGGTGGTTCTAATGCAGGAGTGTTCTACTTCCGCGGCAGCGTTGGTGGTGGCAGCGGTTACTACTCGGCGCGTGCTGTGTTGTCCGCTCAATAGACTTTGTAAAGCGAAGCGAAGCAAAGGCTATTTCCCTTTGGCTTGAATAATTATAAATGTTAAAATAAAATTGATAAAAATGTCAAAGTTAAAAGTTGATAATTTTTATCAGTTTTTATATTTGATAGATGATGTATAATATGATGTGTAAATTTCAAATTAAAATATTTTTCTTTACTTATTAGAATAATTATATTATAATAATAGCCAATATTTAGAGGGGTGTTAATATGAAAATATATGAACAATCAAATGGTTACAAAGTATATTTATTATTAAAGGAGAAACCACTTACACTAGAAGAATTAAAAACATTGTTTAATGAACAAGATTACATTAGGATAATACAATCAAGTTTTTTAATATTCATAAATAGTGAGTATAATGAAATTTATTTGGACAACCTATTTGAAACATATATGAATTTATTTAATGAAAGTTATAATATAAATAAAATAGCAAGTAGTCTAGAAAGCATAATCAAAAAAGCAAAAAAAGAAGACTTTTCATTTAAAAATACAATTTTACCTAAATTAGAGGAATTTAGTAAAGTGTTAATAACTAAAATAAGAAATGTAAACGGAAAAACAGATTATGATTTTATAAGTACATTAATTTATAAAATAAAATCTATTCCATATTTAAAACAAACTATTAATCTAACACCTAGATATGTTAATACATATAACAATGGGAAACATATTGTTTTAGAAATGATTGATAAATTATTAAATTACGATGATATAAACAATCCTAATGTTACATATTTTAATTCTATTATATTAGAATTTATAAATTCAAGTAGTTTTAGTTTGTCAAGTGAGGAAATTCAAGAATATTGTGATTTAATAAATAAAAGAATTGATGAATTATCTTTTGATTCTAAAGATTATACAAGAAAGAAAAGTTTTTATCAAGGAATTATAAATGGGTTAACTAATGCTGAAATTACATCTGAAAATATTGATTTAATTAAAAATAAATACGGTGTTTCAACAACTTTTAGTAATGATGTTATGAAACAACTAGAAAGTATACCAAAAGAGTATATAGTTGCTATTGACCCAGTTGGTTGCCTAGATAAAGATGATGCGATTAGTATTGAAAAAATAGACGACCACTATCATGTAAGGGTTTATAATGCTGATGTCCCAAGCATCATAAGAAAAGATTCAACTATTGACTTAGAGGCAAGAAGTAGACAAGAAACACTATATTTATCAGATGTTGAAATTACTTTATACCCCGAAGAAATATCACATGAATTATTATCACTAAATACTCATAGTATTAAAAATGTTATATGTTATGAATTTGACTTATATAGTGATGGTAGTGTTGATAACTTTAGTTTTAGACCAACAAAAGCAATTATAAACAGAAGTATGAGTTATGATGAAGCAAACCAAATATTAAAAAGCGGTGGTCTTACAAAACAAGATGAAACATTATTACTATTAAGTGAAGCAGCAGAGATATTAAAAAGAACCTCTCCAGATAGGACATTATATTATGAAGCAAAAAAAATAATTCATGGAAACAATAGATTATTAACTCAATCTGAATCAATAAACGAAGAGTTTGCTATATTATATCAATCATTAGTTGCAAATTATTATGTAACAAATGGTTATCCATTTATATTTAGAAATCATCCTACACCTGATACAACTGAAGAATATGAACAATTATTGAGATTAAAGAGAAGAATAGAGCAAGATTATACTGATAAAGCAACATATATGAAAATAGCTGACGGATTAATTAACTTGTATCCAAGAGCTTTTTATTCATTAAACAATATAGGACATTTTGGATTATCTAAAAAAGCATATGCTCATTGTGGTTCAGCATTAAGAAGATATTCCGATACAACAGTTCAACAACTTCACTATGATTTTGTGTTTAGTAAACCAACTAAAGAGAAAGAAATATACTGGGTAAAACGCATTTTAGAACAATGTGAATATGCTAATCAAAGGATTGAAGACAATTTACAATTTCAAAGAGAATATGAGAGAGTAAAGACATTTTTAAAGTAATATTTTGCAAAAATATTACTTTTGTGTTATATTATATATGGTGAATAAAATGAATAAGAAAGAGTATGCTTACAAATTAATTAATGATAAATTAAATAATGACACATTTTTGACATATAAAGAAATAGCTAATATTACTGGTTATCATGAAAAATATATTTTAAAATTAAAAAAAGAAATACTAGATAATAATTTTAAATTAACACATGGTAATAAAAATAGGGAACCAGTTAATAAATTAACGCAAAAAGAAAAAGATTATATCGTAAATCTTTATAAAAGAAGTACAGTTAGTATTAGAAGATTTTGTAAGTTTTATGGAAGAAGAAGTTATTCATGTGTTTACAATGTTTTAAAAGAAGAATTAGATAAAAAAATTTAAATTCAAAAGAAAACTAGTTTTTTAAAATACAAAAAATTAAATAATTTATAAAATGTTATATTTATAAATTTTTTTTTAGATAAATATAATTTATGAAAGTAAACATTATACATATTCTATTAAAGGAGGTGTATAAGATGAACTATGACAAAATATTTAAAAAAATAGAACACGATCAAAAATGCAAACCAAAGTGTGTTTTTGGACCACCAGGACCAAGAGGCTTACCGGGACCCAAAGGCGATATAGGACCAGCAGGACCAAAAGGAGAACAAGGTATTAAAGGAAAAGATGGAACAAGTGTTAATATATTAGGCTCTTATGACCAATATGATGATTTAATAAAAGAACACCCAATAGGAAAAATCGGTGATTCATACTTAATTGATGGCGATTTATATGTTTGGTCTGAAAATGAGCAAAAATGGGTGAATGTAGGTCAAATTAAAGGGCCTAAGGGAGATATAGGACCGGTTGGCCCTAGTCAAATAAGAACGGCATATATTGTAAAATTCAATGATGGAAAAAACATAGATGGTATAGAAGTAAAATCTGGTGAAAAACTACCGCTTGGACGAGTTGAACTTGATGTAACTGATTTAATAACATTAGATTCAGATACAATAAAATTTAACGAAATTGGATATTATAAAATTGGTTTTACAGTATCGGCATATCCAAAAGTAGAACAAGTTGATTTTGATCCTACTAAAGATATTGTATCAATTGGATTTAAACAAACAGGTTTTGACAATGCTTATGTTGGCGTTGGAGAATGGGTGTTTAATGGCGAAGCAGTTGAATTAGTTGCTCAAGGAATTATATCAGTTGCAAATCTAAATAGTAGTTACGAATTATCTAATTTAAGTAAACAACCGATTTTTTTACATTCGCCGGATATAAAAAATATAAATTCAATTTCTTATTTCAGTAATCCACTTGTCACTATGGTTATAGAATATTTAGGAAAAGCTTAAACAAAAAATGAAACCAGAATTTGGTTTCATTTTTAAAATGAGTTAGATTTATAACTTATAACTTTTTAAAATAACATTAATCATCGAAAAAGAAACATTACTAGAATTATCACCAGTTATCTCTGTTCTAACTTCTAGATTTCTATCAGCATAAATATCAGCAAAATTAACTTCTGAAAAGTTCATATCACTAGTATTACCTTTATTTAGTATAAATTCCATATCACTAATTTTTTCGTTAGTAGTAGTAATTGTTGATGTACCTGTACTATTAGAGTCTTTAAAACTAACGAAACAAACAGCATTATAAGAAGTAGGGTCCAGTGAACCTTGAGGACCTCTATCCCCTTTTGGACCAATAGGACCTTCAATATTTGCTGATTTGTGCCAATCATTAATATTTTTATCCCATACATATAAAGAATTATTAACCATATAACAATCTCCTACAACTCCAGTTGGATGTTCAAGTCTTAATTCTTCTTCGTTTTCATATGTTCCTAAAATTTGAATTCCAGTACCAGCAGGACCAGTATCTCGATTTATTAAATCTAAAAATTCCATATGATTTTTAGATTTCTTGAATTATTGTTGTATTTTCCAATTAATATTTTTGAAATAAAAGTATCAACTAAATCGATTGATAAATTGTCAATTTTTTTATACAAACTACTATCAAATTGCTTTAAAGAATTATTATTATCTCTACTATTCTCTAAAGTTTTAATTCTATTTTTTAATTTCTCATAATCATCTCTATAATTACTTATTAGTATCGAAAACTCTCTTTTTTCTATTATTCCATTGTTGTAATCATCATATAATTTTTTAAAATATAAATCTTTTTTATTCAATTTATTATTAATAAAATCAATTTCATTTTCGATTTCTATTAATTCTTTATTTTGTTCTTTTAAAATATCTTTTTTGTATAATTCATTTATATAATCTTCATCATAGTATTTAGTTAATAATTCATTTATTTTGTTTAAAACAAAGTTATATAATACTTCTTCATTTATATATTTTTTATTATCACAATAATTCCACTTATTTATTTTGTCTTTACAACATAAATAACTAAATCCTTGTTCATTATTTTTACCACATTTTTTAAAAGTTTGATTACAATTCATACAATAAACTTTGTTACTAAAAGTATGAATTTTACCACTTTTTAAACTTCTTGTTTTGTTTTTTAATCTTTCTTGAACTTGAATCCAAATATTTTCATCAATAATAGGTTCATGAGTATTATTTTTTCTTATTCTTTCAGTTTCATCATTATAAATTAAAGTATGATTTTTATAACTAACTGTTGTCGTTTTAAATTGAACTAAATTTCCGATATATACTTCATCTTTTAATATTTTTTTTATACTTGCACTAGACCATTTAAATTTTTTTCTTATATTACAAATAAAATTTGAATTTTTAATATTTTCATTTGTAACTTTAATATAGTATTTTTTGTGAGCTTTATTTTCTTTTAAACTGATTTCAAATTGATAATTTATATTATGGTTATTTATTATTTTGTCGGTTTTAAATATTATGTAATCAATACAATTTATGGTATCACCTATATTTAATCGTTTTAATTTTCCATCAACAACACAGTATAAATTTCCTTGACTACATTTTTTAATAGTAATTTCACCTTTACCATCAAAATTGATAGTATTTAAACAAGAAAAGTTGTATAAAACACCATCTTCATTGTTTGTAAAATTAATATCAACAATATATGTACCAATTGATTTAATGTACTCATAATTTAAATAATTTTTGACTAAAGGTATTTTTAACTTTGAACCATTTAACAATTTATATTCGTATGGACTTAATATATTGTCGTTATTTAAATTATAAGCAATTTTTTCAACTCCAACTCCACTTATATATTCATTAAATATTCTTTTAACTATACTACTTGCAATTTTATCCACAATTAAATGATTTTTGTTTGATGGCTCTTTAATATATCCGTAACTAGCAAAACTAGCAGTTAGTTTTCCTTCCTTTCGTTTAGCTCTAAAAGTTTCTCTTATATTAATTGATGTATCCTCTAAATACCATTGATCAGTTAAACTTAAAATTTGACTAGTTTTTCTACTTTCTTTTTGCATATTGTCGATTCTATCAACTACTGTTACAAACCTAACATTCCATTGGTGGAAGAGATTATGAATATATTTTTCAATTAACTCCATATCTCTAGCAAACCTAGATTGAGTTTTACACAAAACAATATCTATATTACCTTTCCTGCATTCTTCAAGCATTTTATTAAAACCAGGTCTTGTATCATCCGAACCAGACCAATCTTCATCATTATATATAGATACTACCTCATAACCTTTTTCTTTAGCATAATCTTTTAACATTATTTCTTGATTTTTAATGCTTTCTGATAAATTATCAATTTTTAATTTATCTTCATCAGATAATCTTAAATATAAAGCTGTTCTCATTTAAATTTTTTTATGTATTCAAAATATTTTTCGTTTAATATTTTTTTGATTTCTTTATTCTTAAATTCTTCACTATAATTAAATTTCATAATAACCTCCTATTTAATTTTATTATAAAAAAAAACAACTAGAAGAAATATTTAATCTACCAGCAGGACCTTGAACTACAAAACTAGGGTATATACCAACATCTTTTAACCTGTTAAGTAAAATTTGATTTTTTTTGATATTTAAAATTTTATTTTCGAAGTTCATCTTCTCACCTCAAAACATTTTATGACTGTAAATATTTTGGCTGTGAGATTTCATTATAATGTTTTACAAAAAAACATTATAATGATATAATTTATACAAATGTTTTTATAGTTTTAAATATTACAACAAAAAGTGAGGCGAATTATGAACCAAGAAAAAATATCAAACTTAATAAAACAATTAAGAAAAAAAGACAATTTAACGCAAGCTCAATTTGCTAATAAATATAATGTCACATTCCAAGCTGTAAGTAAATGGGAAAATGGTAAAAGTCTACCTGATATAGTTTTATTAAAACAAATATGCAAAGATTATAACATTAGTATTGATGAAGTACTAGAAGGAGAAATAAATAAAAAAAATAAATATTTATTATTAATACCTTTAATAGTAATATTAATTATAGGTTTAGTATTCATACTAAAGAAAGATGATTTTGAATTTAAAACTCTATCATCGAGTTGTTCAAATTTTAAAATAAGTGGAAGTATCGCCTACAATAATAATAAATCACACCTACACTTATCTAATATAGATTATTGTGGGAATGATGATAATAATGATTATGTTAAAATTGAGTGTACATTGTATGAAAAAAAACAAAATATAAATAAAGAATTAGATAAATTATATTATGATAACGATGAAATAAAGTTAAAAGATTTTTTAGAAAATATAGAATTTGATTTAGAGGATTTTTCTAAAATGTGTAGAAGTTATGATAATGATAGCTTATATTTAGAAATAAATGCAACAACTAAAGATAATAAAACGACAAATTATAAAGTGTCATTGTCAATAAATGAATGCAACTAAACTAACAGTTGAGTTATTTCAACTGCTTTTTTATTGCTTTTAATCAATATACATATTAAAATGTAGGTGAGGTGTTAAAATGAAAAAGAAAATGGATATAATTCTAATTACAATATTTGTAGTGCTAGTATTAATAGGAGCATATATGTTTTTAATTAAACCAGAACAAAAAAATGATGAAACAGATGCTATAAAATTTAGTCAAGAATACAACTTAGAAGATAAAGAAAATGTTTTTGTGTATAAAACAAGTGAAGAAATTATAAAAATTTTAGAAAATGGAACTGGAGTAGTTTATTTAGGTTTTCCAGAATGCCCATGGTGTATGGAATATGTAAAACATTTAAATAAAACCGCTAAAGAAAATAATGTTTCAAAAATTTATTACAAAAACATATTAAATGAGAGAAAAGAAAATACACAAGAGTATCAAAAAATAGTTGGACTGTTATCAGATTATTTACAATATGATGAAGAAGGAAATAAAAGAGTATATGTTCCAGCGGTAATTGTAGTAAATAATGGAGTAATAGTAGGATTTGATGATGAAACTTCTTGGGATACTAAAGGTTTTAAAACGCCAGCTGAATACTGGAAAGAACGCGATTTAGATGATTTTAAAACTAAATTAAAAGTTATGTTTTCAAAGATAACTAGCAATACATGTAAGCAAGGATGCAATTAAGGCTTAAAGCCTTTTTCTTTTGTCATTTTTTTTTAATTAATATAATAAAATTTAGTGGGTGATTAGACTTGAATAAAGTAATATTTTCAGTAGTATGTTTTGTTGCTTTAAGTTTTAATGTATTAGCAGGTGATGGAATATCAGTAAAAATCGGAAATAATTATTATGAAACGTTAAGTTTAGCTATAGAAAATGCCTTTGATGGCGATACTATAACAATGCTATCATCGGTTACAATCGAAAAACCACAATTAATCAATAAAAACATAACAATTAATTTAAATGGTAATAATATATCAGGAAAAAGTTATGTTTTTAAAGTTCAAAATGGAACTCTTAATTTAACAGGGAAAGGGAAAGTTAATGAATTAGAACCTTATTTTGGAGCGATTGTTATTAAGGGAAGCGAAAATTCTTATGATTCAGAATATAGTGTTGTTAATGTTTCAAGTGATGTTATACTAGAAGGATGGACAGGAATATTTATAGACCAATATAATGGAAAAGGATATGGAATAAAAGTATCATTTGATGGAACAATAAATACTTACAAAGATAGTAGTGGTGATAGTGGAGCTGGTATTTATGTTAATGGAACAATTAAAGATAAAATTAATTACCCTGATATAAAAATAAATAAAACAGCTAAAATAAATTCAATTGGAAATGGTTTATATATGGCAGGTTATTCAAACGTATTAGTAGATGGAGCTTATATAGAAGCAAATGATGCTGGTATAGCTATAAAATCAGGTATTTTAACTATAAATGATGGTGATGTTATAGTAACAGGAATTGATGAAGTACCAACAACTTTAAATCCTAATGGAATTAATAGGACAGGAACAACTTTTCAAATAGAATCAAATAATGGATATGCTGGTGATATAGTGATAGATATAAAAGGTGGTAATTTTATTAGCAAAAACAGCAATGTTATGTATGAATATGGAAATAATACAAAAGTTAGCAGCATTAGTATAAGTGGTGGTAAATTTAAATCAGAAGCTTCAAAAGATGTATTTAATTTATCAAATAGTTTTAAAACAAAACACAATAAATTTATAAGTGGTGGAGAGTTTTCTTCTAATCCAAGTGATTATTTAAAAAATGGTTATTCGGTTAATCATAATTATCAAGTTTTAAAAGAAAGTATTTTAAGTGTAAGCGGAAATGTTACTAAAACAGAAAATGTAAATGTGGGAACAATAATATTTTTAATAATTATGGTTTTAATATCAATTTTAGTATATTTGATTAAAGGTAAAAAAATATTGAAAAAAATTTATTAATGTGTTAAAATGTAATCTCTACCTAAAGAGTATCACAACTAACAAATAAATTTTGTTAGTAAAAAAACTAACTAGAAAGAATAATAAATTGTAAGTTAAAAACACTTACAATTTATTATACGAGGAGTACGAAAATGAAAAAAGAAATATATTATGTTCCTGTGTGTACAAGTATAAAAGAAGGGTTTCATCGAACTTTAAGTTACAAAGGAAAATTTGCAGAACAAACTAGATTTAGTTGTAACGACCTTCCTTTGGAATACCGTTTTATTGCTGCTAATAATTTTAAAAAAAGGAAAAGATTTGGTGTTATTAGTGGTGAAGTACTAAAAGAGTATAACTTTATACCTTGTGATGATATTCATAAATATTGTGATTTATTGCAAGCGGATAATGTTGATGTATTATCTGACATAAAAAATAAAAAAGAAATGTTAGAAAATGCGTTTAATGGTTTAGTACCAATGCAGATAGGAACAAGTTATTATGATGTAACTTTGGAAAAAAGTAAAGTAAAAGAGTTATAACTCTTTTATTTTTTTTGAAATGTGTTATAATATTTATATGAATAGAAGAGTAGTAGAAGCATTTATTTTACTTATAATATTAATTAGCAGTACAATTATTAATAAACCAACTAATTATTATGGCGTTAATGATGTACCTGATTATAATAAAGAAATTTATGTAACTATTAATAATAATGTATCGACATTTAATGAAATCAATTACAATGAAACATATAGCAAGTTAGATAGATTAGGAAGAGCAGGAAGTGCTTATTCAGTAATTAGTAAAAATAGTCTGCCAACTAGTGAAAGAGGAAGTATTGGAGGGGTTAAGCCATCAGGCTGGCACACTGTAAAATACGATATAGTTGATGGTAAATATTTATATAATAGATGTCATTTAATTGGTTATCAATTATCTGGTAATAATAGCAAAGAAAATTTAATTACATGTACAAGAAATATGAATATAAATGGAATGTTACCATTTGAAAATAAAGTAGCAGAATATGTAAAAAAAACAGGCAATCGTGTTATGTATAGGGTAACGCCTATTTATAAAAATGACAATCTATTAGCAAATGGTGTTCAAATAGAAGCAAAAGCAATTGAAGATGAAAAATTTGATTTTAATGTTTACATTTATAATGTTCAAGATGGAATTGAAATAAATTATGAAAATGGAGAGAGTAGGGTGTCTGAATGAAAAAGGGATTTACTTTAATTGAAATGATTGGAGCAATTATATTATTGGGAACGCTAAGTTTATTAATTATTCCAATTGTTAATAAAAATATTAAACAAAGCAAAGAAAAATTGTATATTGCTCAAATAGAAGAAATTAAGTTAGCAACAGAAAAATGGGCATATAAAAACATGGATATGCTTCCTAATGATGAAGGAAAAGTAGTAGAAGTTACTCTTTTAGAACTAAAAAAAAGTGGTGATTTACCACTTGATATTAGAGATCCAAGAACAAATACATTGATATCTAATCAAACAACAGTTCAAATAATATATACAAATAATATGTATGAATATATAGTTAATGACTATAGCGATTCGAACGATGTCAACATCGATAAATATGCTCCAACAATTGTTTTAAATGGTAATTCAGTAGAATATGTTACTCTAAATTCACAATATACTGAAAAAGGAGTAGTTGCCAAGGATTATGAAAATAACATAATAAATGATGTTACAATTCAATATCAAAAAAACAATGCTGAAGTAAGTAAGATTAATACATCTTTGGTTGGAACATACACAGTATATTATACAGCAAAAAATATCCATAATGGAATCACACACACTAGAACAATAACAAGAACAGTAATTATAACAAACTAAAAACAAGTGATTACATAATAACACTTGTTTTCTTTTTTGTAATTTCAACCGCACCACTTATC
>ULNI01041083.1_pt1 | contig 11198 bp, 7 predicted proteins | sample 1951881 | NCBI WGS metagenome assembly ULNI01 (sample SAMEA4835573, study PRJEB28245) | human gut metagenome | biome: gut microbiome; material: fecal sample | place: Denmark | collected 2008
TTTATAATGAGGTTTATCCCATTTGTATTTTTTCCTATTTTTCTTGAAAAACTTCTGCAAGCCCTCGGTATCTTTCGATGCTTTTTCCCAAACTTCCCTATTGCTGATTTCAAACAGCAACATGCCGTCTCGATATTCATTCATCAAATTGCGAAAATCGGGATACTTATCTTCCAAATGAGCCTTCTCGAAATCTAATATTTCCATATCGGCCATATAACCAATCATAGTCGAAACATAATCGGGTGCATTGACCGTCACATCACGGCCTTTGGACAAAAACGAGGCAAAATCGGCCACTGTATATGAATGGTTCTCAAATGAGAATAAAACACTTTGGTCATTATGAATAGCCGCTATATAAGAAGAATCGACTTTACCTAAATCGCCAGCCAATTTCATCAACTTCGCCCGCTGCGATTCTTCCAAAGAAAAACCATAATCATTTTTCAATTTAGCCACCATCGCATTACGAGCCATACTACCTCTTTCGTCTCGTGCCATCATTCGTGTAATCTCCGAACGCATTTGTTCAAAGGGCTTAATATCCCGCCGGTCCATTAACTTAATGATATGCCAACCATAGGGGGACAATACAGGCTCTGTAATATCACCTTTATTTTTAAGAGCAAATGCAGCATCCTCGAACTCTTTTACGAATTGTCCACTACTCACCCACGGTAATTCTCCACCTCGTACGGCAGAAGCCTTATCCTCCGACCGCTCCTTTGCCATCGTAGCAAAATCGGCTCCCGACTTCAATTCTTCATAAATGGCTCGTATCTCGGATTCTTTCTGCACTTTTACTTCATCAGAAGCACCACGAGGCACTAATATCATGATATGGGAAAATAGAAACTCTCCCGGATTGGGACGACGACTATGTACTTTTATAATGTGATATCCAAACTGTGTTTCCACTATATCGGAAACTTCTCCCGCTTGTAATGCGAAAGCAGCCTTTTCAAAAGGATAAACCGTACGTCCGCCTCTAATAAATCCCAAATATCCCTTATTCTGCCTCGATCCGTCTTCACTGAATTTCTCTGCCAACATTTCAAAGTCTTCACCCGCCTTGATTTCAGCCAATACCGATTCGGCTTTTTTCTTTGCCTCGGCTCGTTCCTCCGGAGTCCGAGCATTCAATCCTATGAGAATATGGCTTACCTCCACATCTTCTTTCATTCGATCATAAGCCTCATGTGCCAAACGATCATCAACAGAAGCATCGATCAAATAGGGTTTAGCCAACTCTTCTCTATACCCCGCCAATTCATTTTTAAATGCCGAAGTCGTATCAATCCCCATAGCTTCGGCCTCGGCGACTTTCAACTTGTAGTTCTTAAATAGTGTAACGTATTCATCGAGAGATTTATGATCGATTTGTTGCTGGCTGTTCTTATTATAGATATACTCAAATTCCGATTTGTGAATATCTTTATTATTCACTCTCATAATAACAGGGTCGACATCGGTAGCCCCTCCCAAAAACCAAGAATTTCCGGCAAGCAAAGCCGCTAAGAGCCATTTGTTTTTCATTGTGTTATGCACTACATTTTATTGAGACTTGATAGTCCCGAGTTATCAACAAAAATAATACACTATTTTAACGCTTCAAATATAAGAAAATTATATCGTAATCACTAAAATAGTGTATTCTTCCCAAAAATAAAAATCCACCTTCCTTATCGGAAAAGTTATCCTCTACTATAATTCGGAGCCTCGCTGGTTATCGACACATCATGAGGGTGACTTTCGGCTACACCAGCATTGGTAATACGAGTAAACTTAGCATCATGTAAAGCCTCTATATCCTTAGCTCCACAATATCCCATTCCGGCACGCAAACCGCCGACCATCTGATAAACTACTTCATATAAAGATCCTTTAAAGGGAACACGAGCCGCAATTCCCTCGGGAACCAATTTTTTAGTATCAGTCTCATTAGCTTGGAAATAACGGTCTTTCGAACCTTTCTCCATCGCTTCGAGAGATCCCATACCCCGATATGACTTATACTTACGTCCATTGAATATGATCGTTTCTCCCGGCGATTCTTCAACACCAGCCAGCATACCGCCCAACATAACTGAGTAAGCCCCAGCAGCCAATGCTTTTACAATATCACCCGAATAACGAATTCCACCATCGGCAATCAATGGCACGCCTGTTCCTTTCAATGCTTTCGCCACGTCATAAACGGCTGATAATTGAGGAACCCCGACACCGGCAATCACCCGGGTCGTACAAATGGAACCGGGACCTATACCTACTTTCACTCCGTCGGCTCCGGCTTCCACCAAAAATTTAGCGGCTTCACCCGTCGCAATATTTCCCACAACGACATCGATATCTGGATATTTTGCTTTTATATCTTTCAATACACCGATTACGCCCTTAGAATGTCCATGCGCCGTATCTATAACGATAGCATCGACTCCGGCTTCTACCAACGCATCCACACGAGTCATCGAATCGGCTGTAACACCGACCCCCGCAGCCACACGCAGCCGACCTAATTTATCTTTACAAGCAAACGGTTTATCTTTGGCTTTCGTTATATCTTTATAAGTAACCAACCCTACCAAATGGCCGTCTTTATCGACAACCGGGAGCTTCTCTATCTTGTGCCTTTGAAGAATATCCGCAGCCTGTTGCAAATCGGTGGATTGTGAAGTCGTCACTAAATTGTCTTTGGTCATTACCTCGTCTACCAATCTTTCCAAATCGCGTTCAAAACGCAAGTCCCGATTCGTTACAATACCCACCAAAAGATTTTTATCGTCCACTACGGGAATCCCTCCTATATGGTATTCACTCATCATAGACAACGCTTCGCGTACCGTCGACCCGCACTTGATTGTCACAGGGTCATAAATCATTCCATTCTCAGCTCGTTTAACAGCATGAACTTGACGGGCCTGAGCCTCGATACTCATATTTTTATGAATGACTCCAATTCCTCCTTCACGAGCGATAGCAATAGCCAATTGCGCCTCGGTTACCGTATCCATGGCTGCCGAAACTAATGGAATATTTAATCGGATATTGCGTGAAAACTGCGTCGACAACTCGACATTACGAGGAAGGACTTCGGAGTAAGCGGGGATTAACAAAACATCGTCAAAAGTTAATCCGTCCATCACCACTTTTTCTGCAACAAATGACATAATGGGGTTCATTAGAATTTTATTGCATGCAAAGATAATTATTTTTCGGCAAGCTATTATCTATACATGAAGATTTTTAAATTATTTATCACCCCAAAAGCTAAAATAAAAAAGCGACAACCGATTATCGGAATGTCGCTTTTTCACTATTATTTCTCGGCTTTTAATTTCCCATCTCTGAAAGGAACTTGATACGTATCAAACGAATTTCTTCTTCGCTATACTCCATACCAAACTCCTCAATGGCATCTTCGAGACTATCGCTTTCACTCTCCTTGAAGTAGTCAAAAATATCGTCGATATGCTCGTCGTCCATAATCTCGTGCAGGAAATAGTCGATATTGATTTTCGTTCCCGAATAAACAATCGCCTCTATCTCGTCGAGCAACTCTCCAAATTCAAGGCCCTTCGACTCGGCCAATTCATCAAGTGCAATTTTCCTGTCGATGGCCTGAATAATGGATACTTTCAATTTCGACTTATTGGCAACCGTACGCACTCTTAAATCTTCGGGACGCTCAATTTCATTTTCTTCCACATGAGCTTTGATGACTTTAACGAACTCTTCTCCATAACGTTTCGCTTTACCCGCTCCTACCCCCGGAATATTTTGTAACTCCTCAATTGTAATCGGATAGGTTGTCGCCATAGCTTCTAACGAAGGATCTTGAAAAATCACATACGGAGGAAGTTCCAATCGTTTAGCGATTTTCTTTCGCAAATCTTTCAAAATAGAATATAACTCGGGATCGACCGCACAAGAAGCTCCACCTTTCATGGGCACTTCTTCCTCCACCTCGTCAAAATCGACATCTTTGACAATCTTAAACGAAACCGGATTCTTCAAAAACGCATGCCCAGCCTTCGTTACTTTCAATAGTCCATAATTCTCAATATCTTTACCTATGTAGCCGGCTATCAATGCTTGTCGAATGACGGCGTTCCACGTGCGCTCATCTTCACCCTGTCCGCTTCCAAACACCTCTAAATCTTCATGTTGATACGAAAGTATTTGGCTCGTTTCTTTACCTAACAAGACATCTATCACATATTCGGCTTTAAATTTTTCTTTCAGTGCAATAATAGTTTCAAGAACCGCACAAAGTTGATCTTTTGCTTCCACTTGCTTTTTAGGATTTAGGCAATTATCACAATTTCCACAATTATCTTCCTCATACTCTTCTCCAAAATAATGCAGTAAAATCTTGCGACGACAAAGAGAAGACTCGGCATAAGCAGCAGTTTCTAACAAAAGCTGTTTACCAATCTCTTGCTCGGCAATGGGTTTTCCCTGCATGAATTTTTCGAGTTTCTGTAAATCTTTATTGATATAAAAAGTTATACACTGACCTTCTCCTCCATCTCGACCGGCTCGTCCCGTCTCTTGATAATAGCCTTCCAGACTTTTGGGTATATCGTAATGTATGACATACCTGACATCGGGCTTATCAATCCCCATACCAAAGGCTATCGTGGCAACGATAACATCTATTTTCTCCAACAAGAATGCATCTTGATTCTGAGTCCTAGTCGCAGAGTCCATTCCGGCATGATATGGCAACGCACGAATTCCGTTTACCTGTAACAATTCTGCCAATTCTTCTACTTTCTTTCGACTCAAACAATAGATTATACCCGATTTACCCTCCTGCGATTTTATATATTTAATAATGTCTTTATCGATATTCGCTGTTTTCGGGCGAACCTCATAATAAAGATTAGGACGATTAAACGACGACTTAAATACAGTAGCTTCCAACATGCCCAGATTTTTCTGTATATCATGCTGGACTTTCGGAGTCGCAGTCGCGGTAAGAGCTATTACAGGACGTACGCCAATCTCATTAATAATAGGTCGGATACGTCGATATTCAGGACGGAAATCATGTCCCCATTCCGAAATACAATGGGCTTCATCTACCGCATAAAACGACACATTCACCTGTTTAAGAAAATCAATGTTTTCTTCCTTCGTCAAGGATTCAGGAGCAACATATAACAATTTGGTTTTCCCCGATAAAATATCGGTTTTCACTTGGTCTATCGCAGTTTTGTTCAAAGAGGAGTTTATGAAATGAGCGACACCATCTTCGGCACTGAAATTCCGCATAGCATCGACCTGATTCTTCATCAATGCAATCAAAGGCGAAATAACTATCGCAGTACCGTCAAGAATCAACGACGGCAATTGATAACAAAGCGACTTCCCTCCTCCGGTAGGCATCAATACAAATGTATCATTCCCGGCAAGCAAATTTCTGATAATCGCTTCCTGATTTCCCTTAAATGTATCGAATCCGAAATTCCTTTTCAGTTCCTCAGTCAAATTTACTTCTTTTGCCATACGGTTACTCTCTTTCTCGTTATGTATATTCGCCGACCTTTATCGGTCAAACAAATTTATAAACAACTCCTCTTAATTACCAAATTTTTTCTTGCTGTTTTTTCTTATACTGCCAATAGTTTTGCTTTTTCTAACTTCTTTTCTGCATAGCTACGTGTTATATGCAATTTCTTTTTTGTCGAAGAAGGCGTTTCATACATAGCATCCATCATAATCGTTTCGACAATAGAGCGCAATCCTCGGGCTCCCAACTTGAACTCTACGGCCTTTTCGACAACATAATCAAGCATGTCCTCATCAAACGAAAGTCTCACTCCGTCCATTTCGAAAAGTTTGATATATTGTTTGATAATCGAATTCTTAGGCTCTACCAGAATTCTCCGTAGCGCGGCCTTGTCCAAAGGTTGCAAATAGGTTAAAATGGGCAATCGTCCTATAATTTCAGGAATAAGACCAAACGATTTCAAATCTTGGGGCGCAATATACTGTAACAGATTTTCCCGATCTATACGACCACTGCTACCACCTCCATTATAACCTACGACATGGGTGTTCAACCTCATGGCGATTTTACGTTCTATTCCGTCAAAAGCCCCGCCACAAATATACAAAATATTCTTTGTATTCACTGGTATCATTTTCTGCTCGGGGTGTTTACGCCCGCCTTGCGGCGGAACATTTACGATAGAACCCTCCAATAATTTCAACAAACCTTGCTGTACGCCCTCACCGCTGACATCACGGGTAATCGAAGGATTATCGCTTTTACGAGCAATCTTGTCGATCTCGTCGATAAACACAATACCTCGCTCAGCCGCCTCGACATCATAATCGGCAACTTGCAGCAAACGGGTCAAAATGCTTTCGATATCCTCACCCACATAACCGGCCTCGGTCAAGACAGTAGCATCGACAATCGTAAACGGAACTTTCAATAAACGAGCAATCGTCTTCGCCAACAAGGTCTTTCCGGTTCCAGTAGGGCCAACCATAATAATATTCGATTTCTCAATCTCAACATCATCATTATCGGCTACCTGCAAAACACGTTTATAATGGTTATAGACCGAGACCGACAAATAACGTTTGGCATCGTCCTGCCCGATAACATACTGATCGAGAAATGTTTTTATCTCTTCCGGTTTAGGTAAATCCTCTCGGGATACGGTCCATTTGGAACTCGCTTTTTTCTTTTTATGCAAATATTCTTCGGAAAGGAGATAGGCTTGCTCGGCACACTCGTCGCAAATACAACCGTCCCGCCCCGGCATTAATAATCTTACCTCATTTTCTCCTCTTCCGCAAAAACTACACTTTTCGCCCTTAGCCATTCCTAGAATATTATTTCATAGATTTTACCAATACGTCGTCAATCATACCGTATTCTTTGGCTTCAAGAGCAGTCATCCAATAATCACGATCGGAATCTTTCTCCACACGCTCATACGAGTTTCCCGAATGATCGGCTATAATGGTATAGAGTTCTTTTTTAAGTTTCTGTATCTCCCTTGCCGTAATCTCTATATCCGAAGCCTGACCTTGTGCGCCTCCCATCGGTTGATGTATCATAACCCGGGAATGTTTCAAAGCAAAACGTTTTCCCTTTGTCCCTGCAACCAACAATACAGCGCCCATCGAGGCGGCCATACCTGTACAGATCGTAGAAATATCACTGCTTATGAACTGCATGGTATCGTAGATACCCAACCCGGCATATACCGACCCTCCGGGAGTATTGAAATAAATAGATATATCTTTACCCGGGTCGGCAGAATCGAGATAAAGCAACTGTGCTTCTATAACATTCGATGTATAATCATCGATAGGAGTTCCCAAAAAGATTATACGGTCCATCATTAAACGCGAAAACACGTCCATCTGGGTTACATTCAGTTGGCGCTCCTCCATAATAGAAGGGGAAAGATAGCTACTGGTAAACTGCGCATATTGATCAAGGGCAAGTCCATTCATACCCAAATGTTTTACCGCATATTTTCTAAAATCATTAGTCATAATTATATCGTTTTTAGATTGTTTTTTAATCCCTATTTTTAGTCAAAGATATAAATAAAAACAATTATACCCCAAATAAAATTCTGCTGCCCGGTCTTTTTTGCCAATATCTTCACAAAAAATAATACATCAACCGAACTACAAGCATCAATTAACTATATTGGAAGATTTCAAACAATGAAAAGCCCCGAAGCCATTACGTCTCGGGGCTATCGATAATTATATCGATTTTATTACTCGGCAACTTCAAACATTTTCTGGAATTTATCCATCGTCACTTCTTTGTCCGTAAGCGTTACAGACTCCTTAATGGCAGTTTGAATCTTCTGCTCCGTAGCTTGGTCAATAAGACGCGAACGAGACTCTTTGCTCGATAACATTTCCCTAGCATAACGTTCGAGAACATCATCGGGAACACCTGTCATACCATATTGTGCGAACTGACTTGCCGCTACCCGTTTTGCCAAAGCCAACAAATCGGCATCATCGACATGAATATCGAATTGTTTTACGATTTGTTCTTTAATCAACTGCCATTTCAAATCGGGAACCATCTTCGCAAAATCCTCATCGATATTTTCAGCTTTACGATTTTTATCGGTAGCCAACAACCAACGTTTCAAAAATGCATCGGGCAAATCAAATTCACCTACTGCCTTTTCTATCGCAGCACGTGCATCAATCGAAAATTTATAATCGCTTTCAGGAACCAATTGATGCGCTATCATTTCACGAAGTTTAGCAAAATATTCCTCTTCTGTTTTTACAACATCTTTACCGAATACATTGTCAAATAATTCTTGATTCAATTCGGCAGGTTGCAAATGTGTGATATCTGTCACTGTCATCTCGAAATTCGATGTCACATTGGCAGCTTTTTCCTTATCGATATTCAACATAGAGGCCAGTTCTGCGACCGAAGCATCACAACTTTTCGAAGGATTGAACATCACTTTGTCACCCTTCTTCACGCCGGCAAACTTAGCTTTTTCCTTGTCATTCTTGAAGTATGCAGGAGAAACGATGGTGCTTTCGACCGTAATCCCCCCTTCTACCGGAGTCCCTTTTTTTACCATTTCTACCATCGAACCTTTGATAAGGTCTCTTTCATCGGTAGACTCATCTACCGAAATCTGTTTACCAAAACGTGACAAAAAGGATTCATTCTGACGTTTTACCATGTCATCATCGACAGTAATCGTATAGTAAGGTACTTTTATTTTTTTATCGACCTTTACATTCAATTCGGGGGCTAATGCCACATCAAAACGGAACGTGAAATCGTCTTGTGTATCCAAATCGACAGTCATATCTTCTGCGGTCATCGGCTCGCCCAAGATATTGAGCTTATTATCACGAATATAATTGTACAGAGACTCGGAAACCAAACGATTAATTTCTTCAACTCGAACCGATTTTCCAAACATCTTCATGAGCATACTAAAAGGAACTTTCCCTTTTCTGAATCCGGGAATATTCGCTTTTTGCCCATAAGCACGAAGAGATTTGTCTACTTTTTCCTGATAGTCAGCCTTTGAAATTTCAATCGAAATCACGGCATTCAGGTTGTCAGTGTTTTGATGCGAAACGTTCATTCTTATGATTTTATTAAATTAGACTCACAAATTTATTCTCAACTTTCCACAAAAAGCGTGCAAATTTGAGAGCGCAAAATTAGTGCTTATCTTTCGATAATCAAATTATTATTAATTTTTTTCTTTCTACCTATATCGTGAAAAGACTTTCCACTCCGCAAGAGCAGCCTCCTTTGAACCCCAATACCCCACCTTATTTCGTATCGGACATCAATTGTTCAAAAAAATCGTCAAGCTCTTTATCCATTTTTTCCCAAAAATCATCGTGCAAATAGATATTCTCATCGTCCAATGTAACCAAATCGGCAACGGGCTCCATCTCATTATCTACCAACACGACAGAAAAAGGGGGTATAATATCCAGCGAATGTAAAGCATGATTCACATCTTCATGACTCAACACCTTCCTCAGAAAAGCAATTATCGCAGCATCCGAACGTTCTCCACTGGAATCTCGCCACTCGTCCAATCCATCAATTACCGATTGCACCAATATACTTTCAATATCATCAAATACCGAAAACAACTGTTCATCGTATTTCACCTGCACATACATATCGGTCAAGGACATCGCCTCTGCACGAGCCTTCTCCACTGCCGTACAAAAAGACTCACACATTGCAGAAAAAAGTGTTAATTCCGAAGTTTCCATAAATACATAATTATTTGTACTTCAAAGATAGTATAACCGAAGATGGAAACCAATTTATTTAGTCATGCCCGGCTCAACTTACCTTTACATTCACGACAAAGATAGCGAAAAAATCCGTAGACATCGCCGTTATGCAAAATTTTCTCCTATTCGTCACATACAAAGCAAGTTTCAAATACCATATACAAAACGATGCGATAAAAAAAATCTCGTTTTATTCAAAAATATATAACTATTTGTTTGGATTCAAAAATGATTTCATTACATTTGCAACATCAAACTCATATTTGACAGGCAATGAAGAATTTTGATTTTGCATATTACTTTTACTTTTATTTTTATTTTGGAGAAAAATAGAAACGGGGTTTTATGCAAAAAAAAGAAATAGAAAACAATTAAGAAACTTATGATAAAATCCCGTTCAATACGAACGGGATTTTTTATTTATCTTGCTTATGAATAAAAAAGTCACCATACAAGGCATAGCAGGTTGCTACCACGAGGCGGCCGCCCGAGCTTATTTCGGGGAAGAAGGAATAGAAACGGTTCCCTGCTCGACATTTCCCGAAATGTTCGACCGCATGAATAACGACCGTTCTTTATTGGGCATCATTGCCATTGAAAACACCATTGCAGGCAGCCTTTTACAGAATCACGAACTGTTACGCAAAAGTGAATTAAGTATCATAGGAGAATATAAATTACGTATTTCTCACGTACTGGCCGCACTACCGGGAGAAACTATGGACGATATCCTCGAAGTGAACTCTCACCCCATGGCATTAATGCAATGCGGTGATTTTTTACAAGCTCACCCTAAAATGAAAGTCGTAGAAAAAGACGATACGGCCGGGAGGGCCCAAGAAATTTCACACCGTCATCTTTCGGGCCATGCTGCCATTTGCGGTAAACTGGCCGCCGAAATTTATAACATGAATATCTTGGCAGAAGGTATCGAAACCAACAAACGAAATTTCACTCGTTTTCTAATTCTTGCCGATCCTTCTCACCGTGAAATTTTAATAGCAGGCAAACGCATAAACAAGGCTTCACTTGTTTTCAGTTTGCCACATACACAAGGCAGTTTATCAAAAGTACTCACCATACTTTCTTTCTATGACATCAACTTATCCAAAATACAATCCATGCCCATTATCGGGAAAGAATGGGAATACCGATTTTATATAGACCTTACATTCGATAATTTTACTCGATACAAACAATCCCTCGAAGCAATAAGACCTCTAACAAAAGACTTTAAAATACTCGGAGAATATGCAGAATTCAATCAACCCCTTTAATATCAGACCCGCTAATCGGGTAAATAACATAAGCGAATACTACTTCTCAAAAAAGTTGAAAGAAATAGCCGAACTAAATGCCCGCGGTTTGGATATTATCAGTCTGGGCATAGGCGGGCCTGA